>UBJH01000054.1_pt1 | contig 153202 bp, 171 predicted proteins | sample 2193721 | NCBI WGS metagenome assembly UBJH01 (sample SAMEA4703186, study PRJEB27089) | metagenome | reverse complement strand
AGATAGAGGAGGCGCTGGAGAGGGGGGTGGAGATGGTGAGGGAGAAGATGGGTAAATAATGCCAATAAGATCATTCAATTTATTAGACCATTTTCCTGAAAACTATAATACCCGCTCTGTCTGCTTTCCTTTCGTGAAAAAAGCAAATCGGTTTTTACACCCGCGCCAGCATTCACAAACACGCCTTGCGGGAGGCTCATGACACACCATAGATCACATTCATCAAGCAACTTGCGCTTTGTTTGCTGGTATGCTGCCGTCTTTGTATGGAACATGACACTTTGTTTATTGCTTGCACCGGTTGCGCTTCCAAGGTCTTTCATATGAGGGAATAATTCATCATTTACGAAAGAGAGAAAGGAGCCAATCGCTTTTTTTGAGAGTTCGCATCGTTTCCATCCGGGTAATTTCTTCCAGATCATTTCATCCCAGTTTATTGTTTTATCAAAAGGCGCAGCCCAGTCCCTCCAGCGATATGGGGCTTTTAATGTTTCACTATAATAAGCGCCCAGTGCTTTCGCCTTCTGCTCTTCGTTTTCCTCCATTATGTCAAGATATCGAAGGAAGAACATCCATGTTAATTCGGGCACATAGAGTCTCGCCCCTTTTGCTCTATCGCCGCGCAGGATATAGCAGACGGATTTGACCGCCTTGTCCATTGCAGCCTGTGAATTTATTGTTTTACCGTTTCCGTTGTTGATTTTAGCCATATTTTTCCATACTATAAATCTGGTTCTTTCAAAAAAAGCCTTATTTCTTTCAGATATTGCTGCCAGATTTCAGGAATATCATTAGCCAGGGATTCAAGTTGTTTCTCATCCAGCATGAATCCGTAATCATGAACAAAAAATGCCTGAAAGTCAGATACTTATAAAGTTTGTTTGTTAGTTCCTCTGAGATAATTCCTGAAGATAATGATTTATTTAAAAGATCTTTATGCCATTTATCAGATTTTGGAACCATTATATCTCTTGATATCAGGATTTGTTTTAGAATATTTTCTATCCCATTATATATATTGTGAAGAAAAGTCGCAATTGCCGCCAGTTCAATCACCGTTTTCTCTGTTCTTGCCATAGCTGTTTTCAGATTATTCATCGCAACGTCCACATTCTCTTTTTCTGCGAGAATCTGCTCAGTCAGTTCATCCATAAATTCTTATTCCTCTTTTTTCTACAAGCTTGCTGAATAATGATTTCCTGGACAGGTCGATGAGATCCACAGGTTTTGACAGATTTTATATAATTCAGCATAAAAATCAAAGAATAGTCCAGGTTCAATCCCTTTTACACCGATATCTATATCATTAGATTCCCTGTCATTTTTGGTCGAAGAACCAAATAGAATGACATAGGAGACTTTATATTTTTTTGAGTATTCTATGATAATTTCCTTATCTTTTTCTGATATCATTTTCAATCGCACCTGAATTGATTTGCAGGAATTTCCTGAGATAATCTTACTGTTCGAATATATTCCCTGACTATAGTATATTTTCCTGTGAAACCCATCTCCTGTATCTCACTAAAAATGCAGGATGCTGGCAAATCTCCTTCCCGTACCCTTTTGTCGATATGCCCTCTATATATATCGAGCTTTGTCTCCTTTTTTCTCCTTTTTTTCGGTTCAGGTTCGGAAGTGGATTTTACATATTTTTGGACGGTCTTCCTGTCAAATCCGGTTTTTTCGGATATCTGACTCAGATTCCAACCATGTGTATGTAAATCCTTTATCCGGAGCCAATCTTTTACATCAAGCATAATTTCACGAACCTGTGTTTTCCTCTTCCCGGATTAAAGAATCACCCCATCCACGCAAATATAAGGCGGGATTTATCAATTCAATCCGCGTTTGACGTTCATCTCTCGATATATTTATAAATCCCTTTTAGCACAATTTTTAAAGGACACAATAGTATATAATCCTTCATTCAGTAAGCCGGGTAAAATTTACATAAAGTTGTATGTTCACATTGATAATCACTTAATTTCACCCTTCAGAGATTCATAGACATTAAATACGATCGGGCAAATGGAACAATTTCCTGTTATTATCCTTGCGCATCGACATGTATTAGATCAAACATCGATAAAACAATTTGCTATTCAATTGATCAGGCTATCACCGAAGCTTTTAAGTCTGATTCCATCCTTACGAGCGAAAGCTTTTTAATAAGCCTCGGTGGCTCAGCTTGGCAGAGCGAGAGATTTGTAATCTCTAGGTCGAGGGTTCAAATCCCTCCCGGGGCTTCCAATTTTTTGTTTAACGCCCACAGGTACTTTAATATTTTTTAGGCAGTGCATTTTCACTTTCACATGTACTTGCTTTCGGGTTATATTCTCGAAAGTTATGGGGTGTTGACTATGGATATCTATGATTATAAGAAAAGACTGGAAAAAGTGGAAAACAAGATCAGAAATTCAAGTATAAGTGATAAAAATAAGAAGATAATATTCAATTTTGAAAAACAAATGTTCATAAAAGAACTGAGTATGCCAAGGATAGAAAGATGCATTTCTATTATCGGGATAATAAGTGAAAAATTGGGCAAGGACCTTGACTGTCTGGAAATTGAAGATATCGAAGAATTCTTAGAATGGATACAGCGTAGGGATATTAAAGATTGGACGAAACATACCTACAAACAGGTTTTTAAAACTTATCTTAAGAAAACTGGAAGAACCGACCTTGCCAACCAGGTAGTTATGAAAAGGGTAAGAAACAAAATCCCTGAAATATTTACCCGGCAGGAAATCCTGAAAATGATAGACTCAGCCATTCATCCAATGGACAAAGCTCTTATAGCCGCACTATATGAAACAGGTTGCAGAATAGGGGAATTGGCAGGTCTACAAAATAAAAATGTTCATTTTGACAATTACGGTGCAATCATAATTGTGAATGGAAAGACAGGAATGAGGCGGATTAGAACCATATTCTCTGCTCCATATCTGAGCGCCTGGTTGGATATACATCCCAACAAATTAAATCCTAATTCTCCGTTCTGGATCAGGTTTGGAAATAATGGAAAAACAAATGGCTTAAAAGAAAATACCTGTGAACAACTAATGTATCCTGCATTGACTATGCGGATCAAAAGGACTGCAAAAAAAGCTGGAATTCAAAAAAGAGTATATAATCATCTTTTCAGGCATACGAGCGCAACAGAAAAATCCGAAATACTGACGAGTGCACAGATGTGCGAGTATTTCGGCTGGACGCAGGGTTCAACCATGTCCCAAATATATGTCCATCTTTCTGGCAGGAATCTGGACGATACCCTTCTCAAAGCATATGGTATTTCGAAAGATGACTCACCTAAAGAAAAAGATCTTGCACCTATTAAATGTCCCAGATGCGGCACTGTAAATGGAGCAACTGGCAAGTTCTGCAATAAATGCGGCGCTGCACTTGATATTGTCACAGCCATTAATGTTGACAAGGAGCGTGCATCTCTTACAATGGAACTCATGGATTTGATACGGCAGGAACCGGCACTTTTGGAGGTACTGAAAGGGCATATGGAAGCAAGAAATGAAACTGTAAAAAAATAATTTGGCAAAAAGAATACTTTCACCACGCTCCCATAATAGTTAATATCAAGCAAAATAATATCCGCAAATCAAACATGCGCATCGGAATAAATTATGAAAACAAATGCGCCCGGATGAAAAACGATGACCAATTTTCTAGCGTGGGAACAGACGTTATTCAGGGATAGAGAAATATTTGATTTTGGGTACATCCCCGAAGAGTTTCTTTATCGTGAGACGCAAATGAAAAGCATAGGTTATGCTATTGCGCCTGGGATACAAGGTGAGCAGCCGCAGAACATAGTATGCGTAGGTCCGCCAGGAACAGGTAAGACCACATCGTTCAAAAAAATTATTGAGCAGGCAGAGCAGATATCTCCTTCAAATCTCATTCTGGCTTATGTTAACTGCAGATATACACAGACACATTACTCAGTGCTTGCTGAAGTCTACAAAAAGATGACGGGAATAGAACCGCCAACATCAGGAATAGCACTGAAAAAATTATATGAAAAGCTTGCACAAACACTTGTGGCCAAAAATAAGAGCATGTTTGTTATACTTGATGATGCGGATTTTCTGGTTCTTAGGAAAATTTTCCATGATGTAGTGAACAATTTTTTGAGACTTTATGAAGAATACCCTCTTTCTATCGGTTTGAGTACAGTGCACAGCAGCCAATGTCCTTCACATGATGAAGGACTCAATTCGGTATTCATGCCCACGGTCATTAAATTTCCATCCTATAGCTGGGATGAAACCTTTGACATCCTGGATAGGCGGGTAAAGATTGGGTTATACCCCAATGTTGTGAAAAACGATATTATAGAAAAAATCACTGGCTACGCTGTGTCCAGAGGAGATATCAGGTTTGCTATCGATCTCCTGAAACGTTCGGTTATTAATGCCGAAAAGCGCGCCTCTACTATTATAGAGTTCACCGATGTGGAAACTGCACTCACTGATGCCTCAGATGAAAGGATGAAAAGATATCTGAAGATATTCACGGATTCGGAAACGGCGCTGCTAAGTTTAGCTTCTGAAATGGGTACATCGCAAGCGGGTGATCTGTTTAATGCTTTTCACAAACGCACCAGAAAAGGATATACCACATTTCATAAAGCTCTGAACAAGTTAGTCAACGCTAAATTGGTGGATACATACATTGAAAACCGGGGTAAAAATGGGAGAACGCGAGTAATAGCTGTGACGAGATAACGGGTAACGAGATGATCAAGGTTCACCTCAATGTTGCCCTTCAGGTCAAGGATTCTCGTGAGCGGCTGGAGCGAGGATGTTCCCCATGTGGAGCCTGCAAGCCTGTTCACGGGTGTGTGAAGAGTCTGCTCGATTGTGAGCGCGGCATCAAACTCTCCTTCGGTGTACTTCCATCCCTCATGCCTTCCGGTCATCTCATACTCAGAGACCATGTTGTTCGCCTGCTCCGAGGTATCCCTGTCAGGGTGGATGAAAGATAAACCTGACTCGGACATGCTGTCTGCTGCACAAGTGATTATCCCGAACACATGAGAATCCTGATAGATTTCTCGCCCGCAGCCATAGCTCTTGAGAACAAGAAGGAGGTCCTTGGGCTGTTCTGGGATATTGTTAATGAAGGCCTGGAGATGAACTACACAGCGTTGAAGCTCACAACACTGGACAGAAGCAGCGTCCGGGGAGACATTGCAAGAGTCTCCCGGCTGCCGAACACACCTCACTACAGCGGGCTGTTCTGCATACCCCTCACAATAAGGGACATGCACAGGAGCGAGGGCTATATCAGGAACCTTGCTCATTCGCCCAGATATGATATCGATCTCGATATCATTATAAAAGACAATATCAGGATCAATGACAGGGTTGTTCCCGACCTGCTCAGCAAGCTTGAGCTCAGGATCATAGACATGCGGAAAGAGGAAGAGGAGGAAAAAGAAGCCAGAGCAGCGCAGCTTAGAGCGTCCTCGACACCGGTAAGAGGGGGTAAGTATGTGACCGAGGAAGAGATCCAGAAGGTGAGGTACTATCCGATTGCCAGTATCCTCGGTAACAGAAAGTTGAGGAACTGCCCGTTTCATGATGATCAGGTACCAAGCTTGTCGGTGAACCATAAGAAGAACCTGTGGCGGTGTTTCGCGTGCAGTCGCAGCGGAAATGTGATCCAGCTTGTAATGGAGATGGAAGGCATAAACTTCACAACCGCGGTGAGATGGCTTTGTGATAAGTGAGAGGTATTCATTAGGAAAGAAGATGTATTGCAAGCAATTAATGAGAATCATGTCTCAGGAGGAACCCTTGGAAAGGCTTGGCTTATCATGGTATGTCAGTCCGTTGGTGAGGACTTTGGAAAGGAAAAGACTTATCAGACAAGCATGTGAATGTCTGGCTCAGATGCAATCTTAGATAGATGGTAGAAGAGCATTTTATAAATTTGACATCAAAAACTATGCTATTTACCGGGTTGACTTTCTTTTTAATTATCTTTTTGGTTATCATCTACTTATAATAGCAATCAGCAAGAAACAAGTCATGCCTAATTGCGAATACACGAAATTGGTATCTGTCCTGCCATTAATATTATAACTTCTCAATACAACAATAGTATGGATGTTTAAATTTCGAATAAGTAAATCTATATTTGTTTATATTTCTATTTCTACACTTCTTGTTTTTATATACAGTCTAGTTTTTCAGTACCTGATGAGTGCTTATGAGGGCCGTGAATACGGATTTATAACAGCAATTTACTGGGTCGTTGGGAGTATGACCACGGTAGGTTATGGCGATATTTATTTTAATTCTACTATCGGGCACTTATTCAGTATTATCGTAGTTCTCTCAGGTATAATAATGATAATTGGTTATGTTTTTCTCTTTGCAGTCCATCCAAGACTTGAGGGTATGCTTCGAAAAGAGATGCCTCCAAAACCAAAGGTTCCAGTCGATCTAAAGAACCATATTATTATAATCGGTTATAACCAGCTTGTTGAAACCCTTATTACAGAGCTTGATGAGGCAAAGATTTCTTTTATGGTTATCGATGAAGACGAAGAAAACATAAATCATTTGATTTCCAGAAAAATACCCTGCGTTCATGGTGACGCTGCAGATGAAAATGTCCTGTTAAATTCCAATATCCTGTCTGCAAGGATGCTAATAGCAAACCAGAGCGACAAAAAGAATGCAAGCATCATTCTCACTGCCAGGAAGTTAAGCAATATCAAGATAAAATCTCTTGTTAAAGATATGAAAAACGCTAGATATTTAAAATATGCAGGTTCGGATCAGGTAATCTCTCCAAAAACATTATCGGATCATACATTATACGAAGAATTATCGATCCAATAAAGACTATTTTATTGAAGCTACCAGGCTCTTCGGAGATATGAGCATTGTGGAACTTCCTATCAGCATATCAATAATGCTTACAAGCGTTGAAAGAAATACAGACATTACTACCGGAATAACAGCACCTCCCAGGTTGACAGCTATTATGCAGCACTTGGCTTTGAGAGATGAAGCTGCGTAACCTGACCAAAGAACTTCACTTACATTACCAGACATCATAGGTACACGCGGGCTTATATTTTTAATAGGAAAGTTCACGTAACCACTGAGTAGCGACAAGAAGAGGAAATACAGAGAATATTTTGGAGGAAATCCCAATTTCCTGAAAGCAGTGCCGAAGATATTTAAGCTTACAAATATAAAAACCAATACGAGATTCAAAAATAACACCTATAATAAATGATGCTTCAATTCTTGGATATATCTGATAGGACAAATCAACCTTGATTCCCAAAAGTTATGCTCACCAGAACAAAAGCAACATATACTCCTAAAAAAATAGCCCCTTCTCTCCTATCGATCATATAACCAGATCTTTTGAAAATAATTAGCAATACAGAGAGCAATAGCATGAATAAGAGTTGAACGATGATAAGTTCAGGAGCTATGCTAATTGGCCTGATGACAGCCGCAGCTCCTAGGATAAATAGAATATTTGCAACATTGCTTCCAATGATATTCCCAAGTGCCATTGTCATATATCCCTTCCGTGCGGCAGATACAGAAACAAATAACTCAGGCAAAGATGTCCCGACGGACATAAGCAAAAGCGCAATAAGATATTCCGACACTCCAAAAGCCAAAGAGAGTCCTATTATAGAATTTACAAGAATCCTTGCTCCTATGAGTATTCCAGTTAATCCAATTAGAACTTCAAAAATATTTTTCTTCAAATCGTTTTTTTCGATAGTCTCCACACCCAATTCCCTGTATTTGTCAATTGAATGCCTGAGATATAAAATATATGAGATAATGAATACAATTCCAGCAATCCTCCCGATTCCCCCGGCGACCAACAGAGACGCTGAAGCAAGGGTCATGATCAAAAGATGTACCCTCCCGCTATAGATTTCAGTGTGTTTTATCTCAAGCGGTCTAATAATACAGGTAAGACCGAGAATCAATGCGATATTGGTGATATTGCTCCCTATGATATCCCCGAATGCAATTTGACCGTGATCGATGTACGAAGCATATGTATCAGAAGACAGTTCGGGCAGTGAGGTACCAAGTGCTACAATAGTTATCCCGATGATAAAATCAGAAACTCCGAACATCGCTGCTAATTTTGAGGCCCCTTCGGTGAAAATATCGCTGGATTTTATGATAATAGGAATTGAAATGATGAATATGATAAGATTTAAAGTCATTTCTGAAGGCATTGTTTCTCCAGTATTTTATTTCGTCCATGTTTTGTGAAAGTTAATTATATTACAAAGACCTTATTGGATTTAAGATTTTATGGATAATAAGGGGTTGAACGAAAAGTGGTACACATTTGATGTAGAGTCGGTTTTTCAGCGTCTGCAGTCCGGCAGATCGGGTTTGAAGTCAGAAGATGTGAAAAATCGGCTATTGACTTTTGGTTTTAATGAACTGCCTGAAAAGAAAAGAATATCCCCTCTTGGGATTTTCCTCTCACAATTTAAAAATTACCTGGTTCTTATCCTCATAGGGGCAGCAATCATTTCAGCGTTCACGGGTGAAGAAACCAATGCATTTGTGATACTTTTTATTATCTTATTCATCTCTGTCCTTGGTTTTGTTCAGGAATACAGGGCAGAGCGGGCGATGGAAGCCCTTAAAAAAATGGTCGCCTTTGAAGCAAGAGTACTTCGTGACGGAGCGGCCAAAAAAATCCCTATAAAAGAACCGGTACCTGGAGATATCATCTATATTGAAGCAGGGGACAGGATACCAGCAGATGCCAGGTTGGTAGAAGCGATAAATCTTGAAACTCTGGAATCTTCCCTTACTGGTGAGTCTCATCCAGTATCTAAGAGTACGGAGGCGTTGAGAGAGGACACACCTGTTGCAGAATGGAAGAACATGGTCTTTATGGGTACGGTCGCTGCAAGGGGCAACGGCATAGCTGCGGTTGCAGGTACTGGTAAAAATACGCAGATCGGCAGTATAGCACAAATGATCCAGATCGAAGAAGAAGATCCTCCCCTAAAGATAAAATTCGCAAAACTTGCCAAACAACTTGCAAAAATAGTTTTGCTTGCCTGCTTGATCATTTTCATTGCAGGAAAGCTGTGTGGACAGGATATTCTCGGAATGCTTGTGATCGCTTCTGCTCTTGCAGTTGCAGGGATACCCAAGGGTGGTGTGAAAATCCAGCCATTAAAGGATGAGCATCTGGCAGAGCTTTTGAAAATCGGCATGCTGTGCAATAACTCATTTATTGAACATGATGGAGAATGGCGCATAATCGGGGATCCGACAGAAGGAGCTCTTCTTGTAGCCGCAAAAAAGGCAAATATCAGTGAAAGCCACCCGCGGGTTACAGAATTACCTTTTGACAGCGACCGCAAGCTCATGAGTACGCTCCACACAACTCCTCGCGGAATTACTGCATTCATATTGTTAGAGCTATCAGGTTCTTCGGAGAGAGCATTGTAGAACTTCCCATATTCTGCTTATTTTTTCGGCTCAAGATGAAATGCGCCCACCATTTTATCCACACTTATAACAAACGCCCTGCCTTTTCCAGGTTCATTCAATTTTCCAGCGCTCACAATAGCTTCAAGGATGGCGTCGGTTTTTTCTTTTTCTATTAGAATAATCACAATCTCCTTTTCGGGCTCTATGGGAATCCCCAGGATTTTCCTGTGCTCATGAATCCCTGTACCTCTTCCGAAAAATACTGTAGCTCCCTCGGCTCCGGCTTCATGCGTCGCCTTAATTATTGTTTCACTTTTTCCTCTCTCAACAATCGTGAATATTACATTAAAGTTAGTAAGATAGTTCATATCTATTCTCCCAGTACAATACCAAGTATCAGCAGCGATAACACGGGTGCTAAAGTAGCAGTTGCAACCAGACCAAAGCTATCAACAACCGGGTCTCTTCCTCCCAGCACGGATGTCAGCCCTAGTCCCATTGCGAGAATAAGCGGCACAACCATGGGTCCGGTAACAACAGCCCCGGCATCAAACGACATCGGGATTATATATGCCGGTGCAAAATAAATTAAGATTAACGCCAGAAGATAGCCAGGGACTATAATCTTCCAGAGGGGTATTCCGAGAAGTATTCGCAGCATCGATATCCCAAGGGATGCCCCGACACCTATGCCGACAGCATGCAGAATAATGTTTCCTGGGATGGCGCCTGAGGATGCCGTTTCTACCTGGCTGATGAGAACACGCAGATTGGGTTCTGCAAGTGTGACTGCATAGCCGAAAATAGAACCAAATGCAACCACGAGGTAAACCGAGCCGGTGGTAGGGAGATCTGCACCTACCTGTTGACCCAGGGGCAAGAATCCAAGTCTTAATCCTTCCAAGAACAGGATAAGTCCTATGGTAGATAATGTTATGCCGATCAATATCTGGGATAGGTTTTCAACGGGTTTCCTTATTATGATATACTGAAAGGCGAAAATGAAGATCACTACAGGTATTACCGCTAAAATCACTTCTGTGATTACTGAAGTCTTTAACCATGAAAGAGCCATAGGAGACATAATATTTGGTTGTCAATATAACCTTATCGTGTCCGTATATTTTTCAAATTTGCTCCTATTTATCAGGAACATTTAATAATTCCTATCCAGAATCACAGATTCTCTGCTCACAAATACAAGCTCCTCGAATTTAGCAGCTCTCTTATTGTGCATTAGGTACGGCTCAACGACCCACAGTCCATCCATCGGGGTGAGATTGCTTGAGTCAATGAAGGGAAATTTTTTTAAAATCAAGTATGATAACCCGGGTTCTGGAAGTTTTTCGAGAGGGTGTATCCTGGAAAGGCGGTGCCCGAGAGCTATCAGTGGAGGATAGAGAAGAGTATAGTTAGAAGTTGTACGAATAAGCTCTTGCGCGTAGCGGAATACATCAGCCACCGTCATCTCATTGCTCGCATACTCGGCAATCTTGCGTGAAACATCACGCGCATACGCAACAAGTGCCTCAAGCTCAGGATTATTTCCAAAGATATGGGTGGTGGTGTAATCTCCTGCATAGGTCATGTACACCGGAGCTATATCTATCAAGACGAGGTCATCCTCTTGTAGAATGCGCTTATGTTTGGTTAGAAAGCTCGACGTGAGAGCATACACGCTGCTCAATTTAGTGCTTCCTTCACCTACGCCGATGATTGGACTGTGCCAGTGCTGTCTCACGTTATGATCACGGAAAACTTCAGAGGCGATACCCTCTATATCCTTTTCACTCATACCCACTGCAATCTTGCTTACAATCTCTTTAGACAATACTTTAGCAAAGCGACGAGCCTCAAGATATCCATCAAGGTCTTTATCCGAACATTGGAAGTTCATATCTCACAGAAAGATTTTTTAACTATTAATTCTTATGGCATCGCATGGGACTCCAGCCTTTTCTGATTCCTCTCATTATTATAGCAGCCAGCTTCATCGCTGCCAGAATCATTAATCTTATCCTTCAAATAATGATCAAAAAGGCGGAAAAGACAGACACTAAACTTGACGATATTATCTTATATGCACTTGGAAGACCCCTTTCCATTTTAATTATTGTAGCAGGTTTATATTACGCGGTTCTTCAAACTCCTTATTTAGCGGATTTGATAACTCAAAAAGATGCGGATTACCTGTACAGGAAGTTTATTCTCACAATTTTCGGGACGTGGATAATTGCCTCTTTTACGAAAAGGATAATTAGAGAATACGGTTTCATGTGGGCTGCCAGCATAAAAGGGCAGATAGATGAGAGGCTCGTTGCTCTTGCCGATATGTCGGCGGTATACGTCATCTGGCTGATCGGCATCATGATCGCTTTATCAGGCATCGGATATGAGATCACGCCCCTGATCACAGGCATGGGCATTGCAGGCCTGGCGATTGCACTTGCAGCCAAGAACGTGCTTTCAAACGTACTTGGGGGAGTTGCCATCACTATAGACCAGCTTTACAGAGTGGGAGACAGAATCGAAATGGGCGGGATTTATGGCGACATATATGAAATAAAACCCAGGTACACAAAGATAAAAACGTTAAACAATACCATCATCACAGTCCCCAATTCAAAGGTGATTGATGAACAGATAATAAACTATGCAGTCCCTGATCATCGAGTAAGGGTAAAAATCCCAGTCGGTATCGCATATGGAACCGATCCGGAAAAAATTGATGAAATCCTGCTTGATATAGCAGACAAAACACCACTTATCCTGAAGAGCCCCAAACCACTTGTTCGCTTCATTGAATACGCTTCTTCTTCTCAGAATTTCGAGTTTCTTATCTGGGTTAAACATTATAACGACAGGCATCTTGCTATTGATCAGATTCTAAGAGAGATATTCACCCGGTTTAAAGAGGAAGGTATAGAGATACCCTTTGAACAGATGGATATCCATTTAAAGAAAGATTCTAGCAAGACACCATGAAGAAAACAAAAAATAGTTCAGATATTAAATCAGATGTAATGAATATAGTCCTCAATATCTCTAAGCGTCTGGCTAAAAACCAACAAGGGGCTCTTTTTATCATAGCAGATCGCGAGAAAATCAAGGGCTATTATCGCCCACATTATCTTCAGGTTCAGTTTTTAGAAAATCTCCCGACTAAAGGGATGGATGCCGTAGTCGAAAAGCTTGCTACCCTTGATGGTGCTGTGATTCTTACACCTGAAGGGGAGATGATTGCATACGGTTCCCGAATCTTAAAATCAGAAACACTGCTTGGTTTTAGTACAAAGCATGCCGCTGCCAGAGGAATAACATTATTTGACGAGTCGTTCACTGCCGTGCTCGTCTCGGAAGAGAACGGCTGGATAAAAGTTTTCCAGAAAGGAGATATTGTTCTTGAGACCGATGCCGTAGATATCGAGCCTTCCACGCTTGATAAAGTTTCCCGCTTTCTCACGAACCATGATATGGCTCTGCTCGCAGGTGCAGGAATAAGTGTGGCTGCAGGCATAGTCTCTGCTCCTGCGGTACTGATCGTGGACGGCTTATATGGTGGTGAAAACTGCAGGGTCGGCAATTTCTTCTGCTTTAAAGAAAGAAAAGAAGTGATGCGCCGCAGCATTTGATTGAGCGAGTGGAGGGTTTAGAAAACCTACCGATAGACCCATTTATAAATGTCGCCCTATGGGTAATGGAAGTATGAACAAGCTCCGTTTCCCTACATGTCTTTTTTGTAGTTTTATTCGTCATCTTTAATGCCTCTATTATTATTCTGGTTCATGCTATTCTACAGATGCACGCAACGCCCATCGTTTGCAATACCCACAACCGCACTTCGCACAATGCCTCTGCATCCTCCATCACAAAAGAAGGATTGCGCTGGATAAAGGCAGTCCTACCGGGGACTTGATTCGCACACAAGAGCAGGAGGCGTGCGAATCCATTATCCGCGCCTCATTCAAAAATTATTTTGTGTTTCTAAATTCATGCAAGAGCTAAGTCTCACGGGAGCAGAGTATTCCTTGAACTTCCAGGACAAATCTCTCGATGGAAACACTCTTTAAAGCAGACCAACTGGAGGAATCTGAAAAATATGCAAGCAATTGATTTCCAATGCTCCCAGCAAGGGAGTAGTAAAGACCCAGACCCTAATATCAAGTAAGGATGAAGTAAAGCAGCAGAAGTTGTCAGCAGCGGCGCTCGTTGAACAGCTTGGTATGGAATTCCCGCAGCAGGGGCTACCAGTCGTTATGGACGATGGCGAACCTGTCGCGGTCCATGCAGAGGACCTTGTAAGTCCCAATTCCTTCTTCCTCACCGACTACTCAGGTCACAATGTCATTAAGTTAAGCCAACACTCTTTTATCATATTTATGAAACCTCAATTTCTGGGAAGAAGTAGTAATTTTTCTCTTAAACTGCCTTCCTGGCCGTTGAGGACTCATTCCGTTCCTGAAAATTATACTCAGCTTATCAAAAATTTCTGGTGGAGGAACATTGGTTTCCAACAATAACTCAGCAATATGTTCCGCAAGAACTGAATATGAAACCGATTTATTGATTTTATATTCATATTTGAGTTTTTTCTAATCATTTTGTTTGCTTAATTCTTCTTCATCTTCTTTTGTCAATACGCTTTCAAAAGTACTAAAAAATATTAAACCATAAAAATCTTGCTCTATTCCAATCATGGTTTTGGAACTAAATCTTTCAATTTCCAATAGGTTCTTTAACCTGTCAAAAAATGTCTCTATCCCCCAGCGTTTTACTAATCCTGATTTCTCATAATTTTTATAAAAGAATTTTACGGTTTCATCTTTTAGAGCTATGAATAATTCAGGTTTTATTTTTTTCCTAGCCTGACTAAAAGCACTGGCTGTAGGCATTGCATCCAGTAAATTCAAATCATCGAAAAATTTTGTTAATCTACTATTTATTGATGTCTTCCAACTCCGAAGTATCAATACTGTAGTTTTCCAAAATGGTAGCTTTCTGTTTCGGGTAAAATCAGTATCATTGAAACGAAAAGAGCTAATTACTAGATTGCTCGTGATAAATGCTCTTAAAAACTCTATTAAAAAATATTTTGCATTTTTGTCATTTTAACTGAGTATGACTATTATATATTTTAAGTAATTTGTAGAAAATGTGCGATTGGGAGCAGAATTTTAAAAAAGAACTGATTAAATAAATAGAAGAAATTTTGCTAACTTAATGACATTGACTCAGGTCAGATGGTAACTGTACAAGCGATGATGGGCGGGTAAGCCCATCGAATTTTTTATCATAAACAGGTGGAACAATGTCAGAAGATACTAGTAATAGCACAGCAGCCGTCTCTGCTGTCTGGTTATATCCTGCCTCAGTGCAGTCCTGCACGAATGCATAGGGAAGCAGGGCGTAGGACAAGGCTGAGTACCCCTGTGTGGATGTAATCGAGAACCTCCGCTGCTTGCCCGCAGCGGTCGGGATCTCAGGCTGCAAGACCTCAAATATGAAAACGTCCGTGTTGAGCAGCATGCTCCGGGAAGTAGAAAACCTAATGCGTCCCGTTGATCCCTTGGGCTTTAACAAAGCGGAGTCCGAGGTAGTGAAGTCTGCTCTTGTTAATTTCATAATATCATCCTTTACGCTTCCGCTTTTACTGCTTTCCTGTTCTGCATATTATCTGCGACGAGTTTAACTTCGTCTTCCTCGCTTGCCTTTTCCTCCGGGTCCCTGAAATCCTGGTTAAGGAGAAGTGCCTCGGCTATTGCAGCCGCCTTCGTTCTCCCGTCTCTCAGAGCGAACTTCTTGAATGACAAAAGTGCATGGACTATGTAGTATTTTGCGTCCTTCTCAACATCTCTGCCGTCCTCTTTTACCTTTATCTTGGCGTCCTTTTTTATTACGGGATCTGTACCCTCCCAGTGATCAAGAATCGCAGGGTTCTTTGTGATAATTTCCATCGTCTTCAACAGATACTCGGTCTTGAAGTCGTGGTGGACAACGGCATCTACATACTGGTCGTTTAAGTGCCCCCTCACAATGATGTGGACACAGTCTTCTGTCTGTGTTGCTTCCAGGATCTCGATAGATACGCCATGTTTGTTGGCCACCTTCTGTATCATGTGAGAATCCGGGCGCTCCTTGCCCTGTACCTTATATGTGCTTCCACGATTCTGTAAGAACCTCTCTGCTTTCGCCATTTCTATCTCAGCGTCTAACTCGGCGTCAGTCTTCTTCTTTGCAGGCGTTTTGGTTGGTTCCTGCCTCGCAGGTAAAGTCTCTGATGACTTTTCAACTGTCTTTTCCGGAGGCTTCTCAATCCCCTTCTTGTGACAATCGCATGCGCACTCAAAGCCTCCACAGGCGATATGCTGGCCTCCTTTACATAGAAAGCTAAGCCCTGTTGGAACCTTTGCCGTATTCACAGGAGGTTCGGCCGGTTTCAGTGGCTCTTTAACTGCGTTTTCCGGCAGCTTCGGTGTCTCTACACTTTGCTGTTCAGTCTCTTTGACCGCAGGAGGCTGTTTTGGAACTTCTTTCGCTTTCTCCGGTTCTGCTTTCACCGGTTCTGAGCCCAGTGGAAGCTTGCATTCGATGCTGTTTGCATGGCAGAACTTTTCTATCAATCCACGCAGCCCAGGCTTTGCATCCAGAGGCTTTATCCGTGAGCTAAAGTTATTGCTCACTTTTAAAAAGGCTGCAATATGCTCGCACATTGCGGCTGGCGTTCCAGTTGCATATGTAAAGTCGTTACACGAACAGGAAGCTAATCCTCCTTTATATCGGAAGTGGAACAGCTTGAATTGTGAATGCAATATGTAATCATCACCATCTGGACTGACTTCATAAATATTGCATCCGTAGGCCAGTTTCTCCGATGTCTCATTTATCTTTTTGTCCAGTGGTTTTCCATCGAGAACCAATGGTGGCGGCGCAGGATAATGTATTTCGAATCCATCTATTGATTTTTCTGACATATTACCTCGATATTATTTTCTTGCAGGTTCTGAAACTGATAACGCCGGATTTTAGGCGCTTTGCGCCGACCCTGCGCTTTAGCGCCGGGGAAAATCTGGCATCAACTTTACTATACGCATTAAAGTACGTAGTAATATTTAAATCTTATACTAACTTAAATGAGTACGTGCTTAGAAAATCACCAGAGGATGCAAGAATACGGAGAACGTATGTGTTCAGCAATCGGACGATTGCTAACATGAAAGAACTTTTACTTCTGGAGAAGTTTGCGAATGAAACCGAAATTATTGAAGAAGCGATTCTTGACCTCGTGGCATCGATAGAAGGGGATAAGGGTTTTCCAGAAGAGCGGGTCAGGAAGAACTATGCTTTTAAGAAAGAGACCATAGAAGCCATGGATGCCCTGATAAAGAACAGGCTTGTGAGAAATGAGAACGAGGCCGTTGATCTCGCTATCGAACGGTTTACCACTCTATGCCGCATGGGAGAAGGCGCTGATGCAATTCCCATTCCGGAAGAAAAAGAATCAATAACCAGCAAGGTCAAAGGGAAGAAGGGTAAATCTGCGCTGGTCAAATAATTTCAAAAAAACCCTATCTTGAATTTGCCGGCTTTTCCTTCAATGCCTTTATCTTTACAGCTATGTTGAAAGCTGTCTTCTGAGGAAGTTCGTTCTTCTTGACCTTTACATGAAGTTTCTCAGCCAGCTTGAATATCACGGCAGGCTTGAAGTTCATAACCAGGTAATCCTCTAACTCCTCGCCCCTATCCTCGGTGATGAGGTTCGTTATTAGCGCGGTCATCTGTGCATCTTCGTTTTCTGGTGGCTGATTCCCGGCAGCATTTTCATCCGTTTCTTCCGGCCCTCTGCCTTCCCCTTCTTTTTCATCTTCCAGTTCTGTTTCCGGACCTTTGGTCTCGTCCAGTTCTTCCAGTTCCTCTTTTTCCCCTGGCTTTTCTACTTCTCCATGGCCTTCCATTATCGCATTTTTGAGTTTCCTGAGTTCGTCCTTGAATACTTTTCCAGCGTTACCCACCGGGAAGCCTTTATGCATCTTCATTCTCTTCATTATGAAGCTCTCAGAATCCTCTCCGGTCGTTCCTGTTATCAGGTTCTCATAATCCTTGCTTTTCAAGGCGATCTTAAAGAAATCGCTCTTCCACGTTATTGTAGTCGTAGTCTTTTCATCTCTTTGCACCGGAACGGTGTCGCCATCAAGTGTCTGTTGATCCATTTATCTCACCATATTTATTTTACTTACTTTGAATTAAATTTCTGTTCAACAGTTCTACAATTGTAGATACTGTCATTTTCTTTGCCAATGTGTATGCATAGCCATTGTACCATATCTCGTACATTGGAGTTCCGCGAGGATTTAGCATGACCCTCGTTGTGTGATGCACCACTCTCGGACTCTCATAGGCACGCAGAACTCCTTCGAGGGATTCATGAATAGCAGTTCTCAAATAACGAAGATTTGGATTAAACTCAAGCTCCGGAGGAGGCTGTTTCTTTATTATCACCGGGGGCAGCATCGTATTATAATAGTCGCATACCCGGTTCGTCACATCATCATAAGTCTCGCCCTGGATACGGAGTGCATTTAGCTTGTTTCGCGTCTTCAATCTTAGCGGGAGCGTGGCAATCGAATCAGGGTCAGGGTCAGACATCATGGCAATTTCGAAGACCCGTTCACTGTCTATTGTTTCGGGTAAAAGCTGTGATTCTGGCGGCAGTGGTGCCGATATTGGTCGCGTCGTTCTTGGATTGTGTTCCAGATAAAAGTAGAGTGCCTTCTCCAGAAACATACCATACGATTCCTCTTCCTGCCTCAGCAGTACGAGCTTCTCTTTAATTGTGTTTGGAACCGTTATACTTGTACGAGAGTTCTTTATTGTAGGTACGAGTTGCACACCTACGCACTATAATGCGTATTGTATAAAAAGATTGCTCATGTCAGTATGTTTCAACGGAGATAACATGCTGTGCGTTGAGCAATAAGACCATCTCCCTGGCGTTCTTCTCTTCATCAGAAGGAACCAGGAATATGAACCGATCCAGTTTCTTATTGATAACCGCATTGCCAAATATTCTTAACTGTTCAGCCGTGTGGTTCGTTCCTACATCTCCATAGGTCTTTATTTCCACACCGACCGTTTCGTTCTTTTCATTGATGTATAGAACATCAAGCCTTCTTTTATTGATTGAAAGCTTCAGTTCCTTATCTACCTCAAAGGGTGTGCTGTCTGCATTAAATCTAAGTCCTCTGCCTATGAGCTTGGTGCAATATGCAATTATCTGTTTATTATGCTCAGAGTTCTTGATATCACCGTGGACATCAATTACAAACCGTCTCTGATTGTTTTCTGAATGGATTACGAAATATGGGGTAACTATTGGGGTGATCTCTGGCATTTTACTTCTCCTCTGCTTCTGCCATAAACAGGATTCTTCCTTTGTGAAACCACGCCGTTCCTGCATTTATTATTTCTTTGAGGATTTCAACTTCAATGGTTTCCGCTTTTACTTTCACTGTTCCGCTATTTCTGATAACTTTTATTGTGCACTCTCTGTTATGCTTTTTGAATATACCCTCAATAATTTCTGCTGATCTTGCAGCCCATTTCTTATAGTACCTTTTACTTTTATAGTCCATTTTTAATTACTCCATCTGAATATCCTTGAATTCACTTATCTGCTTAGCAGTTTTGTTAAGGTGTTCTTTCGATATCGATTTCTCTCCTTTGTAAGTGTGCAGTCCTGCCTCTACCTTCGCTACCAGTATGCCGTCCTTGTCAGTCCTTCCCCTCTCAATCCCGTCCTGCATTACCTTTGCATTATACACCGGGTAGTTCTCAGGCGTGTGAACATTGAATGTCACTGTCTTTGTTATGATCTCTCCCTGCTCGAATATCTCGCTTCCAGTTATTATTATACCGACAGCCCTTCCGCTTGTATCCCTGACTACATTGGTGACGTGTGAGACTGTTCCTTTCCCTTCCACGATGATTGGGTTAGCATCTGGCGCGTCCACTGTAATCCCATAACCTGCTATAGACTCCATTGTTCCCCTGGTTATCAGGTGCTTTTCCAGGGTCGGTGAGATGCCGTAGATAATCGATGAATAATCGCTTGTATCATCTCTCCATCTGTTCATATACGAGAAGCCGCCTGCATATTGCTTTGGCACTTTCCTTCTTACAAAAAACAGAGACTTTGTATCCTCATCATACTGGTTCCTCAAAAGCCAGCAGTAATTCCCTGGCTCTTGCCTCTTGAATGCTATACTCGCCCACACAGAGTCCATTCCCGGAGGGATCAAGACCACTGTTCTTGCGATCGGTATCTGAAACTGTATGTAATACTTATCGTTGAACGTCCTTTCCTGGAAATTCGTGTTTTCATAAAGCTCTATCAATGCGAGTGAAGGTTTGTAGCACGATGCGCTCATGACCTCGATATCTATCCTGTTGAACCTGAAGTCCACAGTAAATGTCTGCGCACACTCGTACATTCAGCTCTCCTGTCCATACAATCTGAAAATAAAACACCTGCCAGCTTCTGGCGGGACGTTTTCAGTGAACCGGAAATATTGGCTTCCTGTCGAGTCGTCTTTCCACCACAGTTGATCATCCACGGTTTCATAAAAGTATTTATAAACTCCCTGGAACGATATATCCCAGAGCGTTGCTGTGCTGCTATTGGGAACATAATACAGTTCGACATATAAGTGGGTATGGTTATCTTTTAAAACGTCTGAAAAATCAGTTCGTGTATATTCCGCAACTCTATTCTCAGGAGGATATGGCTTATAGTTCATTGAAATGCCCGACTTCACCAGAACTTTATTGGCTGTATTCGGGTCCCTGCCGTCCATAAGATAGATATTGAAGAAGGCGTGGCCATCAAAAATACCCTGAACTGTTGGTGTCTTATTCCATATAGCAATCCCGTTTATTGTCTTGACACTGCTATTCAGAGCTATTACCTGCCCCAGTTTCAAGTGTCTATCCGGAATCTTGTTGGTCCAGATATCTGTCAGGTCAAGAGTTAGCTGCTGCTCTTTGATAATCACTGTGGGACCTGCAGGAAGTGAAAGGCGATCATTATATGTGCATTTCCATATCGCTTTCCCGTTCTCATCGTCTCCGTAGTACTCACACTGAACATCACCTGAGTCATCACCCCCGGGTCCTGTGCCCTGTGATTCTCCTGCTCCTGCTCCTGTTGCTATCTCTATCAGAGCTATCTTCTGGCCGCTGTCTGTGAGTTCCATTATCCCTGCCTGGATATTGGGGATATCTATCTGGTCAAGTTGAACCAGCGAAGATTCAAAAGCCACGTTCGTTTTCTTAAAATTCGCATCGAACAATTCAAGCGCCCTCCTGATCAACTGCTTATCCTTTGTCAGCTGCAGGGCATTCTCTGATATCTCTTCCACATTCACGCTTTTTTCTTCCACGTTGAAGTTATTCTTCATGAACCTGAGCTTCTGCTGCCCTGTGACTTTTGGCGGAAGATCAAAATTGCCGTTATCCTGCGTTTTTTCAACCACATCTCCCGTACCATCACCTTCAAGAATTACATAAGCATTCGCTACAGGATTGTTTTCCTCATCCGTGACAGTCCCTTTTACCAGCCCCTCGATTACCAGATTTAACAATTTCAATTCATCTTCAGCAAGCGATACTTCATTGATGAGTTTTTTATATCCTGGTTTATAGGACTTTATATACGTAGCTGGAAAAGGCGGCAAGCCCGTAAATTTAAATCCACCCGTGGCATCTGTTGTAACCTGGAATATTCCAAATCCCATGAACGAAAGGTCAATGGTCACTTTGCAGTTCCTGACAGGCGACCCATTCACCCTTCGAACTTTCCCGATAATCACCTGACTGCATCTGAATACTGAGATAGAACTGATGTCTACCAGGTTATTCCACTGATCTATGAGTTTAGCTTTCCACTTTGCATTCAGATCTTCCGTATCTGAGAGCGTATACGTGGTTGTTCCTGAAACCGTCTGCACAGTATATGTTCCCAGAAGCTTATTCGCGCCATCATAAATCTCGATCTTCATGTTGTTGGGTGGAGTTCCAACCTTAAAAACCGGATCAATCCCCTGCCATGAAATCTTGATTTTCTTATCCTTGCAGCGAGTGGAAGTATCATAACTCAGATATCCCTGAGACCCTACTGATGCCGCAGCGTGCGCCAGTTCATTGCCGTCCGCATCCTCAAGAACCGAAAGCCACTGACCATAGCCGACATTTGTTGGCAGTGAATAATTTACCGTTGGCGGTGAATTTGTATAGCCGTTTCGCAGATTGATCATTACAAGATTGTGCCCTGCATCATACAATTTGACCTTGCAGTTTGGGACTGACATCGAGTCATACGATATTTCCATCACATCCTCAGGATAATACCGGGATTTATCAAAACTGATGAAGGCTGCCGTCACGATTTTATCCATCAGCACTTCGGTCTCTTTATAACATTCACTGCGGACATTGATGCCGCTGTGGTCGATGATAGGCGTCCTTATCCTGTACCCGTCCTTCGTGATTACGTGGGCGATCAACAGAGGATTGGCATCGCTCCACTGGACTGAACTCCCGCCGCCTGACTCCAGCGTGGAATGATTTTCAAACCCGTCATAATAAGTAGCTTCAACTCCACTGAGATATTCTCCTGTTGCCGAATCCTTGAAGATCAGCTTATGTGTGTGGTGGGGATGCATTGCAATCTTTGCATAAGTGCAGACATTATGAACCAGACCCGACAGACATATCTGCTGGCCGTTGCACGCTTCAGCCGTTATGGCTGCCCTGTTCCATCCTCCGTACCAGAGATATTCCCAGTAATCAAAGCTGAATATGGAGAATGGGTTGCTGCTTACATCAACCTCATAATACCCTGAAGAGCTGGAGTACACAGCCGGGTATGTGTGCAAATATTTCACATCTTGGCCCTGCTCATAGTACATCGTCACAGTTATTTTCAAACCTTTGAGCGGAGTCTCATCCGAATCCGGAAAATGAGCCTTCCCGAATACCCATCCATTCTTAACCGATATAGCAGTGGTAGCTGTTGCAGTTGAGCCTCTGTTGTCTGTGACCCTTAAAGTCACGGTATAGTTTCCACCATTAGCGTAAGTGTGAGTCACTACCATGCCGTATAGATACCCTGTCCCATCTCCCGGATCCCAGCGCCATTCAGTGATCACCCCATCTGGATCGTAGCTGTCAGAACCGTCAAATGTGACCTGTTTCGATACGCACACAACGCTGTCTGTCTTTACTCCAGCTACCGGCGCAATATTATTTCCCCAATTCCCCCAGTAATGACTCACTTTGCTGCCCCCTTACTCACTATTGCCGATAGATGTTCATGCTCTCTAAATGAGCCAGCTTTACACGAAACAGAGCAGCAATCGGTCATAGTGCAATGCGAACACGGTCCGCTGTGGAGCGTCGTTGGAACTACCATCTTTTCGGACGATATTCCGTATCTAACAACCTCGGTGACGTTGGATGAATTATATAACATCTGGACAAGAACATCTGCATGAGCATTGTTCATCCAGCACAGCGGTATTCCAGCCAGAGATACATCCTGTCCAACATGCTCGCATAACTCAATTGCCTGCAGCAGCGGCTGTATATTACTTCTGATATCTACCCTGAGGTTGCTCTGTCTGCCTGGTGTGCCACCATGGACATCAGGCTGCACAATTATCACTTTTTTCGGCATGAACTCCGCTGCTATGTGCGCGACAGTTTGAGGGAGCGCTGCATAATTCAGGGACGTGATCGTGATGGATATCTCAACATCGACCTCGCAGCCGCCCTTCCTGAGATATAGTATGTTCCTCAGCCCTTCTGATGTCCTCAAAAAACTGGTTTTTGTTTGAGTGATACCATCATGAACACCGGGGATATGACTGAACAGCGGAACAGATATGTGCTTCAGACCTGCGCCTGTAAGGGTCAGGAGGAACTGCCTGTCCATCAGGCGCATCCCAGACGTGTACAGCGAAACCTGGTTGCCGTTCATGGACGCTGCCTCAATGATCTGCGGCAGATCTTCCCGCAGTGCAGGGTCGCCGCCCGCAAGGTATATCTGATCATTCCTGCATTCGTTGATGTGTGAGAGCAGCACCTGTAACTCCGGCTGCGCATACTCTCTATGAGCGCCTCTGCTAACAGGGCACGTCAGGCAGTTGAGGCTGCATGCGTAGCCCGTATTTATGAACACCGCCCGCATGCCTCACCCCGCAGGCAGGTCTCGAACGGATCGCGCGTGGTACCCGCGTTTATATGCTCCCAGTATAGTAAGTCCCGTATTGGGGATGGATACTTCCCGACTACATACTGGCTCAGGGCGCAGTCCCAGTAAGTGCCGTCAGGCAGCACGGATAAGCCAAGCACACCGCCTATGCAGCCAGTTTCTCTGCACACAGCGGGTATCGTGATATCCGGAGCTTCCGTTCTTGCATGCATCTTAAGCCGCTTCCACTCATCGAAGGATATTGGAGTGAGGCTTGTTACATTGTCAGGCTGCAGTTTCGAGATGTTGAAATGAGAAACGCCTGTCTCCCTGCAGAGATCAAGAACACTGTCTATACAGTGGATATTCTCCCTGCATGCTGTGAATGTTATGGAATGCGGCACACCGGCATCATTCAGCAAACGCAGCGCACGGACAGCTTTTCTGTATACTCCCCTGCCGCGTATGAAATCGTGAGTTTCCTCATCGCCGTCAATGCTTATCTGGATGCTGTCAGTCTCGTTGAAGAAATCCATAAATCCGGGAATGAGTATGCCGTTAGAACTCATCCTGACAGGCAGCCTCCTCTCCCTCAGGAACTTGACGATCCTGCCAAACTCAGGGTGAAGCAGCGCATCGCCCCCGCCCAGAATAATGTCCACATCTTTCAGGGGATGCCGCACTGCCAGAAAGCCCTCGCATATATCCCTGAACATACCAAACGGCATCACATCATTCCCCTTTACAAGGTAGCAATGCTTGCAGTCAAGCTGGCAGCAGTTAACGATATGCATGTCCAGGTATCGCCAGGAAACCGGTTTGCGGCTGTGGACGCAAGCATCGATATTGATTACCGCCATGAGCGGATTCACATCCATTTCATCCTCCCGGGCATTATGTGCTCTCCACTATTCTCAGCTTTCCGCCTTTCCCGACAACGATCTTGACATCGCACGGCGCTCCCGCCGGGCTGCACTCTACAGACGGTTGAGCCGCGCTTGATGAACAACCTGTTCCCTGAATCTTTGCTTCTACCATAAATCATACCTCTTATAGAACGTACGCATCATAATGTATTTAATATTTAAATACTATATACCTGTCTATGGCAGTCTGGCCGATTCTACTCGCAGGTCTTGGAACAATCGAGGCGGTTACTGGAGCCGTTGTCTTCATGGAGTTTATTAAAGAAGAAGCAATCCAGAATGTGATGATGGCGGCATCACAGGCTGTCAGGTACAATCAACTGTATAAAGCTAAGGAGCTTTATCAGAAGGTTCGTGATGTTTATGTTTTTGAGCTCGCCAAGACCGTTGGAAAAGTTGATGACTTTGACAACGAGCTGACTCACTGGGCGAACTGGACTCCCTGGGGAGTATGGGATACCATTTTATTATATAACCCTACAACTCCATGGACATGGCCTCAAGCACTTTCCCTTCCCCTTGCTGATAATAACGGCTGGGGTACTCTTGCTCCTTACTCACAGCCTGCATTCATTGCTTTTGTTAATTCGACCCTTCTATCCTGCAAAACCAACCTGGAAATGTTATGAGCACGACCTGGGATGAAGTCGAGCTTGTTATGTGGAACAAGCCGTGGTTCTCGTTCTCTAAAACCCATGAGTTCTCTAATGTAAACTTCCGTCCCAGGTACTATCGGATCAGAGAAGAATACTCCATATCGCGTGCCATAACTGTTGAACAGTTTGAAGCCGGATATACTCTCGGCGGTAATGACGTGGAGATCATTGCTGACAGGATATTCCTTGACTACATGAATAAGGACGGCTCATTCCGGTTCTCTGTCACTGTCACTCTTAAGGAAGGCAGGATGGCATATCGCGGTCTTATGATGTCCATTGTCTCAAGGATGACGTGGATACTTCTCATCATCCCTGGTTTAATCACAAGTGGTATGCTGGTAGTCGGCAAGCAGACTGCATTCGGTGCATGGATCGCCACACTTTCTGAGAATAGAGATCTTCTCATTGACTACTGTGATAAGCTAAAAGCCGTTGACAGTTTCAATAATACTGCCCTCCTTCCTTTCTTCTGGACCTGTTTCAGTGGGTCAGTTAAGCTTTTTGATGATTCCCTTAACGATATTGCGGATTGTTACAGGGTCATTGCCGAGAGCTTTCAATATCTCGATGCTTACAGGCTGCAGGGAATTGTTGAGGCCAGGGACGATCATGTGACTGTTCTCTCTGTACTTCCGGACAAGAATGACAGGATCGAGTTTCCTACAGTGCATTTGCCTGATGAAACAGACATTGGAAGCATAGTCACTATCGAGATATCCAAATACGATTCTTCTGACATTACCAGATGGACCAAGTTCAGTGATAAGGTCGTTGATGTCCATGACGGTGATACCATTACCCTGGCCAGCGGCACAAAGATCAGGATACTTCCCATCAACGCTCCCGAACTAAAGAACCCTGATGGCTCTGCCAATCCTGCTGGCATCATCTCTCAGAGCGCTTTATCCAATAAGATCCTTGGTCGTGTTGTTGACTGCTATGTAGATCCTTCAAATCCCACCGATTCCTTTGGTAGAACCCTTGCATATGTTCACCGGGACGGGGTTGATATGGGGCAGTGGATGATGGACAATGGATATGCAGTTCTCTACCGGGTTACTAACAGCTGGTTTGTTAACCTGTGCGTGGGCAATGACTCCAGGTACACATATCTTGAGCCGCTCGATGAGCTATCGGATATCAGTCCCGACAAGCCGGCCATAACCATCAGAATCCCGAACTATTTCATGCCATTCATAGCTAACTTTGCTGAGATAGTCTATATTCGCGCAAGGGCGTCCAAGATCCAGAGCTACAAAACGGCAGTCACTTGCTTTACTGATCCTGCTCCTGGTTATGCAGAGCTCAGGATAGAGAGCGATAATCTGAAGGTCATAAGAGTTGACCTGCCATTGCTAAAGAGGTTCATTCCTGAACCATGCAACAAACGAATAAGGATAGGTTTAAGAAAATACTATCCATGTGAAACCAACATAACAGGGAGTGAGGCCAGGGCTCTGTATGATCACATCACCGGCAGTATTGGCTTCTTCACTTCAATTGGCCCCGACTCCATAACTTATACGATCTCAGTTCCCGTTGACAAGATCCCTGCAAACGTGGGCACCGGTGATGAACTCATCTTCACCTTTACCGAGATTCTGCCATATGTCATCCTGACTGCTGAGATCACAAACATAATCGACCCAATGGTCATGCTCGTTCACGGCACAACGCCGCCGTATAACTTTGCATTGTATAAATCCCTTATTCCTTTTCCTGTCTCGGTGGGTGATAGAATAGGTATAGAGATAGGTAAAAACATAGGCACATATTACGTTGCCGATTTCCATGCCCGGCTTGGCAATAATACCGGGGGTATAGCGAACTTCGTTAAGCTGCCTGAAGAGACCCTGGCTATTAATCTCCCTTTGCCTCTTGTCGATGGCATTGTTCAAGACCCTGCTGAAAGTATTGATCTCAACAAGATTCAACTGAACGATACTGCTTATTTCAAGATTCTTGACAGGTCATTCACAAATACATTCTATGCCACACTTGACCGGATTGATGGCGCTAACGGGATATGGAAACTCCTGCCTGATCAGAAAACAGAACTTACCATACCTTCAACAGTTGCTGAGGAATATCTGACGACCCTGAGGTATTCTGAATATCCAACAGTGTCAATCTCCATCAGGCAGTTAAAGGATCAGATCACATACAATGCAAACCAACAGGTTGCTATAGTTTCTACTGACGTGAATAATACGACCATCAAGTTCATGCATCTCCATTTCGGGCTTGTTGATGCCACACTTCCTACACGGCTTTTCTCCTGGCTGCCTGTTATCGGGGACGAAGGCATCTTCAAAATGTCATATTATACCGGGCTGGATTCTGAGAGCATGTATGTAGACTCAATCAGTGCATCCGAAGCCAAACTTGTCAGCATCACTAAGAAAGACATCTCGATGCACTATCCCTTTGATAAGCTGCCTCAGTACCTCAAGAGGTTTGATACCGTTCGCCTGCAGATCAGAACATACGGATGGACTAAAGTGCCTTCCGGAACTGTCGCTCAGGATGTTATAGATAAATATACGAAGACAACGACCCTGAGATCCGGGGTAGTTAGAAGAACGGTCCCCGCTACTGTTCCCGACCCTCTTAATATGTTTGCCGTGGTCAAGAGCCTTGACGATGGATATGCAAACGCGACATTGCAGAGAACAGATAATAATGCATGGCTCAGTGTTCCGGTTTATATGCTTCCCAGGGATACGGATGTCGGTGATACTCTCTGCCTCAATGTCAGCATGAACTATTACCGTGAGACTTATTTCAAGGCCCGTTTCATGTCCCTTGCTCTTCCGGATACCTGCAGCTTCCTAGTCATCGAATCGATGAACTTTCCTTTCACGGTTCCGCTATCCTGGATTCCGGCGACCTCAGTTATCAATGGCGACATTGGATTCAAGTTCACTAAGAAGACTGCTGGCGATACATTTGATGCCACACACAAGATTACTGCGATAACTGTTACCGATATCACAATGCAGGGATTTTCTGACGGGAAGACGGCCACCTTTGACAGGGCTTTACTTCCTTATGTTACTCTGCCTCCTCCAAATGATGACATCATCAACCTGGCTAACGATGCAGAGTTCAGGCTTATTACCAAAAAAGTATCATGACGATATCATGACTATATTCGGCCTGCTTAAATCCATCTAAACCATCCAAGGAGCGCTTTTACTTTTTCCTTGAGCCGGGCAATCTCGCTTTCCTGCTTATTCACCGATCTACTAACTCTGATGTAGCGCAGGGCATACAATGGAGTTGGCCATGAATTCTGATTCATAGATGATGATGAAAGAACACTTTATGGACGTTCTTTCATACCAGGTTAAAGAAAGGCGTTACGAAAAAGTGGGAGAGGATTTTGAACAAGTGCATGATAGCTACCGTAAATTTCATCCTGCATTTGTAGAGAATTGGTGACATATCAAGATATAGGAGAATTGAGCGCAGCGTACAATGTTTTCGGTTAGGCTCTAAAATCATTTGCAGGCGAGAACAAAAATATTTGTTGAAACATATCCATGAATCTTTCCTTGATAATCGAATGCCATGTTATTGAAAAGACCTTTGCCTTGTTGCGGTATTTTTCAGTCCAGTTATCTTCATGACTTCTATAAGCTTCCAGATACTATTCCTCTCCTCCCGGACGAGAACTTCTGTTGAATCTTGCGATGAATGGCCAAGAGCAATCATTATATTTTCAGAAAGATTTTTTTGCCTGATGAGATGAACAAACTGACTCCTGACCTCTCTTTTGCTGAAGTCATCACTCACTTCAACGAGTCGTCCTGATAGGGATACAAAAGCATACTTCGATAGATCGGGATTATATCGTTCGATTTCTACCGTGACATAGGGATTTTTTCTGAAATGCTCTATCTTCTTACCATATTTTGTCGAGAGAAAATACAGAGACTTTCCATCGAAAACGTATAAGAATGGAGCTATATATGGGTATTTTTCTCCTTGAAAGGCAACTCTTGCAATATATTGTTCATGGATGAGCTGATCATATTCCTTTTTCCCCATGTTCGGCATCTTCACTATTTCCATGATAATCAGTTTCTCAAGAGCATATTGAATTCAAGATTGATAGTTTTTATGGTTTATCTTCAAAAAAAAATTGTTTTAAATACCACAAGGGGAATATATGTTTACAGGGGAAAGACATTTGAGACAAGACCATTACAGTGCTTTGACCTTATTGTTCCTTATCTATTGCCTATTTCCTCTTCCATCTGCATCCGGTCATTCACCGATCATTTCTGGTTATAACAGCAACCTTGATGAGGCGATGTTTATACCTGATCCCACAAAATCATGGGCTATCTATGGAGAACTTCATGGAGAAAGGGAGATTCATTACTATCGCTTTGAAATTGAAAAAGGTCAACGGATCTATATCAGTTTGATGAAACCCACAAATGAGGAAAATAAAGAATTTATGCCCGTGTTTGTTCTTGCAGGCCCAGGGTTAATTGGTCAGGGCACTGTCCCCGACTATGTGGAGCTTCCTGCGGGAGCAGGTGCTGTTGTTGTTGCGGGAAGGCAACCTGAAGAGGCTACCTACGAGCCGTTCTCAGCAAGTAGTTTCTATGAGCTTGCCGAATTGGACATCCCTGCTCCAGAATCGGGCAGCTTTTATATGGCGGTCTATGTACCCGGAAGAGGCGGTCATTACAGTCTTGCGCTGGGGGAGCGCGAAGTGTATTCACTCGCCGAATGGATACTTATTCCCCTGAGCCTGATTTCCATTTATCAATGGGAAGGACAAAGCCTGCTAATAATTTTTTTACCGATTGCTGCTACGCTTGCAATAAGTATGGGTTTCATGTTATGGTGGAGAAAAAAATGGATACCAGTATCACTTTTTGAATGGACAGGTATGCTGGCAGGTCTTTTATTCATGGGCACTGGCTTCATGGTTCTCTTCCAGATGGTTCTGGCTCTCTCACATACTCATCTGGTATCAGAGGTTGTGATCACGAGTATCCTTGCATTGCTGTCCATCCTGCCGGGAATAGCTGTCATTCGTATTATACGGAAAAACCGGAAAAAAGTTGATATCAGGAAAAGGATTTACCTTGTCATCTTGGGAATCATTGCCCTTTTCGTATGGTCCGGTTTCCTGGTGGGGCCAGTGCTTGCGGTGCTGGCGAGCCTTATGCCTGACCGAAAATAAGAACCATTGGCAGAACAGAATATACATAGGATGAGAATATGAATGAACAACATTTAATCTCAAGGGAGTACAATAATCTATTATGTTCTTTAATGAGAGAATAGAAACCATGAGCAGGGGTAATTTAAACGATCTCATAGAAGAGCGAATTCAATATACTGTGAAATACGCGAATGAACATTCTCCCTTCTATAAGAAATGGTTCAATGAGCACGGAATTACTATCTCTGATATTCGCACACATGAAGATCTCAAGGAATTACCCATAATCTCCGGAAAAACAATACGAGAACACCAGCCGCCTGAAAGTTCAGACTTTGAATTCAGAAGTGTGGATTGGAGAGAGATCTTCACACTTCATGAGACATCAGGAACGAGCGGAACACCAAAAGCCTTCTTCCTTTCCTGGCAAGATTGGGAACGGTATGCTGAAAAATATGCCAGAAGTTTTGTCTCGCAGGGTTTTGGTCCCGGCGATAAGGTTGTTGTTTGTGCATCCTATGGTATGAATGTCGGTGCCAATACCATGACTCTGGCTGCGCGTGAAGTGGGAATGACGATCATCCCCATAGGAAAGTGCACATTTCCATCCCGCATTATCAGGAATTATCAGCCAACTGGGATTGTGGGGAGTGTTTTTAAACTCGTGGGTCTTGCCAGGCAATTGAAAAACGACCATATATCACCTCCTGAATCTAGTATCAAACGTCTTGTTGTGGGTGGGGAAAGTTTTGCAGAAGAGTCACGAGCATACCTTGCAGAATTGTGGGGTTGTGACGTTTATAATACCTATGGCAGTACTGAAGGGACTATGTGCGGTGAGTGCACTGATATGAGCGGGCTTCATGTTCCCGAGGATGTTGTGCATCTTGACCTCTATGACCCACAGTTGAAAAACTTTGTACATGATGGCGAGTGTGGAAGGATCGTCCTGACTACGCTTCTGCCCGTTGGTGAAAAATGCGGGACATTGCTTCTCAACTATGATACCGAGGATACCACTGCAGTTGTCACAAGGGAACAATGTGGATGCGGGAGAACGCATATGAAGATATTGAACCCGCAGCGTGAATCTGAGACCTTCTGGATCGCAGAAACTCCTTTTAACCGTGTGGACGTGGAACGAGGTGTATTTCAACGAGAAAATATGGAATATCTCACGGGGGAATATGAGGCATTCCTCTATGGCGGCGATGATGAAGGAGAAACTATTATGAGGGTGAGCGTTGAATGTCTCGACAGGGAAATGTGTGATAGAAAAGTTGTTGAAGAGAACTTTCTTCGGACGTTTTTTAAGTACAAGCCCTTCCTTGAGGAGGCGTATGCAGAAGGAATGTTCAAGATTGTGTTCAACTTTGCATCTCTTCGAGACCTCGAACTCAATCGCATCAAAGGAAGACCGAAGCGATTGGTAGATAGAAGATGAGCGTGAGATAATCTATGAAGCCAATGAAGACGTTTGATATTCTACGATTAATAACAAGTATTGTCATCTGTCTGACCGCAGGTGCTCTTGGTTCTTTTTTCACGACGCCGGCGATTTCCACATGGTATGCCACTTTAATTAAACCATCCATTGCGCCCCCGAACTGGGTATTTTTCCCGGTATGGACTGCTCTGTTTATAATGATGGGGATCTCATTATTTCTTGTATGGAAAAAAGGCTTCCAGGATCACCAGGTGAAGGCCGCTCTTTCGGTCTTTGCAATCCAGCTCATTCTCAATATTCTCTGGTCAGCAGCTTTCTTTGGTCTGCGTTCTCCTCTTGCCGGACTCATTGAGATCGTTATCCTCTGGATTGTTATTCTGGTCATGATACTGAAATTCATGAGAATATCAAAAGTAGCAGGGCTTCTGTTGATCCCCTATATCCTGTGGGTCACTTTTGCGGCAATGATCAATTTCTTGATATGGAGTCTCAATCGTTAGGTGAATAGTTCCTTCATGGAAGGATTGAATGGATATACGCTTAAACGTCAAATTTTGATTGTGCGCCACCGTAACTCATGTAACGTATCTTCCCAAAAACACTGCGTTCTTTCCATGCCCGGTCCTGGAGGCCTTCCATAATGATTGGCAAAAGGGGAGAATTCATTACTATGCTCTCCAAAATCGTCCGAGAAGCACCAGTTGTACCTATAATAGATGGAAAAAGCAAAGTGCAGCCAATCTATGTTGAAAACACCATTGACTGCATCATGAAATCATTAAAGGAACCAGGTATCAGAAATCAAATATTCGAGATTGGAGGGCCTGATCAGATAACCTATAAAGAGCTTTTTCTTACGCTTATGGACGTATTGACCATCAAAAAACCTGCTTTTGAAATACCAATATGGTTCATGTGGCAAGCTGCGTATATCTTTGAAAGATCAATGGGCAAACCTCCTATAACTACCCAGCAATTGATCATGTTACAGGAAGACAATATCTGTGATATCAGGGAAATGCAGAACGTTTTTAATCTTCATTTGATCCCTTTGAAGGAAGCATTACAAACTTTTTTGCCTTGAAATCATTATAATTCATATATAATTTACAATGAAAAGTATTGAGCAAGGTTAATGGATTTGAATCTACCTTCTAATTTTGAGGTATAAAGGTAACCTCAATTTCCCATAACCCCTGTACTTAAGCCCCCATTTTTCACAATTTGTTCAGCAATAATGTCCTCCGTTGTCGTCAGTGTTCCCGGGATGACCACTTGCTGATGTTGCAAGAAGCAGTATAAATATCCCAAGTATAACAATAGTCTTGCTTTCCATAACCGACCTCCTTTTTTAGGAGAGTGTCGGTGTATTTAACGCCTGTCTCTATAGTCTATATAGGCTTTGGTTTCACTTAGAATCCTGCATCTCATATAGAATCAGCATATAATGAGCTCAACAGTCATGTCCGTTACAACGGCGATGGTCTTCTTCTGGCTCTCATATATCTTGCTTGCCAGAATATCAAAAGGCTGAAAGTTTGCAGCCATACCGAAATCAGGAGGATACCCGGTGACGCCTGTTACCTGATCATACATTACTTTGTCTGTTCCATCTTTGCTTTTCAGGGTCTTGCTTATTATCTTTACATTGAGCTTATTTATCGGGTTCAGGTTTATATCCAGGAACCTGAAATGGAACATCAGGATAGTTATGTAAGTATCAGGTGGAATATCCGGAGGCTGATCAATGCGGTCACATGACCTTATAAACCCAAGCAGGCACGATGACATGAACGCCTGTCTCCCCTTCACGCTCCATGTTGCTGTTAATCCACGGTGCTTGGGTCTGACCACCTGAACACATATTGTTTTCCAGACGATCTTTTGTGCATCACTGAGATTTGCCCACTTCTTCGAGCAATTGGCGAGAAGCATCCTCTGCCGTTTAAGCTCAGGTATGGTTCCCGGGCGCATGTGTATGGGTCTTACAGCCGTCCTTCGCACCCAGGACGTTGTACCATCATCTTTCCTGGAGAACCAGTCAAGAAAAGATGAATAGTTCTTATCAGGGGCTCCGGTATCCGGTTTAAACCGGCCTGTCCCCGGTTTGACTGTCGCCATCGGCTGCTATTGCTTCCTTATTTCCGGCGTCGGGGATATTCGCGTTATCTGTCTTTTCCGGGACCATCTGTTTTGCCTTTATTTCCAGGCTGATAGTCTCAAGCTGCGTGATAAGACCATTTATCTCAACATTAGCGCTTTCTTTTATCTTCGTGATATCCTCGTTGGTCTTTTCATTTATCTTGTCTATCTGCATCGAGATTCTTCTCAGTCTGTCGAAATCCTTCATTGGCACTTTCTCAGTGTCTATCTCCTGATTATGCAAGGTAATTTCTATGGTCTTTTCCAATACTATTCTCTGCGCAAGATAGTATTCCTTTTCCAAGTCTTCTAATGTTTTCATATCATCTCTCCGGTCTTTTGTTAATTCATCCAGGATGTGGTTCGCGATCCTCTCAAGTTCGAGCTTTACTATGAACTGCTTCTTCTCAGCGATATCCAGCATCTTTTCTATACCAGCGTTCAAAGCCCCTTTGCCGAAATCCAGAAGCCTGTTATATGTATGGCCGCTGACAGTCGTGTGCAATGGCACTTTTGAACTCTTGCTGTCTGCACACGCTCTCTTTCTTGCCATCGGGGTTGTTAAACGCTATGAGTCTCACTTATCGAGAAGGTCAGGTTGGGCGCGATCTTCTTACAGACACGCTTTATGAATCTTTCAGCTGCTTCTCGCGAGCCGAATCCCTTTTCCTCACCGCCTTCCCACATTACTGCTATCATAAATCACTCCACACTATCCTATCAGTCCCTTCTTTTCAGAAGTTCGTTTGCATTATTCAATCCACACGCTTTGCATGTTGCGACTACTGTTGCTACTCTAAAAATCTCCTCCTTTGCCTGTGCAAGATGCTCTTCTACTTTTTCCAGGCTCACTCGCAGTTGTCTCAGTTCGCTTATCAATACTTTCAGCAGTACCCCTACCACTATGCCAATGAAAGTGAGAATCCCCACACCGATTTCATACATTAAGGTATCAGGGATCTCCATAACTATGATTCCAGTGCCTTCAGTGTTTCTTGAACCACCGCTAACGCGTCTTCTGCGAGTTTCAGTTGCTCATCAGCTGTCAGAACGCCATCCCCTTTTGCTTTCCTGTAAGTTTCTATGGCGTTTGTCAGCCGTATCCTCACGGATTGTATCTCTTCCGGTGAAAGCCTGCTTGCCAGGTATTTGAACATGGCTACTGCTGAGCCGACTGCTCCTATTACGAAGCCTATTCCACCGGTTATTAAACTGTTGTCAAACATAATTCCCTCCTTGGAAAAAAGTGGGGTTTAACCTTCAACCCCGAAGGCCAGTACCCTTGTGTGCTTATGCGGTCAAGATTATTGACTCGTTCTTGGATGCAGCTGAAGCTGCCTGAGCTACTGTTGATTTCGCCTGATAACCAGTCTTGGTTACATCGACATCGTAGTTCTCATCCTGTGCAGTCAATCCGAGCTTGACCCTGCCCTTGCTGTCTGTGTATCCACGGAAGGCCACGAATGAAGAGTTGGCTTTCTGGACCTCGACCTTTGCATCTACAAGGTAGGTTACGGTTGTGTACTTCACTGTGCTTGTTGCAGCGAAGTTGCCGCTTGTGGATTTCAGCTTGCCAGCGACGATATCGACTTCTCCCGCCTGGACTGCTCCAGTTGTGTAGTCAGTTGGCAGTGTTGCGCTGTCCTGGATGACTACTGTGCCATAGTCTACCGGGAAGTGTGCCAGTTTCTTTGTGGCTGTGCCGCTGCCGATATCCTCATGGTCGATCTGGTTGCCGCCGTACTTGTAGCTGACCCAGTATTTGTTGGTTGCACCGGTAACGATCCTTACCTGTCCCATCTCAAGGTCAACGAACGCCTTGGCTCCGGTTGCTACGGTGTCATCTACTATTGCACCGGCCACCGTTGCGCTTGGTGTTGCGTCATCGATGCTGATGATCTTACCTGCACCGAGAGTGAGTGTCTTCTCTGCCACCGCGCCAACTGCTTCGGCTGCCTGATAGGTGAGTGCACTGCCAACGATCTTCATGCCGTATGATGGTCTGACTGTCCTTGTGGTGTCAGTGTTCTTCTGCCATCTCTGTACGAGCAGGTTGAACCCTGATTCGCCTTTTCCAGCTGCCAGGTTATTGAACGCGTTCTGCTGCATGTTGTTCAGGTTATGCCATTCGTTCACGGCATTTGTGAAGTTTGTCCTTACTGCTTGCTGCTTGCTTGTGTTGGGGTTCGAGGGTTTGGCCCATTTGCGCCTGTACTGGATACCCTTCCATTTCGCGAATACGCCGGCCTGACCCACAGCACCGGAATACTCGTCACCGAATATGTTGGTTACTTTTACCATGTTCCTTGATTTCCTCCGACCTTTGGTACATGCACTTTAGGGCTTTTCTATACGCATTTTAAAATGCACGCATTATCATACATATAATTTTTTCCTATATATATTTATCGCATATGGAAAATATTATTGCTATTTAAAAATACTTTTTCCAGAGGTTTTTAAATAGGGGTCACAGAAAGAAGATTTTGTCCGATTTCTATTTGGAGCTATGGCATTGCCTTAATTGTCGCTCTGCGCGATTTGAACTCTGCTTCTGTCCAAATAGGGCTGTCAGCGTCGTAGATTGTCTCCCACAGCGGAGTGTCAGGGTGGTAAAGAAAGATCCAGGCTTTGTAAGGCTTTATTTGACCTGTTCCCCAGCCGAAATCATCAACGTCTGAGAAGAAAACCGAGCCTTCCCATCTCGCATATGCAAAGAAGTAGTTGTCTTTTCCCCACGTTATTACGATTTTGAGGTCCTTGTTGAAGGGGTAATTGTGAAACCATGTCCTGCGTGACAACGAGAGGTTCATGTGATTCAGCCTATAATCCTCAGCCTTTGCACTTGCATCAGATGTTGTGGGATATACGTACTCAGACATAGATTGTATGGACCTTGTTATCTGCCGTTGTTACCAGGATGTATTTAAGAGTCCGGTTGACATTCAGAATACTCATGCTTCTTGTAACTATTTTGCCTTTCTGAAGGTTTGTCAGGCCTGATTCAGAACCTATCATCACGCTATCCGTGTCATAGAACTTTATTTTCTTTACTGCCGGGTGTTCTATCACGATCTTCTCTATTGTTGATGTGATGTGAGACAGGTTCATGAAGTTCTGTCTGTAATCATTGACTTTCTCCAGTGCATCTGTCGTTGATGGATATACGATTTGTGATAGCATTGTGTTGCTCCGAATTCAAATCTTGACTGTGTGAACCCTCCCGTCTCCTGTGGTCACTTTTACATAAGCCAGAGTCTTTTTTATATCAAAGGTTTTTGATTTTCTTGTGACTATCTTTTTCGCTGTGAGATCGGTTAAATTTATGATAGTATCAAGTAAAGCATCGCTTGGATCATAAAACTCGATCTTTGTGATTGCAGGATGCGCTATCGCAATATCCCCTTTTGTAAAACTGATGTCAGGAGACTCTACTGTTGACCAGGTCAAAGCAGGCTGGTCAGTGGTTTTCCACAGATACAATTGTCTGTCAAAAGCAATGACTGTAGGAGTTGCTGTCAGGATAATAATCTCATCGCACAATGTCCTTGGGAATATCTTGACCGTTTCATCAAAAGACCTGCACGGCGTCAGCTCTACCCTGAGATCGAATCTGCCCGAACCCAACAGGATAACTGTAATATGTAAAAGCTCTCTAAGACCGTACTGTTTCCCGCTTCCGAATAAACTGCCAGACTGCACGCTCCTCAACAAAGGGAACGGCAACTCCACAGGAGATACTATGCTGCTTTCTAGTACACTCTGTTTTGAAAGCAGAAGATCTACCAGAATGTTACCTGCATTCCTGTATTCGAGTTTATCTGTGATTGTTGCGCTGGATAAATTAATGGTTAGTCCAGACTTATCTGATGTAAAGAAGTGCGCAGTAACCCCTGGTGATCTGAACAGAGATTGGTTTACTCCTAGTTTTGAATCTCCCTTAACGAAATCGCTTGAAAGTACGTTGCTGCTAACTAATTCAAACCCTATTACATTTCCTAAATCCGCCGGTATAAATCCCCTCGCTGGTGTGCCTGTACTGCTTAACTCGAATTCTTTAACTGGTTTAGGGTATCCTGTTATACAGCTACTCTCCGGCGGACCCAGGTTCAGCAAGTCCAGCTTCTTGAATCCTCTGGATGTCATTACGGTTAATGTAATCGATTCATCAGCTTTTACGCATGTTCCTATTTCAATGATTTCATCGAATTTTTGTTCTGTGCTTTTCGGTAAATTCGATGATATCGATGCTTTTTGGATATTCAGTTTATTGTCAATAATTTCAGAACCACTTATATAATCATGGTCAAGGGACCCACTTCCTGACATTTCTAAAAGAACTAAATTCATAGATGCTGCCGGAAGGATTATTGATACTGAGGTAATTTGTGTTCTTGATAATCCCAGAACATTTGCGCCCCATATAGTCCCTGGCATTATCGATGGTATGTCTTTTTGTAGTTTTGATATCTCCAATAAAGCGATACTTTTTGGAATCGTGTTTATTGGTAATCCCCTTCTACCCGGGTCATCTATAAATGGCACAGTTGTTTCCAGGCTGAACAGTTTCCGTGTTTGTCTCTGAGATCCACTGAGAAGGCTATTGGTTCTAACGGCTTTCAAAAGTATGGTGCTGAGCCATGTATGCCCACTGCCTACCATTATACTATTGGCGGTTAGTGTCGCTCGAGATATGTTGTATACTGGATGCGGTGAAACCGATGACGATAGACTTATCAGTGTTTTTAAAAGTTTTATGATTACGGCATTTCTTTCTTCAGTGCCGAAAAGAAGGCCGGTTTGTGTTGCAGTCCTCAATATCAGGACAGGGTTGCTTTGAACAGAGCTGGATGGGCTTATTGCTATGATACTTGGTGTAATTTCATTGGATCCATAATCACCCTTGCCTCCAAAAAAGATTCCAGACTGCGCGCTTTTCGATAGCTTTAATTCAGACGATGGTAGGTCTGCCATTTATGGTGAAAGGAAGAAAAATGATGGCATCAATACGCATATTTGATCGCTATCGGGAGTTTTGTTGAAGAATGTGAGCTTTCTTTTGCCAGGCACACATATTTCGTAGTTGAAGGACCTGGTTCAGATATTACATCCTGATCGATTATTCCGGAACCTTCCCTCCACGGAAAGCAATGCTGTATAATACTCAATGGTTTGTTATTATATTGCGCCTCACTATGCACTATTCCTTTCATGAAATACACGTTTGGCGGGCTGCCACCCTGACTCAATGCAGCCCATACTGGAAAATCAACACCTTTTATGCCAAGAGGAGTGAATGAATTGAGCCCGTTTGACACTTCCCCGCACCAGGTCTGTGTGATGTAAAAATAGTCGTTGGTGTCTCCTGTGGCATCAACGGTTGCATTCTGAGACCATGGGTGTAATACATGTGACCATTTCTTGGTTAAAGCGTTCTGATTACCAGCTGACCAGGGGAAGTAATTCTGGAAAGTCTCGAAGTGCCATAGAGAATATGCGTCCAAATACTCTTTTGACACCATCTTTTCCATGTTGAAACAATTCGATATCCCGTAACCCCATGGTGGTGTATCCGGTTTAGTCATGACGACCAGTCCATTGCCTTTATCCGGGGAAAGTGCGTCATCGTCCACCCACATCCAGTATGCTAAATTCATAGCCATCAGTGCAGCCCTGTTTGCCGCACTCATTCCGCTGTTCAACATACACGCAATGAGAAAAGTTCTTTGCACATCTCCACTCGGCAGGTGGGTGTTAAAATCCCATGCGCTCGATACAATAACTTCTATCCCGAATGCATATTGAGCGCTATCACTCCTCATCGTGAACATTGCCTGATTAATATCATAAAACGGAATCTGGAACGCCACATACATTGTCTTCTCCTGACCGGATTTCGCAGGATCTTCCCACTTAATTAATCTTCTTTGATAAGCGGTTATTCCATAGTCAACATCAGTCCCATCTCCGGTATATCTTGTCAGGCCGCTGTATGGATTGGAGAATTTTGAATCTGATGCTATTAATTTGTCAGCCATCATATTCAATAATGCCGGTATCGTTGTAGAACCGTTATAAAATGCCATGTTTAATCACCCTTCCGTATTTGGTTTTTGGATTCTATTCTTGATTTCATAAACATGTTCCTTAAAAGGCATACTTTATTGCCATTGGAAGTTTAACTGAACTATAGGGGCTTTCTTTTGCGAGACAAACATATTTTGTGGTCGAAGGACTCGGTTCGGAAATAATATCCTGATCTATTATGCCCTTGCCTTCTCTCCACGGGAAGCAGTGATGTATTGTTCCGATTGGTTTGTTATTATATCGCGGCTCGGCATGTATTATTCCTTTTATGAAATACACATTCGGCGGGCTGCCGCCCTGACTCAATGCAGCCCATACCGGGAAGTCAACTCCCTTTATGCCTTCTATCGAAAAGGCATTGGTTCCCGCTCCACGTTGCCCCCACCAGGTCTGGGAAATATAATGGAAGTCATTAGCATCTCCGAGCGTATCATCAGTTGCTGGCATAGCCCATGGATGCAATACCCATGCCCATTTCTTGGTAAGAGCATTCTGATTGCCACCCACATATGGCGTAGCGTTCCAGAATGATTCAAAGTGCCATAGAGAATAACCATCCGAAAAGTCTTTTGTTTTCAGTTTCTCCATGTTGAAACAGGATGTGTGTGGATAACCCCATGTGACTGCATCGGGTTTAAACATCACAACAAGTCCATTGCCTTTATCCGGGGATAGTGCGTCATCATCTACCCACATCCAGTATGCTAAATTAGTTGACATAAGCTGAGTTCCCTGCAAGGAAGTCATCCCTCCAGAGTATGAAGCCATGAAGATCAGTGTTCGCTGTACTTCTCCGCTCGGAAGATGGGTGTTAAAATCCCATGTGTTCGATACTATAACTTCTATACCAAACATATACCACGCTACATCCCCCCTGAACTGAAACATCGAATAATTTCCTGTGCTCCAGTAAGGAAGTTGGAATACTGTGTACATCGTTTTCTCCTGACCGGATTTCGCAGGATCTTCCCACTTGATTACTCTCCTTTGGTAAGCTGTTACTCCATAGTCAATATCGTTGGCGTCTCCAGTATACCTTGAGGCACTGTTATATGGGTTTGAGAATTTTGAATCTGATGCTATTAATTTATCAGCCATCATATTCAGCAGGCCAGGCAGGGTTGTAGATCCATTATAAAATGCCATGTTTATTTTTTCTCCAAATTCTTGATCTCATCATTTGTCTTTTCTGTTTTGATTTCTGGTTTCGATTCTAGGAAAATACCTCGCTCTAAAGTTCCTTTACGGATCTGTGTCTCCATTATATGCCTCCGGATTTAATCCCATGAACAAGATTCTCTGGTGACATCAGCACCTTTGGTGTTGTAGCATTTGATTTACAGTCCCACTTTTTTGTTATCTCTCTTGATTCTGCATCTATGTATCCCACCGACTCCGAAACCAATTCTGTTGCCCCTGAAGCCATATCTGTCTCTGCGGTCTTAAAATGAAGAGCACATTGTGCATCTGGCGGGATAGCAATGGATGAGTCTGACACCATCCTGCCTTCAGAGTCTATCAATGCAAGGGAGAGTATCCTTAATTTCTTGTCTTCACAAAGAGCTTTAAGCTCGCTCCACGCCATGTCTTTTTCAGTTATTTTTAAATAAGCTTCAAACATCTTAAATTGCCTCAGCTGTAATTGAATGCCATTTTCGCTCTGCCTTTTCCTTCACCTGTCACATGAGCCCCAACCGGGGTGCCCGCCTGAACGAAAAGCTGGCAGAAGATGAATTGCGTGAATTGATCTATCGCAGTTAGTTCTGATGCAATCCCGTCATCTTTCAGGAGAGCTTTGGCATCGGTATATGTTTTACCAGACGATGCATTCCCGGTCTGTCTTGTGCCTGCGCTTCCCGGAGCTTCCCAGTCCTTGGTTATTTTATCATAATGCTGAATGCCGGTCTGGTTGTTGAAGCTGCCATCCACATAGAACTTCATTGCGTTGACCCTTGCATTCCCGCTCAGATCGGTAAGCTGCCCCCACACGACCTTTACAGCAGACCACGTGTCTGCGTCTATATTGAGTGAACCGAAGTTCAATGGCGTGACTATGTTGACTTCCGAATTGCCGATATCGGTGAACTTCTTGTTCGTTCCGGGACTTGCTTGATCGGTTCTTGTTACGAATTTGATCACTGGAGTGGCTGCCATTGAGAAAACCTCCATTTATCTTATTATGCGTGCATGTTATAATACGTAAAGATACCATTATATATTTTTCGCAAATGATGGCTATTTTTCATGGGAATCTTATTATTCCATGTCAGGGAAAACCTTTAGTTCAGGGAGCGTTTTTACTTTAATATCAACCAGAAGAGAGGAGGAAAGAGATATTATGAGAAATAAGCATGCGGCTGAACCTGAGGAGAGGGAACTTGTAATCACACGTATTTTCGATGCTCCAAGAGAGCTTGTGTGGAAATCATGGACTGAGCCTGAACGCGTGAAGCGCTGGTGGGGGCCTAAAGGTTTCACGGCTCCTTTCTGCAAGATAGATTTGCGCGTGGGCGGCGTATTTCTTTACTGTATGCGATCACCGGAAGGAAAAGATTACTGGAGCACCGGTGTTTATCGTGTAATCGTTCCGATGGAGCGGATCGTCTGTACGGACAGCTTTTCGGATGAGGAAGGAAACGTGGTCCCTGCTACGTACTACGGGATGAGCCCGGACTTCCCTCTTGAAATGCTGGTGACCGTCACGTTCGAGGAGTCTGGAGGTAAGACAAAACTCATCCTTCGGCATACCGGCATCCCGCACGGCGCTGATCAGGAAGGGGCCGAGCAGGGCTGGAACGAATCCTTTGATAAACTCGCCGAAATCCTGAATAATTAAAAGAGTGTGAGTCATATGGCGGGCAGCATAAAACAAGATTTGAGAGAATCCGAGAAAATGCCTATTCTCTTTATTGGTCATGGTTCGCCCATCAATATCATTCTGGATAATGACTTTACAAGGAGTCTTGCAAAACTGGGAAAGTCCCTGCCGAAACCAGAAGCTATTATGGTGATCTCGGCGCACTGGCTAACAAAAGGAACCTTTGTTACATGTACGGAAAGACCGGAGACGATTTATGATTTTTATGGGTTCCCTGAAGAGCTATATGAAATAAAATATCCATGCTCTGGCTCACCGCAATCCGCCAGATTGGTGAAAGAATCTGTACATAAGGCGAAAGTAAATTTTGACTATAATTGGGGACTGGATCATGCTTCATGGGCCATCCTGAAACATATTTACCCGAAAGCTGATATCCCTGTGTTTGAAATGAGCCTGGATTATTCTTTTAATGACTGGCATCCGAAACCGGTACAGTATCATTATGGTCTGGCATCCGAGCTTGCAGGATTAAGGGAAAAAGGGATTTTGATCATAGGCAGCGGGAATATTGTTCATAACCTCGGGCTAATCGATTTTCATGATATTGATGCAAAAACGTATGATTGGGCGGTAAAAATCGATGAAAAAATAAAATCGAATCTTATCAGCCGGAATCATAAAGAGTTGATCAATTATCCAGATATGGGAAAAGAAGCATATCTGGCGGCGCCTACACTTGACCATTATTTGCCGATGATATATTCGATCGCTTTACAGGGCAGGAATGAACCGCTGACATTCATTTATGAAGGATTTCAGAACGCTTCGATCTCCATGAGAAGCTTCCAGATCGGATGATTGCTTTGCTTTGAAAGTAAAAGCAGCCGCCAAAAAGACCAGAGGTAAAAGAAGTATGCAAACAAAAAACCAGTACATTCCTGGAGCATGTAATATCGGGAAAGGCGAGGTCAACAGAAGAATTCAGGGAGGCTGGTTCGGGCTAATCGTCACAATTTTTCTCTATGGTTTTCTGGTATATCTTGGCGCGCCGCGGCCATGGCGGCTTGTCATCTTTATTCCAGCAATGATGGCAGCGGTTGGTTTCCTTCAGGCTCGCATGCGTTTTTGCGCCTATTTCGGCATGCATGGCGTATTTAATTTTAGTCTCGAAGCAGGAAAGACCGAGATTGTCGGGCAGGCAGAGTTTCGCGCAATGGACCGCAGGAAAGCATTGCAGATCATTATATATTCGGTGGGTATAGGCGCACTGGTAGCGGCAGCAGCTTATTTTTTGCCGTGAGACATATCGGTTATCGCATATGTTATTATTGACCTGAAATCCTTAAGGTTATTTGATTTGCATTATGATTTTATTGGATTCGTATCTTTCTCTTTGTTATAGGGAGTCCTGTCAGTTGCGGAGCGATAGATGACTGCTGAAGTTACGATATCTCCTCAAAAGCATCCAGTTATCATCAGCTTCCCTCAACAATCTGATTACGAGAATAACAAAACAAGAATCAAACGGATAATAAAAACCAAATACAAGCTCAACAAGTTCGTTTATACGACAGGAGAATGGTACAACGAAAACGACAAAGATCAGTCCGCTGTGGTAAAACGTTTCACCGATGAAAAAGGGTACACAAATGCTTTACTTTTCAAAGGAAATCAGCAATTGTTGGATGATGTAAAAGCTCTGCTTGATTCTCTTCATATCATATACGAAGAAAAAGAAGTTTCCGAAAAAGAAGTACCTGAACAACAAGCTCCTACTCCTCCAGCTGTCTCAGAAGTTCCTATCATTGAAATAACTCAAGAAGAAATTTCTAAGATGCACAAAGAATCTGAAGACCGTGCATACAAAGATTATACAACGAGAAGAATTACAGCTTTCAATGCAGAGATAAATGGAAAAGTGAGATCAGGATTGCTCAATGACGAGCAAGCGAATAAAATGAAAGAAGAATTCTCACGCAAGATGGAGATTTTCATTCATAAGTGGTCTGAAGCAGGAGATAAATGGTTAAAAGAAAAGCTCAATAGCCTGCGCTCAACAAAAGAAGAGGCTGAACCTGAAGACGATTTTGAGGATTTAATTGAAAAGCCAAAAGATGTTGAGTCGATAAAGGAAAAGAAAAAAGGTCGCAGAAAAGTGAAAAGATGAACTTTCTTATAATATTTCAACTTTCCATGCCATAAAGCGCACCTGCTAAATCACTCGCCCTTGGGGCCATCCCGTTATGATAATACAGGAATATGGGAACGGTCTCCAGTGCGGATAAGCTATCCATCTTTACCCATATGTGCGCAACCTTCCCTGCGGCATCCCAGGATTCAATCCAGTATGTTAGCAGTGTCTCGCCATCACTTCTTGTGAACCTGATATCGTCTCCACCCGATTTTACCAGGGAAAAGTCCACGTAATTCGCGCAAGAAGGATCGTTTCCCTGGATCTCCACTAATACAGGGAAGCTGGTTTTGGATATCCCTGTTATCTCTGTAAGGTTGATTGTATTCCTGTACCTCCATGCCTGTAATGCAGAGGGGAATGTCACAACCCCCGGTATCTGCAAATTGCTGCGATCAACCTTTACCGGAGCCATGCTGATAAGCTTGGCATAGTTGTGCCAGGTGAGTTTGAGACCTCGCGTTTCTATGTAATTGATTATGGTCAGCTTTTCAACTTCTGATAGTGATTCTGCAAATGCGAGACCTTCCCTGAACCGCTTCTGGACTTCTAACTGTTTCGGGGTTTTGTTCTTCTTTACACCATCATGCTTCCTTCTTATTTGCTCCCCGTAAAAACCCTGATAAACACCTCTACCCTGCCTGCCTTTCTTGAAATCTCCGTGCTTATTTTTTATCTTTACCATACGGTCTGGAATATTATACTTATTTGACTTATACATTCTCCAGAGGGTGATTTAGGAATCCCATTCAACAACATAAAAAATTTTAGTATTAATCCTGAGAGGAAAAACGAAACATTATATTGACAAGAAACAGAAAGGCTAACAAAATGTCAAAGAAAATCGGTAGAAACGATCCATGTCCCTGCGGTTCTGGTAAAAAATATAAAAAATGCTGTTTGGTTAGCAAAAGTGTTGCCATAAATAAAACCATTTCAAAATCTGAAGGACCGGTCATCAGTCGTTTGGCGATGATGAGATTTGAACAGAGATTGCACGATGATCCCAAGCAATTGGAAAATATGAGCAAAGAGGCTGAAAAACACTTCGATCGCAGGGATATAAGTTTCAAAGATTTCATTTTACAGGGCTGGAATCTTAATAAAGTCAGAAAGATGAGGACTTCAGAAATAATTGAAAAATTAAATTCCATGCATATTGATTTTGATATAGAACAATTCAAAAAACAGGCTCAAAATTATGTTTCTGCAATCCAGTTATCAGAAGATCTCTATTATACCCAGAATTATCATGCTCAGCCTCAGGACGAAGATTTCATCTGGCTGGCAATAGTAGAATTATGGAACCGGATAATTCCAGAAAGATGCAATATCGAAATGATTGATGACTTAATGCAGGAAGGTTATGAAGATATTGGAAAAAACAATTACAGGAATGGAATGGAAAAGTGGGAAAAAGCGTGGAATATGATAATTTCCATTGTTCCTTCGGACATAACTTCGGTTCGGGAAGCGGATGAATTCATCCTTCATCTAACACAGAGTATCTTTAACTGGTGTCAGGATTTTGAAATGGAATCAGGCAACGCAGGATCTGAATACGGTTCTTTTTACGCATTGAGAATAAAATATTGCCATGATTTCTGTCGGATATTTCCAAGTTCAGATGAGTCGATAATACATAACATGCTCAGAGCAGAAGCAGAATCATACGCTGCTCTGGGAGATATAGAAACTGCGGATAACTTATTCCAGGGATTGATAACCAGGTTTCCAGACAATGTTTGGGGCTATATCGGCTGGGGAGATATGTATCGTTACATGAAACCTGACAGGATTCCCGGGGACTATGATAAGGCTGAGGAAAAATATCGGCTGGGGCTTGCCAGATGCAATACTGAAATAGATGTCGTTAATGAGAGATTGGACGATCTTAAAAAGAAGAGAGAAAAGCAGAATTATCCCGAACAATAGAAATGGTTTTTCACTATTTTATCCTTCTTGCCAGAAAGATGGAACTGTCCCCTTTATGAATTCTAAACTCGCCTTCCAGTAAATCTTTTTCTTTCATTCTTAACCAGCCGCTCCCAGAAGCAGGATCGCATTCATCATTTCCTTCCCAGGTGAATTCAAACCTTTTCCCTTCGGGATAATCAACAACTCTGCCGTCTATCTCGCCATTCACTAATCCGAATTGAAAACATCCGCTGTTGTCTGGCTCTATCTCAATATAAGCCTGAACTTCCATGTTGAAATAATCCTCATCCCACTGTTCCATTTCAAAAATATACCAGGTTCCTGTGAATTCAGAATTATCCATTGTATTCTTCCCACATGATTTCAGAAACCACTTTTCGTGTATCCGAGTTCGATCCTGCGTCTGGCTGCCAGAATACAACACCTTCACCTTCACGTATAACTACCTCATAATTATCTTCCCTCGGAATCCAGAATGCTTCGCTAGGGGTTGCAGTAGCCAAACCCGCGCTACCCAGCGACGTCACTGGAAGGGCCGCCCAGAGAACCTGCCCATAAGTGCAGGTGAGCCCTGCAATAGTTGTTCTTATATCGAAAGCTTGCGCTGGATAATTGCTATCAAATTTGGCGGCTGTTCCAGGTGTTCCTGAAGGAGTACCTGTAAACGTCATAAGGGATATTGCAAGTCGCGGAACAGTGGATACAGAAAGTGCGGATGTTATTTGTGTCGCAACTCTGATACGTTCCAATCTTATCTTTTTGCCGCTTCCTGGCTTATTAACTATCCAGAAAAAACCTCCCGTATTTACGGAATGAGCTGACGCCTGAACAGTCAGGTTTCCGCTGTGGTAATTATAACATCCATAGAATGTTTCTGGATCATATTCTTCCACGACCAGCGCCTTATTTGCAGTTACATCTGCCAGGTTCCCTGAAGAACCGCTTTTCAATATTATGCTCATTTTCAAATCTCCTTCAACCTATTACGTTAATAATATACGTTCCAAAAGTTCCATTCTTTGCTGTTACTATGATATCGAAACTTACTCCTGGAATAATGTTTGCGGGGTATGCCGTTATTCCCTCAACCGCATAATCTTCCGGGTCATGATGTACCGTTGCAATACCTGACGGTGTACATATTAATCTGCTGTCAGCCCTGATCCAGGGTGCGGGCACAGTTGCAATTGCATTGATGTCTTCATTACCAGATACAAATCCAAAATCCACCACGACCTGGACGAAATTATTTCCCAATGGGGGGATTGCCCAGGTACTATCGCCTCTCAGAAACCTTGTGCTGTCCGCACCTGGGCCGCCAAGTTGAGACGCAGGTACTTTTCCATCATATAGATTCGCTTTATTTTCCAGATCCGAAACAAGACCTGTGATTTCAGATTGAGTATGGGTATGGCTTGTGGGGATTCTTGGATCGAAATTTCTGGGATCGCTGTCGGTCACGAACTTATTCGCTATTCCTGGAGCGCCATAAGTCCCTGCAAGTGCAGCCTTTTCTTCTGCTGAGGGATCAATCGAATTGCTATGCAGGAGACTATGATCAAAAGTTGATTCATGCACTGTGACAACATCGCTTGCGGCGAAATCTGAGGATGGATGAGATCCAAGTGTTGCTGCATCAATTCCCAGAGAATCATGCGCTGCTTTATCGTGATCGCTCAAAATAAGGGTTATTGGCACCGGTGTTATCTCATGCTCCTCATTCCATTCTGCCGCTGCCAATTTTGTTTTACTTGCTTTTTTCGATCTGTGTGTAATTCCCATTCTTATTACCTTATTCTAAAATTGCAATGTCAAGATAACTGGTATCCAGGGCAAATTCTGTGGTTGGCATATGAAGGGTATATATTTTATTATCGGCTGCAGTGATTCTAAGATATGCCTTATCATCTATTTTAATTGGATGTCTTGCTACTATCCTTCCTGCAGCCAGATCTGTCAGGTTTGCGAAAGTCTCCAGTAAAATACTGTCCGAGGAATAACATCTTATTTCCTTGAGTGCAGGATGCTGAACATTGATCAAATTGTTTTCTGGTTTTTCAAAAGTTGGTACCTGCATGCTGATTGAACGCGCGTAATTATGCCAGGTCATGGGAGCTTTTAAGATACTGAGATATGATTTTATCGTCTCGACTTCCGCAGGAGTCAATGAATTGGCGAAATCTATGCCTTCTTTGAATTTCGATTGAACCAGAATCTGTTTTACTTTGTCATTTTTATGAGTAGACTCCTTTATTCTTCGCACCTGCACCCCATTATTCATCTGATATACTGTATTTCCCTGTTTGCCCGCCTTTATGTCTCCATACTTATTGACGACCTTCACCATGATATGGATAATATAGTCATTCTTATATTTATCTTTTCGATAGGCATGGCGCTGTCCGAAATCATATGGTTTTTCAGTCTTAATAATAATCGGAGACCTACGCCGGTGAACAGGGTTTAGGAAGATGATCTGCAAAGCTTTTGCTCTCCAAAATGCATTTTGTGTCGTTTTGCCACCATCAGTTCTTCCATTACCTTTGAATCATAATCAATAGGATGATTCCTATTTTTAAATGATGCAAGAAGAGGCTCTAAGCTATGCCCTGTCCATGTAAGTAAAAAAAATCAAAAAATCAAGTTTTCTTAATTTCTTTTGGCGTAATGAGTGAACGAGCGATATTGTAAGCGAAGAGATAGATGCCAAGAAGGGATATTATTCCAAATATAACTGTCCCTGTCATGTAATTTGTACTGCCATACCTGTATGGCATCGTGAAGGCAAGCCCCACCAGACCGATATTCTGCAACCAGAATTGAATTTCTGCCAATCGCAAACTGTGCAGGTCAGTGCCCGCAAACACCGGCAGCAAGTGATATCCCACACCAAATATCATCATGGCCACAAAACCAATCAGAAGGACATGGGCATGAGATGGCTTTATGGATTCTGATGTCAGGAGCATGATAACTCCCATAGTGCTTCCGATAACGAGATAAATGAGGCTTGCCCATGCGAACTTTAATGGTATTTCCATTATCTATTTTCCTGAGATCAGTTCTATGATAGCCCGGCAGCTTTATTCAGTTCATCCATCAGTTGCTCGATATTTACCCTGTGCATCCTGCAAAAGAACTCCAGGTTCTCGGAAGGTAACCTCCCTGCATATTTCGGCATACCATGTTTGATAAACACTTCCCTTGTAGCAGGGTATTTTGTAATTACTTCGTTAAGTTTATTCTCTCTGGATATTTTCTCTAACACCAAATCACCCCTATTGCTTTATTTCAACAGCTTTTTCATCGCACCCTTGCAAACATTTACCCCGGGCGCCCCTGCAGTAACAAATACCACTCCAAGCGTATCCAGTATTTCTTCTTTGGTGGCTCCATGATTCAGCGCGCTTTTCATTTGCATCTCCACGCAGTCAGGGCACAACCTCCCTGCAACGACTGCAAGTCCCATTAACACTTTTATCTTTGCAGGTAAGGCAGTATCTGTCCACATTGCTTTATCGCTTGCCTTGTAGAGCTTGAACCACTCAGGTGCCTCCCCGCCTATTAACTGCATTATTTCAGGAGTGAAACCCATGCTTTCTTTTGCATATTCAAGCTGTTCCTTAATTTCTTTTTTTTCCATAATTCGTACCTCCCATAGTTGATTTTAAAAATTTTCAGGCTCAAATCTGATAAAGGTATTTATGTCGTAATCTCTATATCAGGATTATCCTTGCTCAAATAAAGATTCAGCCGCTAATGAGCTGCGGATTTTTATTGCTTCTCGTATATTGAAATGTTGAATTTTATAAAAATACCATGAGATAAATCGAAATTAGCCTGGAACTAACCCGAAACCAACCCGAACTCGAATCGTTTTCATACACATCATCAACCCGCACTTATCCACAATCCCACACAGACTGCCAGTCACAGCCTATCCAACATAGAATAATCTTCAATAGAAACCCGGTCATCATTCAGATAAATCCGTCTAGCATTCAAAAGTCAACAGTACAATCAGCACGCTATGAATGCATCCGATAGCATCCAGAGAATAGAGGCATATCACATAATTTCTTTTATCTGAAGCCAATTGGCAGCAATTCGAGAGGTCTCACATTAGAACCAGGAGAAAAAAAGGCTTGCCATAGTCTAGAAGAATTACCTCTCGAATGGATATGAAATCCAACATGAAGACCATGCACCTGAGCCTATAGGCGAACAGTTCCGTTGACATCTGGCACTCATTCCAGATGCAACCGTACTCACATAGTGCAGCGCTCGTCATAATGAAAGGATGCAGATGGCCAACATAAATCGAGAGGGATGAATCTAAAGAACATGGAGTGAATTAATTTTTTCCGCTTGAGAAAACCCGCGATATTCCAGGGAGACTGACTGCAAACAATGTGAAAACTAAGTTGTGATCTTTGCATTGCTTTCTCGTAGCAGTCAAGCAGTCATCTCCAAATTTAGATGAGCCTCGATAATCTCCCCTCCTTCACAGGGTCAGTAATGAAGATGGAAATAGCAGAGAGTACATTTTAACTCTTCTCATCCTGCTTATTTATTCACATGCCTGCAGTAGCTTTCAATAAAGATTGCATATAAAGGTACTTTAATCGGATCGTAAGGACAATGCCATCATTATTTCGTATGTTGGGCATATTTTCCAATCCTGACAATTGGTTCATCGCAATATTTTCCCTATTGTGAGACTATCAATCAACTTCAGATCAGGGATTGTCCGGCTATAGGTCGTGAGTCCTCGGATTAAGCTGCGGCTCAGAAACCGCTTCACTGAAAGGAGAAATCGATATCCCAATAGACGAACTCGAATTTTAAGGCGAATCAAAGCTAACGTTGGGAACTCATCAGATTTTAGTTGCTCCATCTTGGCGTCCCGCGCGATATGAGCCATGTGCATGGGCGGATGCCATACTATTCATTATCATTTCTTCAATTGGTATCATGTAAACAAACCGCTGAATCCATTCGATATAGTCCAGCATGGTTGAGACGGCATAAGCCTTCGCGCCCAATTTTTAGCCTTGAAATAAATCCTTTTTTACTCAACGTGATACACCCGCCGCCGCAGGCGGCGCGCAGGCGCGAAGCATCGCGAGCGCCGTCCGCACGAAGTGCGGCGCACACTGCCATGGAAGGGCAAGCGCTCACCCAAGAAGATATCGTTTCCTATGAGAATGAATCTCCAAAAAGAACGTCATCGTATCTGTGGGATTCCAGAGGTCATTTTGTACCCGGCATGAACACATATTGATTGGTGTCAATACAATGGACGCACGAACCGTATTCAAGAGAAATTCATTATCAATGGTCGAATCATTTTAAACCATTTCTAATACACTATAGCTGAGATCCGCATTGCCTACCTCTTTGCAGCGAAATAGAAGCCCATGCAGAGCGAAGCGATGGGTCATGCTATGCCGTCTGCCCGAAGGGCAGCGCCAGTCATGAGTATTATTTGAAGATAACATGCTATAATGATGCGGGATCTGATTCCATATCCCGCAGTGGATATATCTTTCCAGCACGAGAAAACCCGCGATATCCAGGGAATGATGAGTGCATGCAATATGAAAAAAAGACTGTGACTCCTCACTTCCTTGCTGGCAGCAGCTTTTCCGAGGCCGCCCGGAGGGCGGGCGAGGCGCACCATAGTAAAAACAGCGCATGGACAGCCAGCAGCCACCGATGTGCGAGGAACGAGCGCTGAGGCGGCGTATAAAAAAAGAAAAGGATAAAAGATGTCACTTGTACGGGAGTATCTCGGATTTCCAGCAAGCAACATAGCAACCTTCATCAATGATTTCTTCCACCCTTCCGCAGATCGGGCAGGTCTTCGGTGCATTTACTAAATCCATCACAACCTTATCCATTACAGGTTCTTGATTCATACTTTCATTCATAAAATCCTCCCGGGCTGACGCCCTTCACCCGCCTTGCGGGGCGTCAGCATCCCTGGAGCAGCGCGGACATCGCAGGAGGGCATGATAATGCTCTGTCGCCCGCAGGCGATGCGACCGAAGGGAGCACCCGTAAGGGCAGACCTTTATCAATGCACTCCGAGAAGTTGCTGCGCCCGGACGTTTGTGCGATAGAGGCAAATGCAGCCATCGCCGAGGTCGAGCGAAGCGAGGGCGAGGCGCGCAGTGACCACGGCCATTCGTGGCAACTTCAAGCACACTGGCAGTCTGCGATGTCGAGCGAAGCGAGGGTGAGCAGGCGTAATAAAAAAAAGAAACAACCTTGCTACGTGGATACCTCTTCAAGCCGCCCACATGTTCTGCAGTCAGCATAACCATGGATCGCATAACATCTACCTGAGCCGCCGTTTACCACTCTTAGGCTCATCTTGTGTCCATCTATCTTACATTTGAACTGATTGTTTTCCATAATTTCCTCCTGGGCTGACGCCCTTCACCTGTCTTCGGGGCGTCAGCCTCCCTTTCTTCATGCACTGGCATCAGGCGCGAAGCGACCCTCGCAGCCGGGCTTGATGATGGCTCGTCACCGCAGTGACCGCAGCCCCGCAGGGGAAGCCTTCATCTTAGCCCGGCGAGAAGGTGAGGAGCGAAGCGCCGTACTCTCTCCCGGAATCTGTTTTCCAGTCGAAACGCTGCGGTCGATCACCCGTCCAGAAAGCCCCTGGGTTTTCTCAATGCTCCAATGTTCTTCGTGCAGCCGGCACGGACTGCTTCGCCGTCTCCATCCATGAAACGTTGCGAAACGTTTCACGCCCATCGGGTTCTTCATTCTCGCCCGGATCAGGGGGGGAGTTGCGTGGAGAGCGCCATCGGGGCGCTCATCTCGCGGGAACGTGCAACCCCCTTTTCATCTTTCGGGGGGGTGGAGCTTCAGTTCCGGCCTTTTCTAAAAAAAGCTCTCATCTCTTCGGATGCGCAAAGCGCATCATCGTCTTCCATCCTTCATGAGCAGGGGTGAGCCCGTAGGTCGAAAACGAGCCTGGCGAGGCTCCCCGGCGGAGCGAAGCGACGGCCTATCTTCAGTGACTCCCCTCATGCCCGGGACTCCCGCAGGGATATATCGCGCAGATGTGCCATCCGGCTCGTCAGTTCTGCCCGCCAGGGCGGTGCTCACAGGTCGCCTTCGGTGGCGACCGTTCATATTTCCGGATGCATGGGGTTGCATCCCAGGAATCCGGCAGGATTCAAACCGGGTTCACGCTGACGGGTGGGGCAGGTACAGAGCGAGATCTCATATCGAGCGATTTCTATCTTCCAGGTTTCATGAACGATAGCGCCCGCGCGGAGCGCGGAGCATCGCCCGCCTCAGCGGGCGCGCAGGTGTGATGCGAAGCGAGCAACCTCTGGCTGCAGCCAGGTTGAGCCCCGCCGGCGATTGAGGCGCGCCGTTCATGAAGAAAGAGAGGAAAAGACAGCGATGCCGGGTACTTCTGGTTCTCCAGGATATCCCATGGTCAAACATTTCCCTGGCGTTTGCCCATAACAGCTTCGTGGACGAATCTCTATGGGTGTTTCATCCCCCCATGGCTCGCGTAAAAAAAAATAATCACGCGTAGAACAGATGTGCCGGCGTCCCGCAGTTGTCGCAGCAGTTAACCTCGGTGAGCACGGTCTCAGGCATCTTTTCGCCGCAACCTGGACATTTGATTCTTTTCTCTGGCATGTTTATTCACCTCACCCAAGACCGTGTAGGACTGGCATGATTATGGTTGCGCTGCAGTTCGGCGCAACCTTAATCTTGCCAGGACTACTTTGACTGTGAGGTGAATTTCGCCAGAGAATTTGAGCAATGTCCAGCTGGCGAATACCATGCCTGCACTGCTTACCGAAGATACGTGCGACAGCTGCTTACCCACGCCGGCCCAGTTCTGCGAGGATTCTTTTTCGACAAGAGCCCGCTAACCCGGGGATGTATCCAGTCGTCTAAAGTTCTTGCGAGGCTTGGCGAAAAGTACACCAGGCCGCGATTCTGTTTTTATCCGGGAGCTGAATACTAATGATTACTAATGAATATTAAATTAGTATTCATCATCATAGCTCGTATGGAATCCTGCCCGAATCTCGCCAGCGGAGAACACCGGGTAGAGGAACGTGCATAGTCCCCGAACCAAGTGAGGGCTATGCCTCAATGGAGCAAAGCGACAGAAGGCCCTGAACTCTCTTAACCGATTCACTTACAGATCGGAGATGATTTTTTCGATATAGGAGCTGATAGAAAATCATTCGCTTTTTACCATTTCAGCGATTCGATTCCCACAGAAACCACACTGAAGGAGCTTTGCATTTCCAACTGTGAAATATTGCATCACATGACCGCATTTTTTACAAAATGATGCGCTGCCTTTTGCTTTCATGGTATCGATTGCCTGTCTAATAGACTGCAATTGATTGTCCTGTTCTTTATCAATGTACATCAGGTCTTCATCACTGAATATTATCGTCATTGCAATTTACTCCTTTTCTTCAACTTTTTAGGACAGAACATGGCATCATTATTAAATATATTTGTGCGTCTCTGCTTTAATATTTCATGCATTTCGTCATAATCTTGGAATTACCTCCAGAAAACTCTGACGCAAAATTATCAACTCTTGGTTTTCTATGATTGAAAAGCCGGTCAGGTTTCTTGGGTTTTGTTTGGGTTGGCGATTATAATGCGTATAAACTAAAGTGTGCAATTCGTGTGAAATATACTTATGTTCATGTCAATCCAATAATAACACGAGGACTCCCCAGTTCAATGCTGGTTCACTTTTTGATCATATGTTTTGGGAGTCCGCCTCCATATCAAGGAATGTGAATTCATTCTTCATAATTCAAGTCAGAAGAAAAAGACTGATCTTTCAAGCTGCATATATGCCTCTTTCAGAGAATTTTCAAGAAAGGATTCGGACTGGGAGATCTAAAATTCCAGATACGACGAGCAGCGGGACCAAGGGGTGTTGCTTATAGTCTTAAGCTTTCATCATCCAGATGCTATAGCAGACAGTACAACAGGTCGCGCCGAGGTCGAGCGAAGCGAGGGCGAGGCGCGCATATGCGCTCATCCCAGCAACCACAAGCATGCAGCCGACGATGTGCACGAAGTGCGCTGAGGCGGCGTACACTCGTCTTCCTGTTCTCTTCGATAAGTGTTCCCCAAAAAAAATCAACACTTGTCGAACGTATGAGAGGGCTTGCTTGGCAAATTTAAGAGAGGCAAAATGATTTTTTTTGTTATACTCTTTTTTTTGTATGTAAGTTTGTGGAGCCTTGCGGCTACTGGTCAGTCAGTGTGTGCCCGCCCGTGGGTGGGGGGGTTCAGGTCTGACCCGGTTACGCCGGGACAGGCTGAACTTGGGTGGGGGCGGATTGGGACACACGCACACGGCAGGTCATTTCATTTAGCTGCGATACTTCGCAGCCATTTATCAGAGTCATCCGGGGGCGATACCCCGGCGCCCGGCATGTAGACAGGGTGGGTTTGATTGTGTGATTCGTGCATAAGATTGTGATATGCTGTTCTGGAGATGATACCGCATCGAGACTTTGATCGGTATAGGCCTCACCTGTTATGAGTACTGAAAAAACGATAAACAATTTTTGCAGCTTACTTGACATTTTGCATGATATGAAAAGAGTTGCCCTCCGCATTAATCTGTGGGCTGGAATTCCATGCAAGCCACGTCATCTGCTCTTACTGTTCCATAGAAACGGCACTTGTCATAGGCAGGATCGAACCACATGCATGCCCCGCACCTGTTAACGCCGTCTCTGTCCAAGAATTCACCCTTCAGATTAATAAGCCCATGCGCCAGAGGATTAGTTCCACTGCTGCACAACTTTGGCTTTAATTTACGTTCAAAGGGATTTATAGTTATCCAGAGACTGATTTAATGAACTTTCACACGTTAAAAAACTGCAATCGCGCCATGAATCCATCCCGAACCCAGCTAGAACTGCGCTGACAGGAAATCTATGGATTCCAGGCTTCCGATTGATGTGACCCATGTACTCTCCGGGGAGATGGACCTTTATCCATGCTCTCCGGGAAGGAGAGGTAGAACGGCGCCATACAGATTGACATCCTGACCGGGTTGATTCCAGTTTTTGCGGCGCCATGAGGAATCCAATCAGCTTCCTGCGCCGAGGGCGAGCGAAGCGAGGGCGAGGCGCTCTATAGGAAAAACAATGGACGGATAGCCAGCAGCCGCCGATGTTGAGCGAAGCGAAGCTGAGGCGGCGTATACTCTTCGAGTCCATATTCAGATATGAGTACTGCTATCTGCGCCGGGGCAGACTGCGGAACGGACTCTGGAGTTACACAGGAGCAAAGCGACATGCTTGGTGCAGCAGGATGTAGAGGGGCTGTTAGTAAATTAAAATAGAGTATGTGTATAGCCCTGCGGATCTTGAGCATGGAGCAGCATGCTGCAGGCCAATTCCTGGATGGTGTGATCCTCCATACCATTTTTTAGAGGGCAGCCATCGGGCAGAATGCCGGCGCAGTACATGGGTGAGTCCGATTCAGTGGGATGTTGATTTTTCCGCTCCAAATGAGCTGCGCATTTTTGGTGAACATCGATTTGACAGAAAACGCGCCCCAGATTTAACCCAAACGTAGCTGGAATTGCAAAGACAGGATTACCATGGATTCCAGGCATCCGGTCCATATAACCCTTTCGCCCAGGGTGCAATAGAATCGGGCGCGCCTATTTTAATATTGTTCTCGCGCCCGTTTGTACCCCGAATTCGCCCGCAGCGGAGCCGAAATTACCACGAGCGGAACCGAAATTAGCCGGATCACACCCCGAACGGAACTGAAACTGGCCGATGCAGAACTGGAATTAGCCCGAACGGCGATGGAATTGCGAATGATGCGGGGCGTGTTTTCTATGTGATCCCCTGCCAACCAGGTCGAGTAGAGCCGAAATTGCCACGAGTCCAGCTGGAATTAGCTCGAGTGTAGTTCGAATCGCGGAGAGGAAAGCGTTTGTATCATGGCGAACATGCAGTCTAAAGCGTACGGTTTTCCTGCAATCCCTGCGGAAACGCTAACGGGTCAAGGCCGAAATTTGCCCGAATCGTGCCGGTTTCCAGAATAATATAAACCGAAATTCCAATTTTGATGGTTTTCTGTTCTCTGTCCTCTCTCTGGTTTTTCTCGTTTTTTACCCTTGTAAACATTGTTCTCCGCATTTCGATTCAGGCATGAATTTCACGCTTTTTTCGTATTTTTTTGGGCTTGTAAACACGCGATTTTCGTTATGCAGATGCCTCCGTAAACATTTTTTCATTTTTCAAGAGCAGTAACCATGTTTACGCGGCTACCGTTCACGGTTTTCTTTTATACCCATGTTTACGCCATTTTTCAATATGCATAAGCCTCTTTTCAGAGCCAAAATAGCCTTGTAAACACATTTCTCAGGAACATAGAATGGGATAAATGTCCAATAAACTGGAAGACCATACCCCTCAAAAAACCCCTCAAAAGAACTCTACGTTATTCTCCTTTTTATGTTTACTATATATGTATTATATATATTATATATATTTATATTATATATACGTATACGGCAAAGTGTTTACTTCGGTCTTTTCCAAATTTTCTCTAACCTATGTTAAACATTTACAATGTTTACGCGTGTTTACGCTGTTTATGTGGTCTCGGTGCATGCTGGAAACATCGATGTATACGAACTTTTCCAGACCGCGAGAAATCCGGGATTTTGGCATTTTTCTACCAAATCCGTGCTATCATTCCACTCATTCACCTCACTCACCTCTAAACTCAAATCCCACAAACTGTCCGAATGCCTACACATTCATTTCGGCCAACTCACTCTATGCCTTCAAGACCGTTTCGCCTGCTTCGCCCTTACCCCATCAACTCACCCCACACAGTACTCTCACCAATCAAAACACTTATTACACTCGAATGCGTACGGACTATAGTGAATGCAAATGAGTAATACTGTCAACTTTAAGCTCGATGACGACTTGTACTTTGAACTGCTTGCTCTCAGGGTCAGATTGAAGGCTAAAGGCGGTTGGAAAGGTTTTGTAGAGAGGATAATCCGGGACTATAAACAGGGGAACTTTACTGAACCTGAGAAGACCTGGAAAGAAAGCATCCAGAAAAATGGATCAAGTACCCAGAAAAAGAAGTCAACAGACGATGACAATGACAAGAAACAGAAAGACCAACAGAAGAATCAGCATGAGCTCTTCAACTTTGGCGATGATAGAGCAAAAAAACAACCTGACCCCGAGCCTGTTAGAGAATCAGACCGTCCTCCTGTACACTTTGACGTAGGCGGCGGTGAGATAATCAGCATTCCTGCTGACGAATTCGAACGTGAGAAAGCACGTATGCTTGAACGCTGTCTCCTGTGCGGTCACAGGAGAGAAGAACATAATCTCAATGGACCTGGATGCTATGGAGACGGTGATACCTGTCAGTGCAAAGGGTTTGTTGGAGCCAAATCGTAGGAGCATCAATTCGTTAATATGAGAATGTGTGCTGCGCTCAAGAGCGATAGAAGAAACCGCCAGCTGCTCAGATATAAGCTCAGAAATCGCACTCACCGCGCGCGCACAGGCCACAACTGGAGATCCGGGGAAAACGGCCTGTGTGCAAAATGTGGAAAGCCCCGGAAATGCTGACCTATTAGCTGTCCGTGTAGCAGGGGTTCCGCAGGCGTCGGCGGAACTCGCGAAGCCCCTGCATCCCGCAGGATAGAAAGGAACAAAAAAAAGATCTAACAGGTAATCGGTACTACCTGTTCACATCGTATTTTCCAGAGCGTTGCAGCCTGGTTAACTGAACCCGGTCTGGCAAACATATCACTCAAACCCGATGCTTTCTTCAGGACATCGAGCAGTTCTGGATGTTCAGAGATGTACTGCCGCCACAGCCTCTCATACAGGGCAGCACACTCAGCTGCATTGGTGGCCTTTCGTCCCTTCGCCTTTCTCCAATGGAGACCAGTGCTGCCGTCGGTGAACACCTTGGCTGCCTGATACTGCTCTTCTATACTGCGTCCATTTATCCGGGCATAGAATGCAGAGAACCGCTTGTCACCGCGGCTGCTGCATTCCAGAAAAGGTGATTTACCATAGTTTAACATAATTACCTCCTAAAAATTAACAGGTAGAAGGAACTACCTGCATCACCGGCTTATCAAGAGCCTTCAAACATTCGGTACAATGATGCCGCTCAAGGGTATATTCGGTTGTCAACGTCGCACCGCAGCCCCAGCACTGCATGTCACCAGCATACCATTCTACTAACTTATCGAAAGTTACCATAGTTACCTCCAAGAGAATAAAATTAACAGGTAGCCATAACTACCTGTTTGCGAGCATCAATCTCATCCTGGGCTATGAGTACCCTCTCATGCCGATGGATCTGCCGCTCAGCCTCACGCTTGTCCTGACCGTACTTGCGGTCCTTGCGAGTTACGATCGTAGTTGAACCTACAACCTTTCCACGGTTCAGATAGCAACCTATTGGCCTTAAGGTTGGAATCCGGACCCACTTGTAAACCGGAACATCATCTATATAGCTGGTAGTCCGAATTACAGGGGTTTCCCTGTAAGACCAGTTGCCGCTCCCAGGGTCACGCTCCCACTTGCGCTCAGTTTCAACATAGGTCTTTTGAACCTTCCTGGTCTCGAAGCCGAGCAGGATCTTACGGTCTCTGTACACAGTCCGGTATAAGAACGAGGGTACAAACCCTTGCTGGGATTTTTCTGGAGAAGCCATGCCAGTGTCCATCGTATATTCAAGCTCGCAACCGTCCTGGGGTTCATCGAAACTTTCCAGAAACGCAGTAGCCGAATATGCTGCAAAGGTCTTATCCTCAGTCCTCTCATGAGCGAGAGCAATTTCAGGTATTAAGGTTGAGATAGGCGATTTAACGAACTTTGTCTTCGCCTTAGCCTCGAAGTCCTTTTTCATGTTAAACCTGACAGACCATTTTATGTCTACAGGGTGAACGAGCTTGCCGAGCTTGTGGTGGTTCTTACAGAGGTCCTCGCACCCGGAACCTCTCAGGTTACAGCGACTCACCTTATCGCAGAACTCACCACAGACAACGGGTATCGGGAACCCCTTCGGGTATATCGTCTTCTGCGAGAACTCCTGGCGCTCGAGAGATATAACCTCAATGGCAGATTTTGGCTTGACCGGTGAGAACTTACCTGATATGGTCTCGGCCCATCCTGCGCCTGGCATTATTGGCCTGGGAGTCCACTTCGACCTCTCAATTCCGACATACTTATCCTGGTTTATCAGTTTAGGAGAAGAGGATGAAGCCGAAGCCCCCTCTATTTCAACTTGAGTCACAAGAGAGATCTCACCTATGCCTGGCAGGTCGAAATTCTGCAATACAGACAGGACCTCTTCGTCTGTAGTAAGATTGTGCATGACAGAGAGCGAATCTTCTATGCTGGCCAATTCTTCCTCTCGGACGAATTGATCCAACCTTTCCTCACACATGAATGTACATTCTGGCTTGCGAGGGCATTCATCACATATTGGTGCTTTTATTGTTTCCATAAAAACCTCCTGGGCTTAAGCCCCCACGCCTGCGAATCCGTATCACAGGAGTGTGTAGAACTTGCGCTACAAACCGTCACGTTCATAATGGACGCCCGTGGGGGCAGCGCATTTGCCTGCGCTGCCGTCGGGTGTGCGCCGCCTTCAGGCCGGGCTTTGCCCGGCCATTTATCCGTAAAATCTAACATTGGTTGCGCAACAGCGCAACTCACGTCTTGTCGCCCTTTAGGGGACTTGGCGGTGCACTGGGTGGGCGTCGGGCGTCCATGACCCTGACCCGATAACCCTGCCGTTGTTTCTATTCCGTCCGCGCCCGTGGCGCGTCAAGCAAAGTCGGCCGCAGCCGACCGGCAGGGATTATCGGCTTATGTGAAAAAACGCAGATTTATCCTGCGCTTCTGGACGCCACGCCGGGCTTTGCCCGGCCATTTATCCGTTCTGCGAACCTGTAGTTCGGGTTCGCAGTCGAGCGTGGCGTAACTAAGGGCGCAGGTCAAGAGTCCGCCGCATGCGGGCGTTTTTTCAGTCAGGGATGAACCGTCGTAGCGCACGGGGTGGGTCGAGGGAGTGAAAATCTGTCTCACCGGGCTATGCCCGGCCATTTATCCGCTGCGCCGACTGGCGCATCAAGGTTGAAGATTGAACAAAGGGGCTACAGCCCCTCCCCGTCTGGCATTCTGGGTGTGCAGAGGGGACGCCGCAGCGTCATCCCTCGCCTCATTGGTCCAGACCCCAGGCGTCCTTTGTAGCGTGGAACCATTTGCAGGAAGAGTATTCTTTCTGAAAATACAAGGTCCTTCTTTCGTGAATGTCAGCCAGAACCTATCCCCTCGGCACGTAACTGATCTACTGCGGGAGGGCTCTGGTGAACCCTAGTCAGATAAGTTGGTCAACTCATTTAAAATCGTACATATCGTACAATAGGCACATATGTCACATACTATTTATACTTTCTCGCATAAACAGTACAAATAGGAGGAAAATATTGGACAGTACAAATATGAGAAAACTCTTGGGCAGTACAACAGTTAGTACTGACAACAAAGTTACAATTGTTAAAAAAGTAACCGAGATTTTAAAAATTGAGAGGGGAGACATTCTCGCATTTTATGAGGAGAGTGGCAGAGTTTATATTGAGAAAGGATAGAGTGAAAGTCTGTCTAATGTTGGTTGAGGACATAAAATATTATTTAAAATGATGCGGTAAATAGATATGAACACAGAAAAGAAAAGTGAAGAAACCAGTGAAGGAAACTTTCAAAGTCTATGTTCAGAACTCGACTTGACCAAACAAAACGGTTTGGTTGAAGTTGATATTGATACTAATGATGAATTTCAAAAATTTATTTTGAAACAAGCCAAAGAAAAACTAAATATTGACGCTATATTTTTTTTGAAACCTATTGAAGGAAAATCGAGCGTTCCACTTATATACTTATGTAAATTGGAATATCCGGATAATAAAAAGATTGCAGAGTTTCACCAAAAGGTATGGAACGTTGGACAGGCTCCCCTTCTTTTTTTGGTTTTGCCTGGTTCTGTCTTAATCTACAATGCATATGAACCGCCTATTAAATTACCAAATGGAGAATTAGATTACAAAGCGGGGTTTATTGAAGAGTTAAACCTTTATATTCAAGCTGAGACCGAAATTAAAAAACGAAGAGAATATCATAGTTCAGAGCTTGTAACAGGTAGATACTGGCAAAAACATAGTGAAATATTCAACAAAGAGAAAAGGGTATATCAAACGTTATTAGACAATCTCGGATTTATGAGTGATAAATTAATTGAGGAAGGATTATCTCCTGATATTGTTCACAGCCTTCTGAGCAGGTCAATATTCATTAAATATCTTGAGGATAGAAAAGATAAAAATAACTGCAATGTATTTCCTGAAAAGTTTTTTGAACAATATAAAGCCAATGCGAAAGGTTTTACCGACTTGCTTTCAGATAAAGAGGTTACATATAAATTTTTTAAAGATTTAAATTCTAAATTTAATGGCGATTTATTTGTATTTGAGAATGAAGAAAAAACCGTGGTAACACAGAAACATCTTAAATCGTTACAAAAACTTCTCAAAGGAGAAACATATCTTGGGAGCGGGCAAATGGTGTTATGGCCGCTTTATTCTTTTGATGTAATACCTATTGAACTAATAAGTAATATTTATCAACAATTTTTTCATAATGAAAAAAACAAGGATAACAAAGAAACAAACGGTACCTACTATACCCCATACCATCTTGTTCTTTTTTTAATGGATGAAGTACTTCCATGGAATGAAAAAAATACTGATATCAAGATACTTGATCCCTCTTGCGGCTCAGGTATTTTTTTGGTAGAAGCATATCGCAGGCTTATAGGTAGATGGATGCTGACAAACCCGGATAAAAATATAAAGTTTTCAGATCTTTCACATATTATTAAAGAAAATATTTTTGGAGTGGATATAAATGGGCAGGCAATTCGAATAGCTGCCTTAAGTTTATATCTTACTTTATGCGATTACTTAGAACCGCGGGATATCTGGAAAGAAGAAGTAAAATTTCAACCATTATTAAATAGGAATTTATTTACTTCAGACTTTTTTATGGAAAATAGTGAATTTTTAAATAAAAAATATGATATAATTATTGGCAATCCACCATGGGAGAGCGAATTAACTGGGCCTGCAAGAAGATATAAAAAAATGGCTAAAAAACCTGTTGGAGATAAACAAATATCACAGGCTTTTTTGTGGCGAGTTGCAGAACTATGTAAACCGGATGCCAGAGTATGCTTGATAGTTTCAAGTAAAGGTCTTCTTTTTAATCGCTCCGAACCCAATCGGAAATTTAGAGAGCAGTTTTTCTCGACAAACGTTGTCAAAACTATTATTAATCTCTCGGCTTTAAGACATATTCTATTTTCAAAACAAAATAAAGTTCATGGACAGAAAGCCAAAAAAAGTGGAGCTATTGGACCAGGGGCTGCGGTTATTTTTTCACCCGGTGAACCAGATGACCACTCGATATTTTATTGCTCTCCAAAGCCAGATTACTCGCCGCAGGATGATTGGTTGTTGATTATTGAACCTCAGGATATTGCTTACGTTCCAAATGACGAAGCTATTGAAAATGATATAATTTGGAAAGTAATGATGTGGGGAACACCGAGAGATTATGAATTAATTAAGAGGCTTTCAGGATATCCCACTCTTGGAAAAATATGTGATAAAAAAGACTGGATACATGGAGAAGGTTTTATTATTGGAAATAGGAAAGATGAAAATCTGGAATTATTTGGAAAACCGTATGTAGATGTAAGAAAACTGCAAAGATTTACAATGGAAGAAGAATCGCTTCCATTTAATCAAGAGACACATTATTATAGAAGTGCTAAAACAAAAAAGGAAGTATTTTATGGCCCCCATTTATTAATAAAGCAAAGTCCAAAAGTTGGGGTTGGATTAATTGCAGCACTTCTGAGAAAAGATGCTGTTTTTAAGCATGCTATTCTTGGTATTCACTGTAAAGAAAGTGATTTGAATCAATTAGCAGCATGCTGTCTATTTATTAACACAAATTTAGCATTATATTATGAAATGTTAACCAGTCGTAGCTGGTTAGTTGAACGTGATGCCTTTGAAAGTGAAGAAATTTTGGATATTCCAATGCCAAATAACATTTTTGATTTAGACAATTTTAACTTCGAATTTCTTAAAGACATTTCAAAGAATCCAAAAGCAGATGAGGTTGTCAATGAACTTGTAACAGAATTATATGGCTTAAATGAATCTGAAATGATATTGATTGACGACTCTATAAACTATATACTGGACTTTTTTAGGAAAAAGGGTGAATCCATAGCTATTGAGCCTGTAAATGAAAAAATTATTAAAGAATATATAAATACTTTATGTAAAGTATTGAATAATTCTTTTTCAAGTCCAATGAAAGTTTTTATAGGAATCTGCAATATAGGTAATAGTCCTCTTACTGTTGTTTCAGTAAGTCTTGAAAATAAATCAGATAACTTGGAAATAAGAGTCCATACTAAGGATGATGAACTTAAAAAAGTTCTTGATGGATTAGAGAAAATTTTACTTCAAGAAAGGTCTCCGAGTATTTATATAAGGCGCAATATCAGACGATATGCTGGTAACACAATATCTATAGTAAAACCAAATCAAAATAGATATTGGAATAAATCATCTGCTTTACGTGATGCAGATGAAATATATGCAGAAATCATGTCTTTTTGGGGTGATTCTAACTGACGCTTTCAGACCTTATAAGTAATCTATTTTCTTCAGGATCTCCCAAAGATTTAGCCGAAGAACTGGGTTTTAATGGAAAAATGGCTATTTTAAAAATAATCATTAAAGCCTATACCAACTTACGTGTTCCCGGAAGGCTAATATCTACAAGGTCAGAACTTGAGATAACGGAAGAGCTTTTCATTGAATTGTTGGTTGAATGGAAAGGAGTTGATATTTCTCTTATCCCTATTCACGAAAAATCACATGGCAAGAGAAAAAAAGGGAGAGGCAAAACACCAACTATTGATTTTTGTTTTCGTGACAGAATAGATAGTTCTTCTTACTTTGGAGCTGAATGCAAGTTATTAGCAAAAAATGATAATAAACTCTATAACCTCTATATCACCGAAGGAATGAACAGATATATCTCAGGACAATATGGTCCGAAATGTTCTTATGGATTGATGCTTGGGTATATCATACTCGGAGATTCAATAGAAGTAATCAATGAATTAAAAAAGAAAGTTGATGAATTGCCGAATATTTCCAATATGACGCTTGCAGATCCTATCATTGGATATGATAAACATTATAATTCTACACATAGGAGAGACGTTGTTTTATCTCCTTTCCATATTCATCATTTATTCTTCTCTTTTACTTGAAGTAGAAGTTGGATTACCATCTACTCGAATTGTACGGATTTTTTAGAAAAATCGCACTTATCGACTACTATAATAGTCTCATAATCGCACACGCTAAATAGATTTTAAATGTAACACAGGTTTTATAAAGTTACCGATACCTTGCCATTGGCAAAATTACTCGTTGAAACTGGCTTTTTCAATACCGTGTTATTATTGGGCGTTGCTGTTGTATGCGTGTGTGGGCTCAGTCCTGAAACCTCAGAAGATATCAATATTAAACCCACTATCAAAACCGATACTATGTTATTCATATAATTACCTCCGTATAAAAATTAAAGATAGACCACAACGAAGCGGTCATCGAGGAGTGGAGCTATGCTCTGTTTGACAACAGGCCACGAGAGCTTCCCCATACCACAGCCCGGGCGGGTCATCAGAATCCGTTTGGCGCCAGGCAGTGAGTTCACCAGCGCTACAAGTTCTCGGGCGCTCCTCAGAATCAGGTCAAGATCGCTGTTGAGATTCCAGTGAACCTTCGTGGGAAAAGAGATCAGGTTATGGCCGATGAGATGGACGTGGTTTCCATGTTCGATGATCAGTTTACCCAGGGTCACTTCAAGCTCAGGGAACCGGGAACGCGCCTGCTGAGCGATGCCTGCTCCCATGATAGCCCGCCGGTTAATCCGGATGGCTCCGTTGGTCGTGATGCAGCGATAATCTGCTTCAATTCGCCAAAAGTCCGATTGTAGTTCAAGCATAATAACCTCACTAAAAATTAAAGGCACATCCTGATCGGATGCCCCTTTGAACGTGCATAGCGTACACAATTGCCAGTACCTCCGGGAGAGCCATCAAAGAACGCGCATAGAAGTGAAGATAAGTCAACCATCCTGATATTGCGATCCTGGTAAACAGAAGCCTTATAGACCGGAGCCAGAACCGATAACTTGGAACAGTATGCGATATGGGCCCTCAGCATGGCAATTTGAGCAGCATTCCACTTGGCCGTCATAACCTTCTGTGGAAAAGGAAGAATCAGCCATAGTGGAATACCATGAGTGCGGGCATATTCGGCAGCATGAGAGTCAAGCCCAATCGCGCCGCCAGTAATCCAGATCGCATCAGGATAAGCGGCATGAATGGAAGCCAGAGCCGGGGCAACCTCAGCAGCCCGTAGATGCCTATGACCAGTAAAAGCAATTCTATCCATGGCAATCACCTAAACCCTGCTAGGAGTAACCCTGACCTCGAACAACCAACCACTGCACGCACCGAAACTGGTAATCTTCGCCCACCAATCATCGAGAGAGGTGAACCCACTCAGCGATAGATAATTGACGAGATCCTCTTTACGAGAGACCTTCATAACCCTCTTCTTCGTACAGAGACCCACACCATCGACCTCAACTTTCGATAGAGGCGAATAACCTTCCCACGACCTAACCGTGAAAACTACACCATTATTCACCAGACAATCCTTCACACACTTTACGTCAAATCTCATTTTTGCCATAACAACCTCCAGCAGAGAGACAGAGACGCTGCCTCAACCTGCGCACGTTCTTGTGGAAGCCGACTGAGGGAGTGATGGTTTCGATGCAGTTCGTCGAAACCTTCACCCCTCAGACGGAGGGTAATCGTGTGCAGGGGGTGGCGTGTTACAGGCAGGCATATGTCCAGAACCCCAGGTGTCCTATGTCCCTTTAAGCTGCCTGCCTAAGCATGATAATTTCCAGCACCGCATCTCCAGAGGTCACGGTCATCGGTTGGATTCCCCCATATCACACCGGGACAGTGTTCCTCAACTAACGGGCGGATTACATCGAATATCTGCTCATACTTGCATCCGATGTTCACTTCGGTATATACGGGCAGACCGAGCCTCTTTGACTCCTGATATATCTTTTTCCATGCAGTCTGATACGCTTTGAGGTTAGGCACTGGAAGTATCTGGCCACCTAAATCATTTGACCCTGCAAAATAGCATTCGTAGAGCCGGGGAGCCGTTTGAACGAACTTTATTTCACCCAAACTGAGCTCTATTCTCATATTGGTGTGCCCTTCCTTGCAGCATACTTCGTGAACTATTATTCCCTGCTTGACATCAGCCAGGAAAAGGTAATAGGGTCGGTCTTCTTTGGATATTTGCCCTCCAGGATTGAACTCTGCCAGCCAGCGTTCAGAGCCTTCAAGCGGTTCAGCGATTTCTCTCATGATGGAATGACTGAACCTTGGCCTTACATCTGGGGCTTTATATCCGTTTAAGATTAGAAACAGCTGTTCGATCTCTTTCCCATTAAATCCCGCCTTGAGCAGTTTTACCCTTTCAGCCGGTAATCTGAGCAAGTGTTCCTGGATTCCGATTGTCGATTCTTGCTTCATGTTCTACATCTCTCTTTCAATCAGGGCGACCAATTCATCATCCTCTTCCTCATTACCCTCGTTAGCCGATTCTTCTTTGAAAAGAATGTGCTTCTTTTTGTCCTGAGCTTCCTCCACGATACCACCTCAGAAATCCGCTGGTTCGAGCTTGATGTCCTTGCATCGTCTACACTGCGAAAGAATAGAGCTTACATGATGATTCGTATGGACATTTCTATCAACGGTCACGGGGCTCAATGATACGAAATCATGCTGGCATTCCATCGGTTAATCATTCTGCTTGAACACCTGCATGAACTTTAGGATACACTGACGGCCAGTTCAGAGGGATTATGTCCTCATGATACACTTCTGGCAGGTATCTTGCTATCGCATAAAACAATTCCAGGGCATCGGCGACCTCTGAAGTCATAAGAGCCTTATCCTCCTTACTGAGCTTCTGGTCTGTGAGTACTCTCTTTAATGCCTCTTCGACGGCTGTTTTCATGATATCACCTTTTTCCAAAATGGGAGCAGCGCGGATTCATGCAGACTTCTTCATCCACGCCGCGTCCATGCATCCGTCCTCCCGTCTTTGAAAGAGGAGGGGTTGATTCCCTCTCCTCTCCACAATGAGGACATGCGCTCATAGTCTCACACTGCTCGGTAGAAGCCGTCCTTTGGTTCTATTATCTCACCCGCTGACTTGAGCTTCGCAAGGATGCCGTCAACATTCAGCATCGCATATCCCAGGGCTCTCAGGACGTTTGCTATGGTGTCCTTTGCCAAAGTTCCCTGTGGTTTATGGGTCTTGAGGATGTCAAGAACCATTTTCTCAGAGTCATCAAGGACATTCGGCGTAGCAGCTTGTTTCGCAGCTTCCTTGGGCGGCTCAGGCTTCACTTCTGGCTTGGCCACGCCAAGAGCTTCCTTCGGAGCTTCTTTCGGTTGCTCAGCCGGGCCCTTTGGAGTCTCTTTCTTTTTAGACTTCTTTGGTTTCTCTGCCGTAGGAACCTTCGCTGGATCTGGTGCTGGCTTCTCTGGCTCTTTGACCGGAGGCTGGGCCGGGGGAACAGACTCTTGTTTCGGAGGCTCCGGAGGCTTTACCTCTGGCTGTTTAGGTGTCTCTGCGGGCTTTGATTCTGGTTGAGCAGCAGGAGCCGGGGGAACTGCCCCAGCCTGCGGTTGATCTTCAAGAACCTGATCGAGCAAAGCCGATATGCCCTTTACCAGCAAACTGAAGTCGTGGTCGGGATAGTAAGTCTGGACATTCTTGTTAGCCTTTGTATCTGTGAGACGCCTGGCTGTGTGGAGTGCTATATCTGCAAGTGCATGATCCCTGAGATCCAACGGTACTGTCGCTATGGACTCTGCTCTCACTGATACGATAGTATCTCCCGATTCAGGTGTATAATGGGAGATTTTTCCTGACACGATGACGAAGGAAGGCACTTCTATCTTCTGGATAGCTTTTGCAGCTTCCGGTTGATACTGGCCTGCATATACGAATATGGCGCCAGTTGGGTCGGCTACCCTGACTCTCCAGAAAGAGTTGTCTGAGCCCACGTCCTCTTTTTCAACTGCGGTTCCTGCAATCAGGACTCTGTTGACCTCTGCTCCTGTTGGAGAAAGGTAGATTGTTGGTTGATACGAGTCTTTCACTCCTTCCTGGAGCTCTACAACTGTACCGATTAGCTCCGCAGCCAGCATCCTGATTGTTGGAAGTCTCTTAAAAGTCTCCATTTAACTCACCTCTATTGCTGAAACGATGTTCTTTGCATCTGCTGCGATTTGCCGGGTAATTCCGACCACAGGCACTATCTCATCCACGAGGAAGTTGCTCGACAGCTGCGCTCCTGATATTCTGTAATACCGGAATATCACCTTTTCAGCGATTATATCAGATACTACGGCTGTATCCAGAGCCTCGGTTGCGAGCTCTATCGCTTTGGCCAGACTTATTCCAGTGAGCTTCTCTACGATAGCTGCGTTCATCACCAGGTCAATGTTCTGAGGAGGATTGGCTGGTGTTGAATCCTGGAGAACTGCTTTCAGTCGGAGGTCATATACTCCTTCTACTCTGCCATGCTCAGCGCAGTTGCCCTTTGTGAGCTTGCGCTTGCACTCTGAACATCTCTTTATGAGACCTGAACCGGCTGATACCTCGGTGATAATTCCTGTGACTGTAACCGACTGTCTCTTTACCTCGATATCAGTATCAAGTATAATTATTTCAGAGTTTGAGTTGGCTTTCACGGAAATCTGACCCTGCCAGATTGATGAAACTACGTTCCTGAACTCGTATGACTCTCCTTCTTCCAGGGTCACATCCAGCTTTTCTGCGCTCTTGGCGAAGATTGTGAGCCTTATCACGCCTGAATCATCACCAATAAGACCAGTCTGGCTTATGGAGTCACTCTTCGGTTCCCACAGCTGCAGGACCTTGCCTCTGATAGTCACCCACTTATTATCCTCTTTTATCGAGGCTATTGGGACAAGCCCTGCACTTCCTGGCTTGAAGGCATCGAATGGGACATTATACTCTTTTCTGAGCAATGTTGTCACAGTCCTTGACGCTTCATTCAGGGGAACCTTGTACCCCAAAAGGCGATCAAGATTGCTTCTTATTTTATTACGTTCAACTTCTATACCAGCCGTTTTAAAGCGGCCATAGATATCTTCGACTATTGGGTCGATGTTTGGTGTATTCATATTCTAACCTCACTGCATTAAGCAGTCGTTTGGAACCTCTTTTGAACTGGAGGTGGTAGTAGGCGTTACTTGCTACTACAATCGGATCTTCTGAAAAGGGGCATGATAATGGCTTAGGCGCTGAGCGCCGACCCCTGCGTAGTTCGCAGGGGGAAGCCTTTATCAATGCCGCGACGTGTGTGAATAGATCCGTTACGAACTCCATACATACGCATTATAATGCGTGCATATAAAAAAGTTTTCTATATGCTAAATTATGTACCGATGCCCACGTTGATGAGATGGGCTTCTTCCTTGCTGATTTAAAGACTACCTCTTCTGGTTGGGGCGTGATTCGAGATATTTGGAAATGTATTTAATCATTCAAATGTATTATGCTCATAATCTGGTGACGACTTTGGAAAAAAAGAATACTGATTATTCAGCGAGAATTACCGGGGCACTTTCGCTTATTAAGGAAACAAAAATATTTTTTAAAGAATTAAATGACGATAAAGAATTAGATGAAATAAGTGAAAGGGTTTTTGAAGAAAATATTTTTGATAAAACTTCTATAGGACGCAGAAAAAGAATTTTTTCAGCTATAAAGCAACGATTTTTTGTTAATCCTGAAGTAAATACGAAAATTTTACAGAAAATTATCAATTCCAATTTAAACGAATCCATTAAAAATTTTATTATATATTATTATTTTTCCAAATCTGAGAATGTGGTCTATGATATTACAACCAAGCTACTCTATCTTATGTTATTAGAGGGTAAATCGATAGTCGCAAAGAAAGATATTCAGACTTTTTTAGAAGAACAAGCCAAAACCCATAAGGAGATTGAAACCTGGACTGAATCAACCAGAGAAAGAGTTATCGAGCATTATCTTGCGGGCATGAAAGACTTTGGATTTCTTAAAGGACGTTTAAAGAAGCAATTTGATATTCCATTTATTCCAACAGAAGTTATTTTATTTATTTTATTCGAAAAACTTGATAAAGAAATGAATGTAAAACAAATTATAAATTCAGAAGATTTTAAGCTTTTTTTCATGGAAAAAGAGGATTTAATACGTTATTTCGAAGAGGGGGCGCGGATGGGCTATATAAGGTTCAACCACGCTAAGGAGATTTATGACTTGAATAGTATGGGATTGACGCTGGAGGGATATGTAGATGCAATTACAGGAAAAATTCGATCAGCTTGAAGACTTGCTTTTGAATCACCGTGAATCTATTGGAATTCATAACGGAGTTCCATTTATCATGCTTATTTACGATCCTGTAATGGAAATTGATTGCAGAAAGAAGATAAAGAATTTGCAGGAAAAAATTGAGTCAAAGAATCTTTCCGTATTGAATATTCCAGTAAATTTAGCTATTTTTGATCATCTCAAAAAGGAAGGTATTTTAGATCAAATAATCGAATTTGATAAAGAATCCCCCAAAGAAGTAAGGGATGATCTGTTCAAAAGGTCAAAGCAATTCCTGAAGGATTATATTCTTAAGGATATATATAAAAATTCTCCAGAAATCATTTTTCTGACAAATGTATCCGGCCTATATCCTTATTACAGAGTATCTAATTTGTTGACGTCATTGGAGAAAGAAGTCAAGAATCCTTTTATCATATTCTATCCTGGTGAAATCAAAGAAGATGGAAAATTATATTTTATGGGTGAATTAGAAAGTAACGAGTATTACAGGGCACAAAGGATCTAATGGTGGTATAAAATGAAAATTAAAGAATTGTTCGTGAATGAGATTGACAGGTATATAGATCCAGTAATCAAAATCGGAGATGAGAAGTATAGTTTGCAGGAACTTGAGGAATATGTCGTCACCGATAAGATCGCAGAGAATTTGATAAAATTTTTTGAAAAATTCAATGAGACTGCACTCCACGAAAGGAAAGATATTGGAGTCTGGATATCGGGCTTTTTTGGGTCGGGAAAATCTCATTTTGCTAAGATGTTGGGATACTTGCTTGAAAATAAGCAGATAGATGGACGAACTGCCAGGGATATTTTCAAGATTAGAATAAAAGGGCTTGAAAATGAGGTGGAGATCAAGGGTCTGCTCCAGGAAACATCATTGAAGATCAAAGCTCATACTATCATGTATCAGATTGAATCTGAGCATGACCAGCTTTCAGAAAAAAAGTCCATTTCCAAGACGATATACAAACAATTTTTAAAATATCAGGGATTAAGCGATGATTTGCATATAGCAGAGCTTGAACAAGACCTCATATCCAAAGGAAAATACAAGGAATTCAAAGATAAGATAAAAGAGCTCTCTGGAAAGGACTGGCTTGAAAAACGAAGTTCGTTATTATTTGCCAAGAAACCGATATCTAAAGCTCTTTTCAGTTTATTTCCTGAAAGTTTCAATTCTGAAGATGAAGCAAAGATAGAGTTTGAAAAATATGGGGAAAAAATAGAATTATCAAGCTCAAAATTAGCAAAGAAGATAACAGATCATATCAAACTGTTAGAAAAAAATGGTGAATCATCTCCTCATATTGTATTTATTATTGATGAGATGGGGCAGTATATAGGAGATTCGGATGATCTCCTTCTGGAATTGCAGACATTAGCCGAAGATTTTGGAAGAATAGGGCTTGGCAGGATTTGGCTAATTATCACATCCCAGGAGAAACTTGACCAGGTCATTGAGGGTGTAAAGGTCAAGCAGGAAGGGTATAAGAAAATAATGGATCGGTTTGAGACAAAACTGGATCTTACTTCAGAAAATATCGTAGCAGTTCTTGAAGAACGTATCCTTAAGAAAAAAGAGACGGCTATTCCTGAAATCTCCTCAATTTATTCGAAATATCAGGGAGCTATTTCATACGCTTCAAAATTGGAAGGAGCCAATCGTCCTCTCATCGAATGCAAACACGATAATTTTATTACTTCCTATCCTTTTCTTCCTTATCAACTTGAAATAACACAGCATATTTTCGCTAACATCAGAAGCCTTGCAGGGCATTCTTCAAAATTGACAGGAGCTGAGAGAAGCATGCTGGGGGTCACACAAGGGATATTGAAATCACCAGAAACCGGGTTCAAGACATCTGATATTGGAAGATTTGTTTCTTTCGATGAGATTTTCGACCAGATAAGAACGGAGATATCAGGCGATATACAACGCGATATCAATGAAATAAAGATCCCTGAGAAAGGAGATATAAAACTCTCAAGAAAGGCGATGAAAACTCTATTTCTGTTGCAGCAGCTGAGATGGATACCAAAAACCCTCACCAACATTTCACGAGCTACTGTGGATAGCTCAGATGTAAATATTGCAGCTTATGAAAAAGATGTGAAATCTGCACTTGATGAACTTATCAAAGGGAAGTATGTGATCTTTGATAATGGACAATATGAATACATATCTGGGGCAAAAAAATTAATTGAAGAAGAAATATCGATTGAACTTGTTAAGAACCATGAAATTAAAAGATTTGCAAGCGACATTTTGACTAATTTGATAGACTTTGGAAGACTCAATTATGAAGGCGTGAAATATTTTGATATTAAAGTGTTTGCAGATGATAATGGACTATCTACAAAAGGAGAAATCACTTTAAAGGTATATTCACCAATTTTTCTTGAATTTAAGGCTGTTGAGAAGACTTCTGTGATTGATAGCAGTCATAAGTCACTGGATACGGTTTTCTGGCTTTCGAATCCTGATGTAAAGATCGAAAATGACATCAGGAAATATCTGCGAACGCAAAAAGTCATTGAAAGACGAGACAAGAATGAAAAGAAAAGTGCAGAAGAGATCGCTATCCTTAGAGAAAAAAGAGAATCTCTGGGAGCCCTAAGTTCAGGAATTGAAACTTCTATAAAACAGGCATTGTTAACTGGAAATATAATATACGATGGGAATGACGAAGTCCTGATCGGCAAAACAGAAAATCTTAAAACAGTATTCGAGAAGGAATTGAGCAAAGTAGTTCCATTCATCTACACAAAATTTGATGATGCCAAGTTCAAAGTGAGTGAAAGAAGTATCGCTGCTATTTTAGCGGCAAAAAGCAATCTGAACCAGATCGAAAAAGACCTTGACCTTTTTGATGACAAAGGAAATCTCAACCAGCATGGAAAAATATTAAGCGAAGTATTATCCAAAATTGAAAAATCGCAAGAAAAAGCCAGCATATATACTGGCGCTGACCTGCTTGATGATTTTGAAAAAGTTCAGTATGGTTGGGATGTGATCCTGGTACGGATCGCAGTCGCTGCATTATTCAGAGGAGGCGCTATTTATCTAAAATCAAATGGTGAATCATTTATTGATTTTAAAAAGCAAGGTGCAGCTGATCTACTGATTAATTCCAATAAATTCAAGAAAGTTGTGTTATGTATTGAACCAGAAGTCAAAATCGAACTGGAAGATCGTGAAAAGATCCAGCAGGATTTGAATGTGATTTTTGATATAAGAACTGATGATACAATTAATTCTCTTTGTCAGAATATCGATAATCAAATCACAGCGATGAAAAATGAATATGACAAGCAGGAGATATACTGGGAACAAAATAATCTCGAGTTAAAGCCTGAGTTCTATAAAATAAGGGAAACCTGTGAAAAAATATTGAACGAAACAAATCCTACAAAGAAACTTAAAAAATTCCATGAACTGGCTGGAGAGACCAGGAAAGAATTTTCTTATTTGAAAAAAGTAAAGGATTTCACGGGCAGGGAAGACAAGAAATTAATGGCTAAGATCAAGAAATTGCCTTCATCTATCAATGTCAGTTCACAAACGATTGATAGCAGCATCATAGAGGGTTATAGAAGTAATAAGAATGAGATTGATGTAATTATCTCAAATAAAGAGATCGTTGAGAAATGGACAGTAGCGCTTGAAAATTATAACAAGGCAGTTGAAGCATACAAAAAGGTCTATGATATTCTCCATTCACAGAGTTATACTATATACGAAAATATGAAGATGGGGATATCAAAAGACTCTGTTCTGTCTGTTAATATCAAAGGAGACACCTTTGGTCCAATCAATGATTTCCTGTGTTCCGAGAATTCATGGGTCGCTGACGAGCTGACATGTAAGAAATGCGGATGCTCTTTATCCGAGCTTGATAATCACATTCTTGCAAAAGATACTATCAGAGATAATCTCATATTAAAGCTGACACCAAAGAAACCTGAAGAAAAGCGTGTACATGTGAACCTCAAATCATCAACCGAGAAAACGATCATAAAGAACGAAGGAGACTTAAAGCAAGCTCTTTCGAATATCGAGAAGAAAGTTAAAGTCCATCTTGATAAAGGAGAAACGGTCATTCTCCAGTGAGGCTTATGGACAAACAGACAAAGACCAAAATAAAGAACCTAGTCCTTGCCTTGAGGGATGATCTTGAGAAGGAGATGGAGAACAGGCTTGATAATATCGGGATTTATCTTGAAAAAGAGTGGAAGGATGGACGCTCTCTTACTCACCTATCAAAGGATGAACTTGAGAACAGGAAGAGGGTTGCAGCCTTCATAAAACGTGAAGAGAAAATAGGTCTTGACCAGAGAAAAGCAACATCAGAGTTCATCAAGGAAGCAAGCTACACCTGGATCAACCGTTTGCTCGGCTTAAAATGCATGGAATGCCGTGGGCTTATCGACGAGGTAATCACAACAAGACCTGAATACGGCGGCAGAAGCAAGCGCCATAGGGATTTCAGAGATAAAAATCCTGACAAAGCAGCGCAACCTGATGATGCGCTTATCGCCTGCCTTTTTTCAGCATTCGAAGAAGTAACCGAGGAGATAAAAGTTCTTTTTGATCCCAAGAACGAATACAGCCTCGTTATACCAAGATATCCCACCTTGAAAAAAGCCATTGAAAAGATCAATACAGAACTTGATTATAACACCTTCAGGGGAGATGAGTTCTTGGGCTGGGTTTATCAATATTTCAACTCCCGCGAGAAGGACAGGGTCTTTGAAGAAGTACGCACCAAGAAAAAGAAGATCTCTGGAAGCGACATAATCAACGTAACCCAGCTTTACACCGAGAAGTACATGGTGCGCTTTTTGGTGGAAAACTCCCTGGGCGCAATGTGGATGGAGATGTACCCGGATTCGCAGCTCTGCAATAAATGGGAGTATTTTGTTAAAGACCCGAATAACTCAAGGCGGGAGCCAAAACCAGTTAAAGAGATAACGTTCCTCGACCCTGCCGGTGGCAGCGGGCATTTTCAGCTTTATGCCTTTGATCTATTCTATGATATGTACCTGGAAGAAGGGATAATACCAAAAGACCAGATCCCTGAGTTCATCCTGCGCTACAACCTGCACGGCATCGATATCGACCTGCGCGCTATCCAGTTAAGCGCTCTTGGGTTGTACATGAAAGCCAAGTCAAAGAACCCTGATATGAAGGTGCAGCACATGAACCTTGTCAGCGCGGATGCTATCATGCTGGACAGCGATATATTGGAGGAGTTCCTGCAGGAGTTCAAGGAGGACCAGACGGCGCAGGAATTGATTAAAGTCATCTGGCAGGGGCTTGAGAACGTGCGCGAATTAGGCTCGCTGCTCAAGGTGGAGGAGCAGATAGATGATGTGATAAAGCGCCAGAAGGATAAGAGGCTTGATTTCTTTGGTGAAGGGACAGGAAAGGGCTGGGAACAGTGGAAGCGCGACCTGCTGGCGGCGCTCAAGCGATATTATGAGAAGGCGGCGCAGACCTTTGATATAAACAAGCAGATGTTTGCAAGTGAGGCGTGCAAGGGTGTGCAGCTTCTGGATCTGCTTGAGCAGAGGTATGATGTGGTGGCGACGAATCCGCCGTATATGGGAAGACCCAACATGGGTGATGATATTAAAGAGACTTTGTCAACTTTATATCCAAAATCTAATATTGACTTATATTTGGTTTTCATTGAAAGATGTATAAATTTTGCAGAAGAAAAAGGGTACATTTCAATGATTACACAACAAAGTTTTATGTTCTTAACTCTTTTTAGATTTACTAGGTTTAAAATTTTGAATGAAACTTTCATTAGAACAATGGCTCACTTGGGTCCACATGCATTTGAAGATATTTCTGGGGAAAAAGTGAACACTACAATGTTTAGTCTAAGAAAGGAGAAAATATCTAATATATCTGTATTTTTAAGATTAATATATGAAAATGATAAATCTCGAATCTTAAAAGCAGTTTCAACTGGTCAATGTGAAAATATAGTTTTCAAAATAAATCCTCAAAATTTTGAAATCATTAATGAAACTCCATTTACATATTGGATAAACAAAAAAATGATTGATATTTTTAGTAATTTCTCTTATATTGATAATTATGCGTTTATAAAAACTGGAATGAGAATTGGGGATAATGAAAAATACCTTAGACAATTATGGGAAATTGACAAACAAAAAATAGGTTTGAATTGGTTTCCATACGCAAAGGGTGGTGGTTATAATAAATATTATCTTTTACCAGATTTAGTTATAGATTGGAGAGAAGAGGCTAATAACTATTATAGCGAAAATGGTTCACATCGTAATCCAGATTTTTACTTTAAAGAAGGATTGACATTTTCATCAATAAGTTCAACTGGATTCAGTGTCAGATATTTACCCAAGGGTTGTTTATTCGATTCAAAAGGATCATGTATTTTCAATAAAAATGTTGATATTTTCTATTTATTAGGTTATTTAAATTCTAAGTTTATCGATTATGCTTTGTCATTTTTATGTTCTACAGCAGATTTTTCAATAGGTGGACTGAAAAAAATTCCTTACAAATCCCCCCTCTCAGAAACTGAAAAAAATGTAGCAAAGTTAGCAATAAATTGTATGAATCTTAAAAAAGAATTGCTGCAATATGTTATAAACGATAGCGGATTCAAACAAACCGCAATCCAATGGGGCTATAATGTGCTTAAAGAAAAGGGAGGGGGCGTTTAATTGATTGAAACTCCTATCAAACCTTTCATAGTCATCAATGCTTCCCATCAATCCTTGCATCCAATATCTTTCGAGATGGAAAATAAACCTTCGAAAAATACCCTACCTCTGAAATCATCTCTCTTAAGGTTTGCATTTTGCCAAAAGCTCTGATGCAAATAAACACCTGTATGCTCATTTCAAATTTTAGTATATAAAATCCGGTGAAACTGATGAAAGAAAGAAAAACATCTTGCTTGGTACTGTTCAGCGGGGGTATGGATTCGACTGCTTGTATCCAATATTATCTTAATCAGGGATTTCATGTAGAAGGCATTTTTATTGATTATGGTCAGGTAGCAAGAAAAAAAGAATTTTATAGTGCAAATAATATCGCTTCCTATTATGGAATTGAATTGGATTACCACGAGTTCAGCACGTCACAAATGTTCTTTCAGGGTGAAATCAAAGGACGAAATGCTTTCCTCGTATTTGCCACTCTTCTCTCCTACCCAGAGTTTCATGGAATCCTGTCTTTAGGAGTTCATTCAGGTGTACCTTATTATGATTGTTCAGAACCATTTGTCAAAGAGATTAACAGAATATTAGACGGATATACTGGAGGGCAAATAATACTAGATACACCATTTCTTAAATGGGATAAGAAAATGATATATATATATTGTAAAGATAATAATGTACCAATTCATTTGACATATAGCTGTGAAAATGGTGGCGATGAACCATGTGGTACTTGCAGGTCATGTCTTGATAGGAGAGCTTTAAATGTTTGCTAGAAAATTGAAATTGACATTAAAAGGGCAGGAAGTAGGGACAACACCTATGTTGGTGCCTGCTGTTTCAAGTCGAATAAACTTACCTCTGCAAGAATTAACACAAACTATTAGTGAAATCGTTGACGGTCCTCTATTGATAAGCGCATATGATTACTACCACTGTCAACGTAATCTACCGATTTCATTCCCCGATCTGATATTCTTGGACAGCGGTGGTTATGAGTGTAATAAAGACCAAGATGTTTCAGATATTGGATTATATAAACCTGACAGCTGTGAATGGAATAAAGATCTTCACTCTGATGTTATTAATGAATGGTCAAGTAAAATTCCAACGGTTCTAATTAGTTACGATCATCCGTCAATTAGAGAACATATTTCAAAACAAATAGAAACGGCTATTAATTTGTTTCAAGGAAGAGATGAATTTCTCAAGGAAATACTGATAAAGCCAGAAACTAAAACCTCCTATAAAATAAAACCAGAAAAGGTCATAGATAATCTTGAATCATTTACTTCATTTAATATATTAGGATTTACAGAAAAGGAATTAGGTTCTTCTGTTCTTGAACGAATGATTAATATAGCGAAAATAAGAATAGCTATGAACGAAGAAAATATAGAAATTCCTATACATATTTTTGGAAGTTTGGACACCATAACGACACCATTATATTTTCTATCAGGGGCGGACATTTTTGATGGGTTATCTTGGTTACGTTTTTTATTCAATGATGGCAATACATTATACATCGATAGTTTTGGACCAAAATTCTACGGAGCTGATGAAAAGATCAATAAAATATGGATACAAAGCCTTTATAAAAACTATAGTTATTTACGGCAATTAAAAATGAATTTGGAGATATTTCATTCTAAAAATAACTTTGATATTTGGGGTAATAATGCTGAATTTTTCAAGAAAACATACGACGATTTAGTTGAAAAAGTAGGGGTGATTTAAATGGGTGGCGGCGGAGGCGTTTTTGGAGGCAACTATACTCCTGAGAAATATAAAGAAATTATTAGACAATCACGTGAAAGCACACAGGATGCTCAGTTTGAAACTACAGTAAATGAAAAAATAAACGAACGATTAGGAGGGTACAGCAGAGACTCAGATACTACCAGAGAACATTTAGATGAAATAAAGGATATAATTGTAGAGGATACTATTGGAACTGTTGAAATGCGCTTTGGGGGTTCTGTTAGTAAACATACTTACGTAGATGGTTTAAGTGATGTTGATGTACTTGTTATTATTGATAAATCAGAATTATCCGAATCATCACCTCAAGAAGTTTTAAAATACATCAAAAAGAAATTAATAGATGCTAATTCAGAAAATATTGAAGATATTACAGTAGGAAAATCAGCTGTGACCGTTAAGTTCTCGGGTGGTGAAGAAATACAGCTTTTGCCTGCAATAAGACGTGGTGAGGGTTACAGAATATCCGCAGAAAAGGGTGATAATTGGTCCAATATTATTAGACCAGATAAGTTCGCCGGGAAGCTCACTGAAGTAAACCAAAATTGCAACGGAAAAGTGGTCCCCGTCGTGAAATTAGTCAAGGGCATTATCTCACAGCTTCCTGAAGATCAGCAATTGACTGGTTATCATATTGAATCGATTGCTATCGAAGTTTTTAAATCGTATCCAGATTCGAATACAAAAACACCAAAAGCAATGCTTAGTTATTTCTTTGAAAAAGCGAAGGATGTGGTTAAGTCTCCTATTGAGGATAAAAGTAATCAATCAATACATGTCGATGACTCTCTTGGGCCAAGAAATTCTCAAGAACGGATGAGGGCAAGTTACACTTTAGACAGAATTGCCAGAAGGATGAAAAATGCAGATGAGGTAGGTTCTGTAGAAGAATGGGAATCAATTTTAGGAGAATAAAATGCCTTCAATGTTCCTATCAAAATATTTCTTTGCAAAAACCATTGTAATAGACGAGGGATATTTAGAGGAAATATCTTGGCAATCCGATCTAAGATTTGACGATTTAGATGAAAGCTCTTTCTTAAAGGAACTTGCATGGGTGGTTCTGTCTTCCGGTATGAAGGAACGAGTTGTCCGTAATCTATTTGGTATGATTTCAAATTGTTTCTTTAATTGGAAATCTGCTAAACTAATTGTGGATAATGAGGATCAATGTTTTTATGAAGCGATAAGATATTTTAATAATAAACCTAAAATCTCGGCTATAATTGATTCAGCATGGAAGATTAATAGCATAGGTTTCTCTCAACTAAAAAAAATGGTCCGTGAAAATCCAATTGAAACCCTTCAGGAATTTTCTTACATCGGGCCGATTACAGTATATCATTTAGCTAAGAACATCGGGTTGCCACTTGCAAAACCTGATAGACATCTTACGAGGATTGCTAAATTAGAAGGATATTCTGATGTTCAAACATTTTGTAATGAAATCTCAAAAATAAGTGGAGATAGCATACCTGTAGTTGACATTGTCCTTTGGAGATTTGCAACAATTGAGAAGGACTATTTAAATGTTCTTTCTGAAGTTGGGAATAGCTGTGAATTTATTGAAAAATCACTAGGGGCATGATATGAAAAGCAATCTCTGTAACAGGGTAATTCAAATTGCAGGAAGTTCTTCTGGTGAAACTGACATTCAGATTGTTAATTTTTCACATAATTTGATAAAGTTGATTGCTATAAAGCTGTTTGAGAATGGGACAACTATTATATCTACTGTTGGTAAAGAAGATAAATTAAAACCGGATGATAATAGTAGCCCGTCTATTGTCTTCTATTGGGATATATTAGAAGCAGCAAATGAATATGCTGAATCGATATCATTTTCAGATAAAACTGAAAACTTAGTAACAGTTGTAACTTCAGAGAAAACAGAGGCACAGATACCAGATAATCGAAAAGAATTGTGGTCTAAACTAATTAGTAAAGGTATAGTTTCTGTGTATCGTATAAATCCAGGTTGGAATGCTGGTGCTATTAAACGTCAAAAACAAGAAGAACTTTCTGATGCACTTATAATAGTTGGAGGAGGAGAAGGAGTCGAACATTCGGCTTCTCTGTACGTTTCACATGGGAAGCAAGTTTTACCTCTTGACATACCTCTTGGTTCAAGTTGTGGTGATGGTCTTGGGGGAGCTTCTCTTCTATATAGAATGTCACTTGCTAAGCCGGAGAGATTCATACCTATAACCAAAAAAGATACTGCATCAAAACTCGTAAATTTGAGATATGAAAGCTGGAAAACTAATCCTGAAAAATATGCAAACCATATTTTGGAATTCTTAAAAATTTATGTGAAACCTAAAATATTCTATATTAGATTATTAAATAGTGATGAAAGTGAATATCAAGTTGTTGAAGAATTTTTCAGGACTGTTGTTGATCCGATTGTACAAAAAATGCAATATTCTATTATCGATATGGGATTTTCAGATGTGAAGAGTCCCTTTCTTAATATAGAGATATTTCGTGAATTGCATAATTCTTCAGTTGTAATTGCGGATATGTCGGGATTAAGACCTAATTGTATCATGGAAATTGGTTATGCTTTTGGTCTGAATAAGAAAGTTTTGCTGACCTCTTTAAAAGGGACTAAACTTCCTTTTGATATTAACTCAATTCCATGTTTTTTTTGGGATCCAACAAAATCCTCTGATGAACAACAAAAATATTTTTTAGACTTCTGGAAAAGAAATATTAATAGATCTCCACTAGTATCGAATATTGATAATATCATTTCAATTTAAATAAGATAGGTATATAAATATGACTCTCTCCTCTCCCTTCGCCGTCATCTATCCCCTCCCCTCCCATCTCGCCTCCCGCATCCTTAATGGCAAAAAATCCGTCTTCGTAAAATACCCCACCCATGAGACCATCTCTCCAAAGCTCGCATCCTGCAAAAAACTCCTCTTCTACATATCCAGCTCGAACAAAGAGATAGCAGGGGAGGCTGATATAGTATCCATTAAACTGATGATCCTATCAGATGGGGTTTCAGAATATGGCAACAGGCTTTTCCTTACAGGGGATGAGCTGCGGGAATACTCAGGCGGCAGGGATAATAAGAAGATGATGGTGTTTGTGCTTGGCGAGATAGCAAAATATCCAGAGGCGAAGTGTCTGGGGCGCGGGATAACGATGGTGGGGGAATATATGTCGAAAGAAGAATATGATGACCTGGTGGGTGATTTAATTTGAACGTATCTGCGTTCATCTACGTTCATCTGCGGTTAATATTTTCAGAATATTTTTCAGGTGGGAGTTGATCTATCATGTCAATCCTTGACCTCATATCCCTGCCAGAAAGCAAAACTCTGGAATTCAAAGAGACCATGCCTAATCCTGAGGCTATTGCAAAAACTGCCTGCGGTTTTGCCAACGGCGGTGGAGGATCGATCATAATAGGGGTGACTGATAAGGAAAAAAAGATTATCGGTATCAACGAACGGGACATTTCTGATCTGGAAGAGAAAATATCAAATATAGTATATACATTGGTTGAACCCACACCTGCTTTTAATACAACCGTTCTTAATATCGAAGGAAAACTGCTGCTCAAGATCGAAATATACCCTGGAAGTCTTAAGCCCTATCACCTGAAAAATAAAGGAGAGGTCGAAGGTACCTATATCAGACTTGGTTCTACCAACAGGAAGGCAGATATTGATACAATTGAAGAATTAAGACGCAGGAAGATGAATATCGGTTTCGATGAGATCGAAGTATTTGAAGCGTCTATTGAAGATCTTGCTATTGAAAATATCGACCTCTACCTTGAAAAAAGAGAAAAAGCCAGGGATATACCAAGAGCTTCGCCAGATACGGAATTTTTAAAGAAAATAAAAGCGGTAAGGCAGCAAAACGGAACTGTTCACCCAACTGTTGCAGGAATTCTCCTGTTCTCAAACCAACCTGAGAACTATATTCCTGGAGCAGTGATCAAGTGTGCAAGGTTCAAAGGCAATGAAATGGATGAATTCATAGACCAGAGGATAATCACCGGTTCACTTTTCACCCAGGCTGAAGAAACCATTGCTTTCTTTAAGAAAAATATCAGAAGGTCAGCAAAGATCGAAGGGCTATACAGGACAGAAGAATACGAGTATCCTGAAAAAGCAATAAGGGAAGCACTTGTTAATGCAATTTGTCATAGAGATTACAGCCGAAGAGGAGCCGATATTAAGTTTGCGATTTTTGATAACAGGATAGAGATCACAAGTCCTGGCGGACTTCTTCCAAATGTCAGTATTGAAGATCTGGGAACAGGTGTATCCGAGCTTCGGAATAAGGTTATTGGCAAGATCCTTAATGAATCGGGTTTGATAGAAGGTTATGGCACCGGAGTGTTACGGATAAGGAAATATATTCAAGAAAAAGGTCTCACGCAACCTGAATTTAGAGAAAATAATGGTTTTTTCAAAGCCATTTTTTTTAATTCAAAAGTTGGCGAGGAGGGGAAAGAGAGGAAGGTAGGCAGGGAGGGTGAAAAAGAAGTGAGGGAGGTAGATAGGGAGGGTGAAAAGAAACTGAAGGAGGTAGATAGGGGGGTAGAAAAATTAACAGAAAACCAGAAAATTATATTGAGCCTCATTAAAAACGATCCATACATATCAATAAAAGATATGTCAAAAGCAATAGGTATCAGACCCAGTTCAATTGATAAAAATATCAAAACATTAAAAGAAAAAAGTTACTTGAGAAGAGAAGGTACTGCAAAAGGTGGGTATTGGAAACTTCTAAAAAACATTGAAATTGATCAACCAAAAAGTAATTTAAAGGTGTAATTCATGCCAAATATCCTGGAAAAATCATATAAAACCTATCTTTCTCACGCTGAGTCCCAGCAAGTCAACCTTCATACCTATGAAGCCATGATAGACAAGGAGGTCTTCAATCTCTACGAGATAGATGGCGCCGACCTTGAGCAAATACTGAGAGAACAGGGCACACCAGCGGGGTATTTCCCTGTTATTGAGGGTTTCGAACTCATTCCAGAAGATATGCTTCCTGAAGCCAAGGATTATGTCAAAAGTCTTCAGAGGATCAAACTCACACCAGAAAAGCTCAATGAGATGGGAGAGAAGCTAACAGAGTTGTACAAAGGAGGTAAGACCATCGAAGAAATTGCAGTCCAGATGCAGATAAATCCTGTCTCGGTAGCTGCTATGAGGATTGAGCTTGATATCATAAATTCCAAAGATCTCAAAGGAGAGGTTGAGAATCTCCTTACTCATTTCATCCTTGAGCAGCTTAAGAATGATAAGGATGGTATCATTCCATTATATAAGGATGCGACTGAAAAGACGATGGTTCGCAGGCTTGTTGATGATATGGAAAAGATGTTCGGGGAGGATAAGGTATCTGAGATATTGAACGAAATAAAGCAGATACTTGAAAAAGACCTTGATGGCTGGTTGTCAAGTGACTTTTTCAAGAGGCATATCAGCCAGTATAAGAAAAGACCTATCATCTGGCATATCAGTAGTCCTGAAAGATACTTTGAGGTCTTTTTGTATTACCACAAATTCAATAATCAGACCCTTCACATCCTGAAAAACGTATATCTATCAAAAGCTTCGGATTATAATCGCCGCAGATTGAAAGAATTAGATAGTGATTTGACCAATGCCAGCGATAAGAATAAAGGCATGATCAAGGAAAAAGAAGAAAGGGAAGAAGCTATAGAAGACATCAAGAGTTTTGAAATAGCTCTTGAAGAATTGTTAAAGCAAGGTATGGATCCAGTCATAGATGACGGAGTGCTTGCGAATATCTCCCCATTCCAGAAAGCAGGACTGTTGGCTATGGATGTACTGGACAAGAACCAGCTTAAGAAAGGAGAAGAACTGCTTGCTGAATATATTTCGGAACGGAGACAAAAGAAATGATTGATCAATGGTTAAATGAAACTATTGAATCGTATTTCCAGGGCGGACCTGAAAGAAGGATATTCCTGTTTTTTGATCCTGCTGGAGATTACTCAAGGATCATAGATCATTTAAGTGGAAATTTTGATGTGTTAAAAGATGACGATGGGTTGTTAAAAATAAAATATCATATCGAATTTGAAGCCCCGGATAAAAATTTCGTTATATATTTACCATTTTCAAAGGATTCAAATAAAATCTCTTATCTTAAGGAATATCTTTACACAGGCAAGGTATTTTCAGACACTATCTATGCATTCTTAAAAAATAGAAAAGTCAAATTCCCAACCGAAAAGGCGAAAATAGCTGAGATCAAGAAAAATTTACCGCAACTTGCTTTAGATTCCATTGGTAAAGCTGAAGAATACTGGGATAGTATAATTGGAACTATATCAGAGCTAATTCTTCCGGATTTCAGAGAAAAATTACTGCAATTTTTTGAATACCCGACTGAGACCTATCAGGTATTACAATCCGAAAACAAAACAGATGCATTTCAGAAGAAAATGGCTTCTGAATATGGATTTAAGAATAATATCGAAGAACCTGATAATTACAGGAACAATTTTTTCAGTCAACTATGTTTTACTGAAGTTTATAATACATTGAAAAAACCTTCTTCATTCCCTTTTAAGGAATTCATCTCGAATGAGGACAAAATCGATAATAACATCAAACTCATAAAGGATATTCGATCACATAATCGATATCAGCAGATATATTACGATTTGATCTTCCAGATTGAGAAAAATTATGATATCAAGACCTTTGCAAAATCCCATTCCCTTAATCCTGATATTGAAACCTTTAAGATGTTCGATCTTGAAGCACTCAGAGAATTGAATGATCAGGCACAAAAATGTGAGAAAAAGAAGGATTTCATAACTCTAATATCAAAAAATGCTGAACTAATCAATAAAAAATCTATTGGTTTTTGGGGTAAAGAAGGTGATATTCGAGAGTGGTCACAACTTTCAACGCTAAGCAGTCTGATGACATTGATTGAAGATTTTAATCAAGAAATCCAGAATATTAATGATGAACAAATCCTCATCAAGCGATATTGTGAAAAGTATTTCGAAATCGATCAGCTTTACAGGAAATATATCACAGATTCAAATGAGATCGAAGATTCACTTGAAGATATTTACTTTTGGATTGAAAAGTTGTATGTTGATTACCTTGACAAACTCAACTCTTTGTTTTCAGAAAAGATTTTTAAAAAAGAGAAATGGGAATTAGAAGGATTACTTTTCCAGGGTAATTTTTTTAAGAGCCTTGATCTGAAAAACAATTCAAAAACAGGAGTTATTATTGTAGATGGATTGCGCTATGAACTTGGGAAGGAAATAGATAAACGAATATCAAATGAATTCAATGTCGATATTAAACCTATGTATGCACAAATACCCACTGATACTGTAGTCGGTATGGCATCAATGTTGTCTCCTGAAAAATATGAGTTAGACTGTGATGCTTCTGGTATTTTAATATCCTCAAATGGTGTTCCTTTAAATAATAAAGCTCAGCGGATAAATTATTTAAAATCAAAAATTGAAAAAATCTCTGATTATAATATTCAAGATTTTAACGAAATGAATAGCAAAGAGATCCAAAAAATTAAGAATCCGATACTGCTATTTGCAGATTATCCTGATACATTATTGGAATCTGGAAGGATTAATTATATTCAATTTATTTCAAAAAGTTTAACCAATATCATAAAAGGAATAAAGAGACTTGCTAAAGCAGATTTTAAGGTAATATATATAGTGTCAGATCATGGATTCCTGGCATTTAAAGATAAGGAGTACAAATTTAAGATTGAAACTAAATCAGATTTCATAAAAGATTCAAGAAGATTCGCCTGCGGAGAAAACATCGCTGCAGAGAGCCTGGTAGAATTCAATATACCAAATATGAAAAAGTCACTATTTTTCCCAAGAAGCATATATTATTTTAAACATAATTCTTTTTTACATGGTGGAATTTCGATTCAGGAAACCATTATTCCGTGCATTAAAATAACAATCAAAAAAGAGGCAGTAAAGAAAGTCGATATACAGGTTGAAATGGAGAAGGGAATATCAAACAGAATCTTTGAGGTAATAATCAAACCCAAATGGACTGATTTTGGAGGAAACCCCAGAACAGTTGAGATAGCTGCCTATCATAATGAAGATTTGATATCAAGCAGACCTGCTGTTGAGATTGATTCGAAAGAAGAGGCAGTAATGGTAAGGATATTGCCCACAAAATACATCCCACAAAGTGAAAAAATAAAAATAATCATAAAAGATCAAGAAACTAAAGAAACATTATTTGAAAAAGAGGTAGAGGCATTGGTTCCTTTCGAACAGGATATATAGGAGAATTGAAATGGATAATTATAACTTGGATGATCTGGACAATAAACTTTCATCTACCTTTCCAGGCAGGATCGTTAAAAAAGATCTGGTTCGACAGATGAAGAGTGGTATCAATGTACCTGTATATGTTTTAGAATACCTCCTGGGTAAATATTGCGCTTCTACAGATAAAAAAATAGTTGAAGAAGGGTTGAATTATGTCAAGGATACACTCTCAAAACATTATTGCAGACCGGATGAAAGTGAGAAAATAAAATCCTATATCAAAGAAAAAAATGGTTACAGGGTCATCGATAAGATAAAAGTAAAATTATCTGAAACTGAAAATAAATATTGGGCAAGCCTTACTAATTTAGGAATAGATTCTGTGAATATATCGGACGATTACATAAAAAATTATGAAAAACTGTTGGAAGGCGGTATTTGGGCATTAATCGATGTTGGTTACGATACTGAAATATTTCATAAAGGAAAAAATAGACCCTTTTTTATCAAAGATTTGAAACCGATCCAATCTGCAACAATAAATCTTGAGGAGGTTAGAACTAAAAGAGCTAATTTTTCAAGGGATGAATGGCTTGATCTGATATTAAGAAGCATCGGGATGGAGTCTGTACATGAAGATATGACCCGGCGTCAAAAACTCCTCATTGTATCAAGATTAATTCCGATGGTTGAAAATAACTTTAATTTCATAGAACTCGGACCCAGAGGAACGGGAAAGAGTTTCGTTTTCAGGGAAATCACCCCTTTCTCAATATTGATTTCTGGAGGCAAGACCACAGTAGCCAACTTGTTCATGCATATGGGCAGCGGAAGAGTTGGGCTTGTTGGTTTCTGGGATGTCGTGGCATTCGATGAAGTTGCAGGAATGAAGTTCACTAATTTTGACGCAGTCCAAATCTTAAGAGATTATATGGAATTAGGAAGTTTCTCAAGAGGGAAAGAAGAGGTTTCAGCAAACGCCTCACTTGTATTTAATGGAAATATAGATGATGTTGAAAAGATATTGGAATATGCCCATCTTTTCGCGCCCCTGCCTGCTGAAATGCAGACAAGCGCCTTTATCGAGAGACTGCATTGTTACATCCCCGGATGGGAATTGAATAAACTTAAAGCAGATTATTTCACGAATCATTATGGGTTTATAGTGGATTATTTATCAGAAATCTTCAGGGAACTCAGGAAATATAACTACATCGATGTGATTGACCGTGATTTTGATCTTGGCAAAAAAATGAGTACAAGAGACTCAAAAGCAATCAGGAAAACTGTCTCAGGATTAATAAAGATCCTTCATCCGGATGGGAATTTCACAAAAGAAGAGCTAAGAGAATATCTCGTTTTTGCGATTGAAATGAGATATAGGATAATCGAGCAACTCAAAAAAATCGGAGGTACTGAATACTGGAGTTATCATCATTCCCTAATCGACAAAAAATCTGGTGTAGAAGAATTTATCGAAGCCCCGGAAATGGTCAAGTTCAGAAGCAGAAAAGTAGATCTGGGTCAGCCGAAAGTGGGAAAAATATATGGGTTAGCAGCCACTGGATTTGGTGGTAGTTTAATGGTATTGGAAGTTGAATCCATGCCTGGTAGAGGTAATCTGAGGATGGTCGGGAACCTTAAGAAAACAATTAAAGAATCGATAAATACGGCATATGATTACTTAAGAGCAAATTATGAAAAATATGGGATAGAGAAGAATTATTTTTACTCACATGATATTCATTTCCAGGCAGTTGAGATATCAATCCCGAAAGAAGGACCCTCCGCAGGTATTACAAGCGCCACGGTTCTTCTTTCAGCGGCTACTTCAAGAAAAATTAAATCAGATCTTGCTATGACAGGAGAGTTAACTATTCATGGTGAAGTTCTTCCTGTCGGCGGAATTACTGAAAAAGCAAATGCTGCATATGAAAATGGAATAAAAACCATAATCGTCCCAAAAAAGAATGAAAAAGATGTAGAGAACCTGAGTGAGGAAATAAGGAAAAAAATTAAATTTGTTTTTGTTGATCAGATTGATCAAGTGTTCAATGAGGCGTTTGTCGGAACCTCTGTGGTTTCTGAAGAGAAAACTGAGCCGCAGATTGTTGAAAATAAATCACCTCAGGAAACCGTTAAACCTAAGATGTATTGTCAAGAGCATAACAATATTTCTATAGGATATCTACAAATCGAATATTCAAGACCCATTCTTTCATGTGGCTATTGTGATAAATCATTTGAAATAAATTCTGATAAATTTGTTTTTGATACTAATATCTTGATCAATCGAGTATTCTCTGATCTATCTGAAACTGACTTTTTTGAAGGGAAGACGATACTTATTCCAGAAACAGTAGTAGATGAAATCAACAACTGGAAAAATTATGAAGATAAAAGGGAGTTATATAAAATAGCAATTGAAGAGATTAAGAAAATACGCAGTGCTCATGATAAGGGCAAATTAAAATATAAAGTGATTGGCAAAGATGCCTCTTATCTGGAATTAATAGAGAAGGGGCGTGCAGATAAAATAATTGCTAAAGATGCAGAAAAAGAGAACGCAATTGTTCTTACCGGGGATAAGGATTTTTATAGCATTAATCCAGACGTATCGGTTATCACATATCGATATTATCCACCTAAAGAGAAGGAGATAATTGAAATTAACATTGTTGGGGAAAAGAGAGGTGATGGTGTAGGATATTATAAGAATTATGCAATATTTATTGCCGGCGCGGAAGATAAAGTTGGAAGTAAAGTTACAGTAGAGATAGAAGAGGTAAATTCGAATAAACGCATTGCAATGGCTAAATTAATTGGTTAAAAGATGCCGCAAAATACTACAACTTGATATATATTAAATTAAATGGTGGTACCTATTACATTAAACTCCCTCCTTTCCTCCCTGAAACCTCGCCAGCTTGAAGCCATAAAACACACCCAAGCCCCCCCCAACTGATACTCGCCGGCGCCGGTACAGGCAAGACTACGACAATAACTGCAAAAATAGCATACATGGTCGAGAAGGAAAACATCGACCCATCACATATCCTCGCCCTCACCTTCTCCAAAGAAGCCGCAAGGAACATGCGCGAAACAGTCGAGAAACTCCTTCAGGGAAAAGAAGTGATCGTTAAGACATTTCACTCATTCTGCGCTGAACTGATCAAGGATCATGCTGAAAGATGCAAAGTTCTCGGCTACTTCAAGATATTCGAGGAGATGGATTCTGCCATTTTCATATTCAGGGAACTTGAAACAATGCGAGGACCGCCAGCCTGTACGCGAACACGATTGGAAAAGCCAAAGATCTGAATATCACGATAGATAAATTCAAAGAATTTCTGGAAACGCTTCGAAAAACTTCTTACCATAGCGTTGGTATCTCACAGCTTATTGACGAGTTGTTCGATATTTCTCTTGCTGTTGTCAAGATATTCCCTTTTCACCTGAACCCGATGACTTCCAATAGATTGCTTTCCAACCTTCACCTTTGAGAACGGCAGGCCTTTCGCAAAGGCTATAACACCTGTGGTTTGGAAATCCATGACATCCACGAAGCCTTCTTCAGCTGTCGTGAACGAAAAAATCTCTGGATTTGTTCTCAATAAGTTTTGAATCTCTCTTTGAATCGCAGATAGCACTGCATCATAGGCTGACGCTGGTCCCATGTACTGGGTTATCCGATTTTTTACAATTAAGTGCACCTTTGGAAGTGGGCGCCTTGCTTCTTTGAGTTTCGTATCGAAAGCGTAGGATGCATATATCTCGGAAGGGAGCTTCAACCCGAAAATCAGTGAAAAAGCATTTTGAATTGCGCGACGCGAGGAATCGTCTGCCATCACCGGCAAAACGATCCTATCCGTCGTTGCTAAGGCAATCTGTGTGTACAACGAAAAACTTGGATTGCAGTCCATAAACACAGTGTCGTACTCATCATTGACTTGATCCAAGAAAGTCTTCAACCAATCAATGACGGCAATCCATGCGTTCGTTCCAGGGATATTATTATTCGCTAGGGTATTGACAGCGTTGGCCTGTAGCTCAAGCAGTGGATCACCGCATACCAAGTCAATGTTAGGAGCTATTTCCGTATTGTATGTTTTCGGCTTGGTGATGAAGTCGTGTGCGTCAAACACAGGTGGGGCGTATGGTGATGGTAGACGAAGTTGGAAGTATCCACCCAAGCTGCAACGTGGCAACTGCCCGTGTAGCCTCAACAACTTATCACTGCCTTTGTTATCTAGGCCGCCTAACATCAATTCAGACAGATTTGCCTGCGGACAAATATCAATTGCCAGCACCCTTTTCGTCGGGTGCTTTTCAGCGTATAGTGTAATAGTCTGAAATGCCAGACTGGTCTTGCCCGTGCCACCTTTATTATTCCAAAATGCATATTTTATTTCCATGATTTCATCCTCACGATATGTATATATTAGACATGCAATAGTCTAAATTCGACAGTACATAGTCCAACATCGACAGCATATAGTCTAATACGGACATTTGAGTATATAAAGGCTCGTTAGATTTGCTCCGCAGCCAACCGCCTACTCAATCCACACCAGGTCCTTCATTACCGAGATAATTCTTACGCAGACCGATGCTCACAACTACCAACACACCCCGCTGCATTTGCTGAGAAGATTAAGCAGGTTGTGGAAATACGGATAGCTGCTCAAGAACTCGTCGGGACATGTCTCTCCGGGTCAGCGCCGGCTGGTAACGCAAGTCTAGAAACTCCCTCCGGGAAAGGAAGTGATCGTCAAGACTTTTCACTCATTCTGCGCCGAGCTTATCAAGGATCATGCCGACAGATGCAAAGTTCCCGGCGAATTTCAAGATATTCGAGGCTAAATCACACATAGTGATATATATCAAAAGCTCATACTATATATGATATTGTGATATAAATGAGAATGAGTATTCTGCTCAAAAAGCTTCGTATAGAAAATAAAGAGTTCGTCACGTCAAAGGAGTTGGAACTGTACTGCAAATCAATGAAATTGGACTATACCACAGTGATCCGGTATTTCATTGCACAGGGTTATCTGACAAGGATATTCAGAGGAATTTTTTATGTGAAGTCCCTTGATGAAATGAAGCTTGGAAGAAGCAAATACAGTCATCTGGAACTCGTGGCAAAGGGGCTGGAATTGAAGAATGTGAGAAACTGGTACTTTGGGCTTCATACTGCACTGAAACTTAATAACATGACTCATGAGTATTTTGCAGTGGAGGACGTGATCAATGATTCTCTGTTCAGGGCAAACCCCATAAACATAGCTGGCTACAAATTCAAGTTCACCAGGCTATCGCCTTCGCTGGTCAACTTTGGTATAAACAAAAAAGATGAGATCGTTAGATATTCAGACCCTGAGAAGACTGTCCTTGACTTCATATACATTTGGAGGTATAACGGAGTTCCAGACGACAAGATAGTCCTTGATATATCCGAATGGGCTAAGCAGGGTTTAAAAGAGAAGTTGATGAGCTATGCAAAGAAATATCCGAAAACAGTGACTGAAATAATAGGAAGAGCGATCGGATGAGGGCTGATTTTGTAAATGAGGTTGCTAAAATCCTCGACATCAAGAGGAAGGATTTGATCGAGAAGGATCCTATTCTCGATGTTTTATATAAGTCTCCAATCGCCTTGCAGCGTCTATATTTCTCCTAGCATGTTTTAAGGCAAGTTCAGCTTCTTCTTTTTCAAATAATTTATCAGCACCGATTCCTATTTTCTCATAACCATATTTTGAAATAGTGTAAAAATAAGACCAGAATTGAGAATAAAGAAAAAGCTTAGGATACTCATAATGCTTAAGTTTCTCTGGAACTTTTTTCATTGCTACTTCAAATTCTTCTTCTTTAAACTCATGCCGTTTCGGATATTCACCTTTGAGAAGTATAAGAATAGATTTCATTGAAAATTCTATACATTCTTGAGAAGCAGAAATGCTTTCAGGATAACGCCAGCTTTTTAGGTGTTCTTCTGCCTCATTAAATTTATTTTGTGCTCTTTTTAACCAGCTATCAACTAATTCTAAATCTTCATTCTTCATGCTGTTTTTCATATTCTCATCAGATTTCTTTTGCTTTCATTAAATATATGACGTTGTATTCCGAACGAATACTTTCACTTCGCTATCCGACAGCTTTTAAGACAGTAAGTTCAACCTTGTTACTCCCCTCTGATCAGGATGTGAACAATATGTATTCTTTCACCAGCCGTCGCAGTCTCCAACATTTACCCTGTATTGACCTCCAAGGTTTCAAAGCATCAGGCATAACCGTGATTGAGGGCTCTTCCAGTATGGTGCCTGAAATATTATATCGTTTATGCGCTGCCTCGGTCATATTATCTGATAACAGTTTTAATCCCTACGCTTTATCAAAAGTTGCTAAATCCTCAGGCACTGAACCAAGAAAAGTACTCTCCCGAATCCATGTTGCCCGCGCATTCACAGAATACCAGATGAACGCGCTCTTGGGCGAACAGCTGTGTGAAGCGATTGAGTGCTGGAATCCTATCGTGCTGGCAATATCCTACCTTCCCTCTCTGTTTTCAAGTTCTGACGGCAGGAGGCTCTTTGAGCCAATACTTGAACGCATAAAATTGCTGACCGCCTCTTCCGGCATCGTAACGGTAATAACAAGTTTCGGAGGGGCATGGCATGGAGACCAGCTTCTTGCTTCAAAGGCTGATAGAGTCGTCCACATCGAGCAGCCTTCAAAGAAGCTCGTCAGAATAATCGATAACGGGTATATCTTTGAATTTATGCTTGTACCGCCCGGGCAGATGAGGTTTACGGACTTTGATTCAACAGGAGGTGATCTGTATGGGCAGAACAGTGCCTACCTTTCGCATGTTGCTTGAAGAGATAATAGTAGAGTTATCAATATTCAGAAAGGCGTTGCACGGAGAGGATAGGGCTGCCTTTGACAGTCTCATGAACAAGGCAAGGAAGCATGCTTCCTCCTGCACTGTTGCACCTACACTTGACTCGATGGACGCAGTTTTCTTATCCATACTTGTGGAGCAGGAGAAAGAGCTAAACTCACTTCAGGAGGGCAGGCATGTTTCTGCTGGACATCAGGTACAATCCGGAGAGCAGCACCATAACAAAATGGATTAAAGACGATAAAGGCTGCAAACCTGTGCGCGAGGTTTATTACCCGAAGATATACGTGGGAGGCAAACCAGAACTTCTGTCGGTGATAGCAAGCCTGCCCGGCGTGAAGGATGCGTGCTTTGATGAGAAAAGTACTTGGCTTGGCAGAGAACCTGAAAAAGTAATATCCTCAAAAGTAGAATCCACTTCGATTTACAATATTGCTTCAATGCTTGAGGCCAAAGGATGCAGCCTGTATGACATTGACCTTGATCCTGTCAGGCAGTATCTCCTTGAATACGATCTGTTTCCAGCTGCAAGACTCAAAGGAGATATTCTTGATGACAGCCAGAATGCCCTTGACTATGAAGTACCCGAACTTGTAAGTACAGAGCTATCGGTAACACCAGACAGGGATAAAGGAATTATCACGATGCACGACCCTATTGGTAGGATAACTCTGGGCGATACCGTTATTGAAAACGGGGATGAGGCTGAGATGATCAATGAACTTAACCGCGCGGTCGTTCATGCCGACCCTGACCTGATACTGACAGAAAGGGGAGATAGCTTTGAACTGCCATACCTGCATCACCGCGCAGCTTTGCACGATATCGACCTTCAGCTTGGAAGAGAGAAGGATATACTGCCTGAAGGCGAAGGAAAGTCGTATTTCAGCTATGGCAGGATACTCTACAAACATAAAGGATACCTGCTCTCAGGGCGGCTGCATCTTGATAGATCAATCTTTGTTTTCAGGGAAGGCGGGCTTCTCGGGCTGATCGACCTTTCCCGTATAACCGGGATACCGATGCAGGAACTGTCGCGCCTGAGCCCTGGCAGCGCAGTGACGGCACTTCAGGTCAATCAGGCTCTGCGCGACGGTGTACTCGTTCCCTGGAAGCGCAACCTCGCAGAATACTGGAAGACTGCCGAGGAACTGCTCATTGCTGACAGGGGTGCTCTGGTGATAGAACCGAAAGTAGGACTGCACGAGAACGCGTTTGAGATCGACTTCGCATCACTATTTCCCAATATCATGGTGAAGCACAACATCTCGCCTGAAACTGTGCTGTGCGGATGCTGCCCGGATTCGGAAAAGCGCGTTCCGTTTACGCACTACAACATCTGCCAGCAGCATACAGGACTGATCCCGCGCGTTTTAAAGCCTTTGATAGAAAGGCGGATGACCTACAAGAGGCGCATCATAGAATGCCCGTCGAGAGCCGAAGAGTATGAGATGAAACAGAACATACTCAAATGGCTTCTTGTGACAAGCTTCGGGTACATGGGTTTTAATAAAGCGCGCTTTGGCAGGATAGAATGTCATGAATCCATAACAGCATACGGACGGGAAATTCTTCTTCGCACAATAGAGCTTGCAGACGATATGGGTTTTGAGATACTGCACGGTATTGTGGACAGTTTATGGGTGAAAGGACCCGAACCTGAGAAGCTCTGTGAGCTTGCATCCCGCGAAATAGGCATACCTCTTGAACTTAAAGGTGAGTTCAGGTGGATCGTGTTCCTGCCCAATAAATCAAATGGAGTCGGTGCACTGAACCGATATTACGGTGTGATGACAAACGGCAAGCTGAAAGTGAGGGGGATAGAAACAAGGCGGAGCGATACTCCGAAGCTCATCAGTAACATGCAGGATGCCATGCTTGGAAAGCTTGCAGAGGCAAAAACCGCTTCCGAGTTTTACATGAAGATACCCGAAGCCATCGGGATATTGCGGGAATACACAAGAAAAGTGCTTGATAATGAATGCGAACTTTCTGACCTGATATTCAAGACGCATGTATCCAGAGGATGTGATGAGTACAGGCAGTTCAATAACCAGGTGGCTGCTCAGAAACAGTTGAGGCAGGAAGGCATAGAGACAATGGCAGGGCAGAGCATACGTTACATAATAACGGACCATAAATCCAGAAGCTGGCAGAAACGGGTTATGATACCGGAACTCGCAGACGAAAATACACAATATGACAGAGCGAAATACTATGAACACCTGCTGCGCGGTGCTGAGAGTATGCTGCTTCCTTTCGGATATACGGAAGAGCGGCTGGATGAGATTATGAAAGGGAATATACAGAAAGACTTGCTTATTTTTGCAGGTTGAGCGTCAGCAGATGTATTATGATGGCAAAACCGGAGATACAAAAGATTGAAGTCACTAACCGGCCAGATTGGAAATCCGGGGCATCAGTAGGAGCCCGATAATTATGCAATTCTATAGATTTTAATAGGATATCTTTAGTATATTTCAGGCGCCAGTATTTGAATAATTAGTTATCGGAACAAGAGGTAATCCGGGGCATAAAAAGATTATATCGTCAAATTTAACCTCATAATACATCATGCGATCCTCATAAAATTTTTTATGGAATTCCCAGTATCTTTCAAATTCTAATATTAGTGCTTCAGGATATGGTTTATCGAGTCCTACATTTTTCAATATTTCATCAAAACCATCGATATCAAAAACGATAAACTCATCAATTTTATAACCTTCAAAAGTAATATCATTTGTTAATATGCAGGCGACTACTTTCTCTATGTTAAATGCCTTATCTTTTGTTATGCCCAATAAATGCTTAATTTTATCCATATTTACATCAAGATTTTCTACACATAAATGAAGTTGGTCAGCAGCATTTTTTAGCGTTTCTAATAAGCGATATATTTCGTACAGATTACCTGGAGGAAGAACGGTCTTGACCTGTCCCAAAAATAGTACCCCTTCTCTGTATGCTAAAACGTCTAAGTCAGTTTTTAATTTTCCAGTAGGATTAAAAATCGTAATTTTTTTACCTTCATTAGTCTTAAATTGGTTGATTTGCAGTATTTTCTGAAAACGAGTCTCTAAGGAATAACCACAATTATGAAGCTTGGCTATATTTCGTTTGGTTAATAATTTCAAAGAATTTCGTAATAATCGACTATTTTGTATATACGTTTCTAATACAAGAATTTCATTATTATCCAGTAATATTAGAGGTTGTTGATAAGGATCATAAGTCCTAACCGAATCAATATCTGGCTTGAATATCAATAGATCTGAAGCAAATTTAGCACTTTTGATATCGAGCTCTCCAAATTTTTGGAAATATTGGCAGAGTTCTTCCTTAGTTAATACGAACATTAGAAGCCCATGACAAAGAGAAGTTTCTTTTAACAATTCATCGAGTGCTAGCTTACGAAGAATACATAGTCTAAGTAGACATTTATAAGCACTAATAATAGGAAATAAATCTGAATTGAATTCTGGAGATTTTTGAATTATGATAAGATGCGATTCTTCAATAATCTCACGCATTCTGTTTATATGAGTTTGCACATATTTTTCTATCTCTGGATTCATCTTCTGCAAAAGCAAATTAAAGTCGATTTGTCCATCAATTTTTATACTCTCAAAAACATTTTTTGCTATGTCAGATTCTGATATCTCATTATCTAAGTTGGTTGAGTTATATTTTGCTAAATCAAGGCTAGCTGAACGATAGTCTGAGAAATGAAGAGCACTTTCCAATTCAAATGATTTCGGTCGACAAACAACCATTTTGAATTCATTGGTAAAATCAATTAACAAACTCCAATCAAAATATGTATATCTATCCTCTATAATTTGTAATAAAGCCATTCTATCTGCCAAGTTTAGAATTTGATTCCAATGACACTCTTCTACTTGAATGATAGATTCTGAAAGATTGCGTTGAAGTGCTTCTTTTAAAACAATTGTACCATCTTCATGTAAACTTCTTATCCCCCCTTGTAAATTCTGAACATTGGTTAAACTAGCTTGGTTTTTATCCAGTTTTTCTATATTCTTATTTGTATATATTAGTTGTTCGTAAATCTCAGCCGCAATTTCCATTAGAGCCAGATCACGACTTATCTCCCAACACGGATTTTTATCTAAAGAATTCCGAATTATATTTTTAGATACATTAAGCAAACGATGTTCATGCAAAAAATGCTTCAAATTATTATACTTGTCATTGGGTATTTTGCTATTAGTTTGGTTTAATCTATTAAATATAATTTTGAAGATTAATTCCATACGATCGATTGAATGAATACTAAACAATACTTTTTTCTTTTTGACAAGATTTAAAAAATTATCGCCAAATTTATTATAAGACGATATAATAATGCCAGCAATGTCATCAGGTTTTCCAGATTTAGAAATTGAAACAACATTTTCAACAGCCTTTTCGACAGCTTTATTAAATTCTTCTAAATCTTTTTTAACCATAGAATCACATTTGATTTATCTCATAACTAATTAACATATTGCTTAATTTTTATAAAATTTAGTGAAGATTATATGTCTATGTTTGACTTTCATTTGGACAATTTCTTTACTATTCCTTTTTAAAAATTGTAAGAGGTAACAAATTAGTAAAAAGGAGGTTTTGATTGTTTTGGGCTTATCCATCAGCACTATATGTGAGGCCGCATTCCGGGCAGGAATATGTAAGAATATCCTTCCCTTTCTCGCTTTTTTTAACATCAGAGTTCATCCAGCTTCCGCAGGTGGGACATTTCTGGTCAAAAAGCGCTCAACTCTTCATAATTTCTCACCATAATTCCAGCAATAAAGCTATTTTGTATCTCCAACCTTAAGTAAATTGATTCCATGGCCATTATTCTTTCAATGAGAGCTTTTTCACTGCTCTCATAGCTACAGCTTGCTCAACCCATGTCATATCTTTCATCACTAACATTATCTTATCCCTAAGAGGATAACTTTCCACGGAGTTCTTTAGGAGTTCGCCGTATTTCTGGTACCTGCTTATCTCAATGGTATAAGGCGCTGGATCTTCTATTAGTGTGGGATCGTAGCCTCTTTTATCGAGAAGCTTCATGCATTTATTCCGTTCTCCCGCTGTTGCCATTTTGAACCTGTATCGGGACTTCTCATAGAAAGGCTCAAGTTCCCTGAATAATTCCGGTTCATCAAAGAAGTGCTTGAAATAATAGGCGCCCCCGAGCTTGAAGATGTTGATTTGGGGGCGCTTTTCTGCTATATCGAAGAGGGGCATACGTATAAATTAGTTGTCTTAAATCATGAGGTTAATCGTTTCCCTTGAATTTACTGTAGTAGAATTTTATTAATAGTTGAGTAACAATACTCTCATTAAACAAGAGTATGATTACACGAAACATAAAAGTAGGAGCGAACGAACTCAGGATGAAAATGAATTAAGAAGGCGAGCCAGATGAATTTTTTTAATTCAGCATACGAGGGCACTCCGCCATGGGACATCGGGCGCCCCCAGAAGGAATTCATCCAGCTTGCGGAAAATGGAGAAATAAGTGGAAGAGTGCTTGATGCGGGATGTGGAACAGGCGAGAACGCATTATATCTTGCTCATCTGGGTTTTGAAGTGTGGGGTATCGATGCGGCACCATCTGCCATCAAGAAAGCAAAAGAGAAGGCCAAAGAACGTGGAATAACCGTGAACTTTCTTGTTTCCGGCGCTCTTAAACTTCAATTACTTCAAAATAAGTTCGATACTGTAATCGACTGCGGCCTATTCCATGTGTTCTCGGATGAGGAGCGACCAATTTTTGCTGCAAGTTTATCTTCAGCGCTCCATCCTGGTGGCAAGTATTTCATGCTCTGTTTCAGTGAACATGAGCCGAGATCATACGGGCCAAGGAGAGTAACTCAGGCTAAGATATGGGCTGCGTTCAGCAAAGGTTGGAAGATCAATTACATCAGGGAAGCGGTGCTTGAAACAACGTTCGGCTCAGAGGGTGTGAAAGCCTGGTTGTCCTCTATTAGTCGTTTGTAGACACAGCTTGATTAACTTCACGTCCCTCACCAAAAGACTATCTCCATTTTTGTCTGCTCATTTTTCAGCGTCAGGCAAACGGATATCCCGAAAAATACTATATAGATTACATAGATAAGTTATATCTATATTTAACCAGTTTGACGGCTTAGAAAAAGTTGATACAACTAATAAAAAATACGGTTTAAAGTGTGGACAATAGATGACATATTCAAACAGATGAAAAAATCTTGTATATTAGAAGTCCTGCATGGATTGGATATATTTGGGATTTTGTTTTGCTTTAATTACGATATGGACAATAATTATCCCAATATTTATTATTGTAATAATTTATCTGTCAAAATCATCAACAACATATGCAATAACTAATAAAAGAGTGATTCGCAGGAAAGGGATTATTTCTGAAACCTTTAAATCTTCAATTGACAAAATAAATATAAAAGTTAACCAATAAAGTATCACATTTAGGCAGGTAGATGAGAATGGAGATCATAGATAACTTTAAACTAAGGTTTGAGCAAAAACAATTTTGCCCAAATTTAGAGGATATAGAAAATGAAGATTTGAAAGAATTGGCAAGAAAGCTGAAAGGAGATTCAGAAAAAGAAACTCTTACTAATATTTTAGAATGGCAGCATAGGAATATTCAGTATTGGATGGAAAGAGGGATATTAGAAATACCTTGGCTCTTTTTAACACCATTTTACTTTTTCCTTTCTATCTTTGCATCTGTGTTTGTTTTTTCTTTATTCTATTTAATTAGTTTATCTTTTTTGGGACCGGTCTGGTCAATATACATTGGATTAGCAGCCGCTCTTATATTCGTAATATGGTCATTGTTGCAGAGCACCTTAATAAAGGTGATATATATATTGTTGTTTTCTTTTCCTGTCTTTCTAATTATAAAATTATCTATCCTAAGATCACTTTCAAACGCTCCTTTTATTGAGTCAGGATTAACATTAGTGTTATCTAACGGAGTGCTGTTTGGAGCATCGCTCCTTACCATAATTTATTTGGTGGCCAGCTATTGGCCAATTTTTCGAGGAGAATCTAGAAAAAACAAAATTCAAAAACTCATTAAGATTTTAAGTGATACTTTCAAGATTAGTTTATCGGTGGAAAGAATCCTAAATTATAGACTTGCAATTTGCCGAGACTATGCGAAGCTTACAGCATCTATACTTTTTAGGCTAAATCTTGATTATGAGGTCTATTTCATCACAATCCCACGGCATGTTGCAGCCGCAATTAAGGTTAATGGTGCATATTATGTTCTTGATCAACGTTTACCAATCATGACGATCGATAAATGGTTAATAAAATGGAATCAAAAGAAGGCAGACATCTTCTTCTCGAAAGTTTTGAGAGATTCAAATGGAATCCCAATAAGTGTGGACTTCAACAAATATGAAAAGATAGCAAGGGAGTCAGAAACTGAATCTCCCAAAGTAGATACTGAAAAGCTAACAGAAGAGATCGCAAACATATCAAGAATAAAACTGGGTTTAGGTAAAGCCGGTCCAGACTTTAAAATAATTCTCAAAAATCTTGCGATTTATTACGTGGACGATGATATAACGAGATATTCGTTAACAAGAGCAATTAAAAATAAGCTTGAAAATGAGCTTTGTAGTAACATGAGCAAAATCTCAGAAATTAGAATTTGCCAAAATAACAAAGATTTAATTGTTGCCGTTAGTTTATAATGCAATTATCAACACGAATTGAAATTGGTCTCATTAAAATATATAATATGAAGTATATTATCTTAATATGAGATTACGGTAAATTATAGTTGCGAACATCCTCCAAATTATTATTTCGTCTGGAGAAACAAAGAACTCATGTAAAAATTAATTGGAAGGAAGAGGACTTACGCCCTCCTACCTTTGATGTTCTTGACAGCTCCAAAAAACACATAGATATCCGCGATCACTATCGATATTTAAGGGAAAGTCATAAACATCGTTTGTATAATGCCCATCAACCCCACCGCATTGATCATCATCTGGATACCTAAAACTCGAAGCCACCCACCAATAACGCGCCCACGCCCAGCTCGACAATCTGGTATGAAACGCGTAGAACAGCAGTCTAGTTATTGAATAACTGCCTCGTGTTCTACGAAAAATAGATTGTATTATTTATTAAAGGTGGACAGGTTCGGAGCATTAACATTTTCCTTCTCACCTTCACTCATATCAAAAATGCTTGAGATCGGTATGTATTTGACCTCCTTCTTTACCTTCTCTTTCCCTGAATGCTTCTCCTTTTGCGCATCGCAGAGTTCATAGGCGCGCCGAGCAAAGCTCAAATTCGCCAGCTGGTGAAAATCCAGCATGAGGAAAGGCTAGCCGCCACCTCAGAACTGAACCCCACACCCGGCCTGGTAACAGGCCGATGTGATGCTGAGGGGAAGGGATACCAGGCCGCAATATATTGTATGTGAAGGTTATAAGCCCCGAAATTCTGTTGATCTTGGAAGCCGACGTTTTCTGTGTAAACGGAAGGCAGCAATCACAGCACCGAAATTAATGCATCTCCGGTCTTGGAATATAGCAGAGAGATGCGAACGGCAAGGTGATGTGAGTTCAACGGGGTCTAAGACCGCAGCATGGTATCAAATGGAGAATTTGGGAACTCGGGAGACCCAGAATGCCCTCCCAAACGGAGTATGCGATATTAAGCCTATAAACGGCAAGATATTGCAAACAGCATTCCGGGAGTCGGATCAGTTCGTAGTACCGTTGAAGCAGGGTAACTCCTGTGGAGGGAAGGGACTGACAGAAGTACGAGTGACATTAGGGTCACATCTAACACACCCAGAGGTGAAAAGAAGATGACAACAAAACTAACGTCTAAGACTCAAAAAGCTATACAGGTTATAGCTTTAAAAGCAAAAGAAGACCCGAACTGTAAGTTTACGTCTTTAACACATTTACTTGCAGAGGATTTTCTAAAAGAGTGTTTCAGGGAGCTAAAGAAAAACAAATCTCCCGGTATTGATGGAATAACAGTAAATGAATATGAGGAAAAATTAGATGAGAACTTAGCTGATCTAGTAGCAAGACTTAAAGCAAAACAATATAAACCAAAACCGGTCAAGCGTGTCTATATCCCAAAGCCAAACGGCGATAAAAGACCGCTCGGAATCCCTGCTGTCGAGGACAAAATCGTCCAGATGGCAATAAAGAAGATTCTCGAAGCGATCTTTGAACAGGATTTCATGGACACATCCTACGGTTTTCGTCCAAATCGGGGCTGTCATGATGCTCTAAAACAGATAGACAAGATCATCATGAAATATCCGGTTAACTTTATCGTGGACATGGACATCTCGAAGTTCTTTGACACAGTAAACCACAAATATTTGATGGAATTCCTGAAAAATAGAATTGTGGATACAAACCTGTTACGGTTGATTAGCCGTTTCTTAAAGTCTGGCATAATGGAAGAAGGGATATACTTTGAGACGGAACAGGGAACGCCACAAGGTGGAGTATTGAGTCCGGTTCTTGCCAATGTGTACCTTCACTATGTGCTGGACGCATGGTTTCAGTCTGAAGTGATTCCTCAGCTTAATGGTTTTGCCGTACTCGTGAGGTATGCAGATGATTTCGTCGTCTGTTTCGAAAACGAGAAAGAAGCCAGAATATTTGGAGTAGCACTAAGGCAACGAATGAGTAAATTTGGACTCAAAATATCTGAAGAAAAGAGTAAGATCATTGAGTTCGGACGATGCACATGCCAGATGGCAAAGAAATATGGTTTCAAATACGAGACTTTTGACTTTTTGGGTTTTACTCACTTCTGCGATAAGACCCGAAGAGGCAAATTCAAGCTTGGACGAAAGACCTCACGCAAGAAGTTCACAAACAAGATGAAAGATATGAACGTATGGTTAAAGCATATCCGAAATCATGTTGAACTGAAAGAATGGTGGAAGTTACTGGGACAGAAGTTGCTCGGACATTACCTATATTATGGAATGAGCGGCAACTTTAGATGGCTACAGAACTTCTATCATAATACCGTAAGACTCGTCTTCAAGTGGATAAACAGACGAAGCCAGAGGAAAAGCTACAACTGGGATCAGTTTCTTAATTTCATCCAGTTTAATCCTCTTCCGAAACCGAAGATATACCAAACACTCTACAACCCGAACGCTTAGAGGATGTGCTTCTGAAGAGCCGGATGAGGGAAATCTTCAAGTCCGGTTCTGTGAGGGAGCTTATAGTAACCTTGGGGCTATTACCCTATCAAAAGGTGCGCTATGGGCTCTACTCGACACGATGTAATCATCCTGCACCTCCGCAATCAAGCCCCTGACTTCTCCTGAGCCGAGGCCGTTTATCATGATTCTTGTTTTATCCTCTTTTAGCTTTTTCAACAAAGTCTTGAGATCCATGTTAACCACCTTTTCCCTTGTGGGTTGCTGTTGCACTTTTTATGCTTGCGAACTTGCTGACCCATTCTTCCTTTTGCTTCGCGTGAACCGGAGCTATCGTTTGATTCGTGACCCCTGGCTTCTTCGTCGATACCTGGACGGGCTTTAAATCCCCTTTCCATTCGTCTTTTGGTGGCTGTGAGGCATCTTCCGGCTTCCCGCTATTGACCATGGCAACTGGTTTAATGGTGTTCTCGTCCGGGACCTGCGGGATATCCTTTTGCGTGAGGAGCTCAGTGGTTCCGTCCTTCTTTTCCACGCATACCCATTTCTCTTGTTTCAATGCAGCTTCTATTGCTTCCTGTATCTTGTTCCTGGGCACGCCGGATTGAAAAGGAACTCCGATCTCTTTTGCTTCGAAGTCGGTTATTACCGCGCCTGTTTTCGTATTCGTTCCAAGTATGTCGTCCCCTCGCTTGCTTTCTATCCTGAAGGGGATTCTGTCTGTTTTATCATTCTCCATATATATCTCTCCAGATTTTCCCCTCTACCGAGGGGTATTCGCAGAACAGGGATTGAACCCGTTCGCTCGCCTTAAACGAAATGCGCTTCAAATTGCTAAATTTATAACTTTGTTATTCATCCCGCGGAACTTGTTCAGCATCATCTGAACTCCGATAAGGGCGACTATCTTATTCCCTTCATCTATCCTGCCCAGGAGCAGGTTATTGCGGTCCTGACAGGAATAGCAGGCTGTATCGTTGCTATCAATGAACTTCAGATTATCACTGGCTTTCTCTAACTTGGGGAACGCTGATACTGTCCTTCCGGAAGAGCGCAGATCCAGGAAGTCCACGTTTTTTAAGAAACAGTATTTTATGACAAGTTCCCTTGTAGGATCGTTGTCCACGCAAAGAACGATGAGGTCATAGCCTTTCAGCTGCTTGCCCGATTTTATTCTGTCCTTTATAGCGGTGACGCCGACTCGCTTGAACCTCTTTGCCAACGCCTGGGCCTTGTTTAATCCTGCCTCCTCGAAGGTAAAGTTCTGATACCTTACCTGCTCCATTTCCACCAGGTCATCATCTGCAATCACCAGTTCCGTATTTGGGTCAATCTGTTCTATCTCGATTAACCTGCAAACCTCTGCGATAAGATGCGATCCAATGCCGCCGGCGCCGATTACGAGAATCTTCATAACTCTGCCTACAATTCCAAAGTATGAATCTCATCTGCGACCTTGAGGTCATGAGATAGCATCAAGAGCCGTTTAGCAAGAGCATCCTTGCGTCCCCACTCTTCATCAGTTGATGTACCCATATCCACAATGCAACAGTATCTTCCCTTGCCGCCATTCTGCATATCGTACACTGCAAGGGTATCTGAGTTAACTGTATATGGCTTCCCGCTCTTCCCGACCACTAAGTACCCATCTTTTAACTTTTCGGCCTTACTAAGCCTTACTGCTTCTGCCAGGAAACCGTTTGCTTTCTTTAACTTCTCTGCATTCTCCAGGCGTCTTCTTTCCTGCAATCTTGCATATTCCTGTTCACCGTTCTTTATTATCTCTCCTATCTCTTTTGGTGATATCCCCTTGATCGCTTTATACAGAAGCCTTATTGTTCTCTGAAGATATCCGCCACCTCCGTAACCTATCCTCGCGCTGTTAATGTCCTTCCCAAGATCAAAGAACGCGTTTAAATCCTGTATCTGATAATCCGTTCCATTGATAGTAGTGAAATTCTTATTCTTCTCGCGGTGTAAAGGCAGCGAGAGGATCATCTTAGCTTCATCTGTTGGAAGCTCATTATCTGTTGTTTTATCTATCTTGAGTTCGAATGAGATCCCACCATCTGAGAGAACCTTCTGCAGTGTCAGATTAACCCTTGAACTGTATGCCAGATATTGATCGAAGTCCTTCTGATTCCTGTGAAACAAAACCGTGAATATTACATCCACAAGGTCATTCTTTGCTATCCTGTGGTCATTGACGAAGATGCTATTCTTCCGGCTCTCAATACACAGGTTCACTTTTCCGATCTGTATTGTTTCACTGCCCTGGAAATTGCATACATAATTCACGCCAGAGGAATAGTTGTTCCAGACTGCATCTATATTCAGGATAAAACAAACAAAATCCTTTACGATTTTCGAGAACTCCGGTTCCTGTTGGAGATGAATGTTATTGCGCATCACAAAATGGCCAAGCTTCTCGTTCTTGACCAGGACGCCCTCACATTCTATGCTATTCTTGGTAAACGTAATACCCTGCCTGACTACCTTTCCCTTTTTGAACTGAGCCTCGATGTTCTTGACGAGGGCCTTCCTCGCTTCCTCTTCCTGGTGATGTCTTGTGGCGCTCATCACTTCAATTCGCAGAAGAGTCTGCTTTTTATTGAACTCGTCTGCTGTAAGGAGAGTCCATCTCTTGCCGTTGAGGTTTTCTGCCTCCCTTCCTGAAAAAAGCCGTTTTGACAAAACTTTCAGTTCCGGATATTCTGTCTTCTCAAAAAGATCATCATCCAGCCATATCTCTGCGGTTTCATCTATGCCATTCGGAAGATACATTTCCCTATTCAGGTCAACGTAGTTGTACTGTTGATCGCCTGGCTTAAAGCACCTGATCATAAGGACATTCCCCTTCACGGTCTCGAACCAGGCAGGGTTATACATCATGCCTCCCCTTCTTTTCTCGTAATCATCTGACCTCTGGATGATAGCCATCCTTCTATTGTTCCTCTCGAAGACCTTGATGATCCTGGGGACGTTTTTCCTGGCAACCTTGACTTCCTTCTCAAACTTTTCGTAATCCTCGCCAAACAGCCAGAAAAGAGCCCGTAGCTGTCTTTCTATGAGCTTTGTCTTTAGCTCTCCCCATGTAGCTCTCTTATCTTTATCATAGGAGTGCAGTTCATTGTAGTGAGTGTCATCGTAGAAGCGCCCAAGTTCCTTGGGGAAATTATCAATGAACCTCTCGCATATCCTGTCCTTTAACTCTTCCATGTTTTCGGCTCTGAACTTCATGTCAGTATCCAGCGCCCTGTACTGCGCGATTGCATGGAGCGTGTATATCTCCTCTGGCAGTTCATCGAAGGTGATGAGAGTCTTGAACAGAACTCTGCTCGGTACTGGAAGGTCCTTTTTTATCTCCCTGATTATGATTTTATGGTTCTCATCGTGGCTGACGCATATGGAATAGCCCAACCTGACACATCGAATATACAGGCCGGTTCTGTCCGTAGCCTTCTGTTCTTTCTCCAGATCGCTAAATTCCTCTTCTGTTATGCCGAGGGAGTGCAGGCTATCGAAAACTCGTAGGGCATTTATGTCCATTTTATGACACCTCCTTGACAATGCACTGAGTCCACGGCTTATCATCTCGCAGCCGTATGAACGTGTTATGCCGCAGCTTTCCATCCTCAAACCTGGCATTGGCTTTTACTTCGAGGACAAGAGGCTTCTCTTTTGAGACCAGGCCGAGGTCAAGCATCTGCTGTATCTTCACCCTATCCTGCATGGAGAACCCGCCGCCTACGTCGCATACATGGAACTCCTTTCCCTCCCGGGTAAGCTGGTAGCAAACGAGGTTTGCGAAAAGACCAACCCTTTTCTTTCCCCCCACCTCGTATTCGAAAGATGAAAGACCATCCGAGATAGACGGGGTATATTCACCCTTGCAGAACACATCTTCACTCAGTTCCCTCTTGAGTTTCCAGACACCTTTACCCAGAGGAACCCTGGGGTCACGCGCTATGACACCCTCAAACCTCAACTTCTGAACCCGTTCCCATTCCCCTCTTCCATCCTGGCTGCTGCCTACGAAGAATATCCTGTTGCTTTTCCCGCTGACGAGTGGCTTGAGAGCATTTGTCCTGGTGAAATAATCCTCACCAGAAACATCCTTGCTGCCTACCGAAACCACGTCATGTATTATCATCACCGCGGGATACAGTTTCGCATACAGGCTTACATTAGTCTCCCTGCCGGTTCGTGCCTGTACCAACGAAAGGCTCTCCATACCGGTCTCCTGGTCAATGACTATTATTTCAGGAAGGAAATCAGTTCCATCCGGAAGATTGAGCTTCTTTAGGTCCTCGACGAGTTCAGGGAACTTTGATGTATAATCGCTCAACCTTCCCTTGGTAATGCCTTTTCCGACAATCCTCAGATCACCTTCAGCGATCACTTCCGCGCTAACTCCGTCAAACTTTCTCTGGAATATCAACCCTTGCACATCCAGAATCGAGTCTGTCGCTGGCAGAACCTCGACGAAGTTGTATTCCTTTGGTCTCTTCTCAAGTGGAAGACAGCACTGCGGCATATTTTATCACTCCTTACCTTTTTACGCCTTTGTTGCCGTCTGTGGAGCTTGAACTGTGCATGGTATCTCAAGGCTGCGCCTTAGCTCTGCCATCATATCAGTCTGCTTCGGTGCTTCGACCCTTACCTCGGTGACCGTTATCAGTTCACCTTTTGCCTTCTTTTCGACCACTTCAAGCACTTTGTTCCTGTATGTGTCTTTGAAGGATTCGTGAGCAAAAGGCATCTGCATCCTGTCAACGAGCATGCTCGCAAGGATCAATTCTTCATCCGGGATTGTCTCAAGCTTTTCCAGAAGCGGATAGATGCTGTATAGTTCATCGTGCCAGTGGAGAGTCGTGAGAAGCAGCCCACCATTGCAGAACTGTATGGCTGCGAGATGTTCTTTGCTTCTCAGTATTATCTTTCCTATCATGGCTTTGTTCTTGACCATCAGGACTTTCGCCATCAGTGAATATGCATGTTCAGCGTACTTATCTGGCTGTAAATAATAGAACGAGTCGTATGCAGTTGATGGTATTTCTGAGATCTCTACGACCTTCTCTATTATGAGATGTTTGCTCTCTGCCATTGCTATTGCTTCAAGTTCTATTTCCGAGAACTCGATTATCTTATCTTTTGCCAGGACGAACCCCTTGTTGAGTTCTGTTGACAACACTTCCCTGTTGCAGACTTCACACCACTTTTTCTGTTTAAGTGGGCTGTGACAAACGGCATGGACATTCTTGAAATGAACATCACCGTCTTTGTTTGCCTTATGCAATTTCACTGGTATATTGATCATACCAAATCGTATATTGACTGTTGACATTGCTCTTGTCATGTTTTATATTCCTCCGATTTTATTCTGTTTCTGTTGGATTGTCGATAGCCGAAGCTCAATCTAATTAACAATTTAACAACAGCTACCGGATTACTTTAAAAAACTTCTTCGTTTGACGTTTGCTCGATAGCACATTCAGAACATACGAAGTATAGGCACGCTGGTATATCTGGCTCTCGCGGATAGTTTATTTCACCCGGCTCAAGGATCAGATTTGCTATGAACCTGTCCTTTCCATGCCTGTGTATGCTGTTGCTGTCAATTTCTGTGAGGTTCCTTCCGCAATTGAAACAGGCCAGCATTTTTCCATGTTTTAGGAGCAGGTCCATCAGGCACGCCTCGTCAAGCATGGATACTTTAGTTACCTCAACCGAGCTTCCTTCCTCGTTTTCCTTCAGCATACTCAGGATCTCTTCATCTGTTGCACCGTTCAGTGAATCCTTTATCTCTACAGTCAACAATGCTTTTCTTGTCATGATGACTCCGCTAAAACGAATGCCACTGGATTTACCAATACCGTGTGTCTGAAATCCTCTGCGCAGCATTGTTGGCACAGATCTTTATCCTCGCGATTTCCTGTGCACTGGCCGGCTCTCAATTCACAGCCATCACATACGTTCTCTCCGAATGTTCCTGCACACTCGCTGCATTCATTTCTTATTGGAGACAGACCTTCTTTGAAAGCCTCGATTATCTCTATTGCTGTCCTGTCATGCATTTCATGTTCACACATCGGGCATACTACCCACTGATCATCGAAATCTGAGGTATCTGTGTTGCTGAATGCTGCATTTCTTATATTACCCACAGTCTCGAATCTTATTGGGGTCTCTGCCTTAGCGCCAACTAGCACTTCCCTAATTCCATGCTCGATGAGATTGACTCCACAATGAGAACATATAAACAGGTTCATGGTTACTTCCCTTCCTTGTCGTTCTTTATGTCGTTTATTATGTCTCTGGAATATTCTTCAATGTCTATTCCTGTGGCATCAGGCTCGAAGTCCTGCCCGAAACTCTGATCACCGCATTTGATTGCATCGATGTCTATTATCCGGTACTTGAACCCCGGGCCCTGAGTAGCCACCGCAGTTACGCAGCCGCCCTCAACAACGATCACTACTTCCGGTTCTGGAAATGGCATAAAAACTCTCCTGTTTACAGATGGCAAGCCCTGTTGCCTGTGAACTTCCACTCACAGTCGTATATCACCGGAATTGCGTTCATTCTGAGGAAGTGCAGGAGCTTCGAAACATTCTCCTTGTGCTTTCCTTTGATCTCTGTCTTCGTTTTCCCTGATGTTTTTATGCTGAACAATATATAGAATATCTTTACATCGTTCTTTGTCATGCTGCTTGTGAACTCATACATTATGTCAGTTCCATCCGTTGCTCCAACGAGCTTCTGTATATGGTATCCTGCCACATACAACTCTGCAAGGAACCTCTTGTCTGGCGCTTCCTTGAACCCTGGGAGCTTTGCCAAGTCGAAACCTGCTGAGATCATTGTTTCTGCAAACTTTGGTTCGATGGTAACTTCGAAGTCACGGCCTCCATCCTTTACCAAACAGGTTCTTTTTATGACATCCTTAGTCTCAAGCAGCTTAGGCATGTCAAACAGTTTTGCCATGAACTCACGGGTCTTAGCCACGTCATTCACTATCGCTTCGTCCACGATTATCTTTAATGCCGTGGCTCTTGTTTTCTGTATATTTGTTCCGTCTTCCGACATTTAGATCACCTTTGTTTCTTTTAAATACTCCAATAGCGAATCTTTCAAGCCCTCGCCCGGCTTCACAAACCCATCTTCATAAAGCTGTCTTGCATCGTCATCCCAAACTTCGAAGACAACTTTATCCCGTTCTTTATCCGTTACCCATATTCCCAGCCTGTCCCTCTCTGCCCAGATATCCACATCGAACAGTTCTGTTAAAGGGAGATCCGGAACTTCCACTTCCTCTCCACATTCCTTGCAGCCAATGTCATACTTCATCCACTTTTCCGGGACTTCTATGACATTTCCGCACCCAGGGCATGTTGCTGTTCTTTTCCCCATTTCAATCACCCAGGAAGATGTCGCTGATCTCTTGTCCGTTGTCCCTTAGCCACTTTATGGACTCTATATGCTGAGATTCTGATAGGTGGCTTATGATGCTCCTTGTCTGTTCAAACTGCCCGTTCTCTCTGCTTTCGATTATATATTCGAACAGTTCTTCCATTGTGGCCTTTCCGTAGCCTTTCAGGTCCTTCTTAGATATCATGTTACTGCGCTCCCTTTTTCTTCTTTAAGTCGAAATCCCATATCCTGCAGGTCTCACTAAATTGCACGCCACCATCTGCTCGCGGGAGGTCTTTCCATTTCCAGAAGTACCATTCCTTTGTTCCAACTGCAGCTACAAGGTCACTTGTTTTGATCATGTAGGCTGGACCTCCGGAAGAGCTAACGCTGTCCTCTTTGAATGTCGAGTATGCGTTGAAGCACACAAGGTACTCATCTCTTCTCTGTCCAACTATTCCTTCGATGACCCCAAAGGAGCCCTCTTTTATCAGACAATCCTTGCTGTTTATTATTCTGACAAGCTCTCCTGGCATTGGGTATGTTGATGTACCGTTCCCCGCTTCCTCTAGCTTTATCAAGTATTTTTCCGGTATTGTATGAAACCTGTCCGGGTTTTCAAGTCTCACTGAGTATTCTATATATCCGCTGTTGGTCCTTCTCGCGATGCCTAAAACCGTCCCTGTCTCTTTTGTTCCTTTGATAGTGACTTTATCCCCTGAAAGAAATTTCCTGTCCTTCATTCTTTCGCCTCCGTATCTTCTTTTTTGGCTACTGGACGCAGGACAACAACTTTCCGCATGCAAGGTACTTCTTCTTCCACAGCTTCGAAGTTATCACAGAGGGCTTTGAAGATCTCAATGCAGTCATCTACCATTCTATCAAAGGACTTGACGAGATCATACCTGTTCTTCAGGTCAGACCATGACCATTCATCATCATTTTCAAAATTCAGGTCTTCATCCATGCCCACTGTCCTAGTGAATATTCTCATGTGCGGAGTCGGGAAGTTCACACGTCCGTGCTTATCGCAACTCCCGCAGATATCGTTCTCTGAATACTCTGTGCTTTCTGCCTTGACCTCTTTGACTATCTCAAGGACGCGCTCTGTTGGCAGGCTGTGCCTCTTTATCTCCTCTATATCGGGATAGACTTCCGGGACCCACCAGTTCTTATAGCGAATGAAGTTCCTGACATGATCTTCCGGAGTCTTTGCTTCTGGCAATACCGCCTTATAGTTCATCTGACCGCACCTGGCACAGTAAGACCGATATCCGCTCGGCTCTTTACCGCCCTTTAACAGAACTATATATCCACCACTTCTGCCGTTGAAGGATGCCTGGTATGCGTAACCATGCTCTTCATTGAACATCCTTATGCGTTCATTTATTTCAATGAAGGTGTCTTCTGCATAGATGATGTCGTATGCTCTTGACCTCTGTTCTTTTGTCAGGCTGAGATTCTGTATTTTCACATTCCTTGCATAACTCGTTAGCCTGTTCCACGAGTTCATTGTATAGTAGCGGAAATGACCGTGCAGGAACGCTATCATCTCTACTCTCGATGGTTTCTCTTCTATCTTTTGTTCCGTATAAATCACCTTCTTTTTACTGGAGCTCATGCTCAAATGGAAAAGTTTGAAACTGAAAAAGCCGAATTTTAGGGCTGTGCCCGACCTCGCGAAGCGAGGGAAAATTCGGCACAGCGGCATTACTTTAAAGCTTGTTTAATTGTGGTTGAGCTTGTATTAGCGTAACAATAGATGCATCCGTGGCTGCAGGTATTGTATGAGCCAATATCCGTGCTTTGCGTGCATCCGCACCCCTGCCTGGACGCCTTATACCCCGGAAGATCATTTATGTGATAAAGCTGGTTGATTATTGCCGCATCAATGCAATGGGCTGGCTGGACATCCGGGTTGTGCCCGTGGGATTCCGCGCAGGAAAAAAGTTGTATCCCGTTCTCTTTTGCGATGTTAACGAAATCAGTAATAAGCCTGGTTTTAGTCTCATTGTCCGGGTTATACACTTTTATCCCGGTCTTTTTAGTAAACATTCCCAGGTTTGCTTTAACCTTGCCATAATAGACAGGGAAGTTGAAGTAGCACCTGTTAACGAAGCCCTTGACCTTTGAACATATATCCTTGAAGTTACTAATCTGCCAGTCGTAATCAGTGATGCTTGAAAGAACAATAGGGTCATATCGCCAATTTATGTGCGCTGGTGAATACATCCTGCTTAATACTTTTAATGACCTGAGCGCATCATCGTGTTTTACATTGGTCTCAAAAGCAGCTGGAAGGTTAGTCAGCGTATAATTAAAGTACGAGCGATATCCCGCGTCAAGCATCTCATGCAGGCTGCCGAGGAAGGGTGTATAGTCCTTTGACCAGAATACGAAACAGGCAACATCCTCTTTTTTTAGAGATACAGTTGCTTGCTGACCGAAATAATGGACATATTTTGCGAACCCTGCATGCAGGTCATGCATGAACTGAGCGCCGTGAAACGCTGGTATGTCCGTCCTGCGAGATACTGATATTATTTTAGGTTTTGCTTTATACGACATTTTATCTCTCCTGATTTATTTATTGAGCTCATGCTCAATTGGAGATTTTTGAGACTTAGACCGCCGGATTTTAGGGCTACGCCCGACCTCGCGAAGCGAGGGAAAATCAGGCATCATCCGAAAAACACTAATTAATGCCTTTTATCACCAGGCTTTTTTAGAAATTGCTGGATATTCTTAAAACAGTCATCACATAATGCCCATGGAGTCTCGCTCTGGTCAACCATGGACTTCCAACCCTCAAAGACCTTTTCTATTATTTCATTGTACTTTTCCTCGCCCATTTCAATGAGCATATCCTTACTGGCCTTCATCATCTTCTCTGGCCTGTATCCATTCCTTACAGCGATTGTAATAGATTCAGGCGACAGCACGTGTTTCATGTCTTTTATTTTTCCGAGTGGTTTTGAGCATATATCACAAACCACTTGGGTGTTGTCATCCATGCTCATCATTCGTGTTTTGGTCTCAATAATTCTCATCCCGTCTTTGTCTATTTCAAAAACAACATCTTCTGTGGGAACATTGGTTTTGGTCATTATGTCCTCCTAATTATGCATGCCTATCGACTTCAAAACAGAATCAATCGTATTGGTAAGATCTCTCAGTAGTTCCCATTTCTTCTCGAATGGCATGCCTTTAGTGTCAAGAAGCTCATTCTCTTTGAAGATCACCATCGGCATGTCGGTCCCAATCTCATCCTTTACCAGCTTGAATCCGGGCATCTTTTCTTGCTCTATTGCGCTTATTAATGCTTGATGGTCCTTTATCTTGATATTGTGTATCTCGATAAAGGACTTTACCGCATTGTTTATTCCTTTCGATAGAGCACCAACGACCTCCCAGCTGCAGGTCTCCCTATGAGAATTGTCACGCATCTTTATCCACTGTGCTCCCTGGGTATTCCCCATCTCGTAGGCATATTTCATTTTGTCCTGTTCCATGTATTCCTTGAATGATTCCGGAATTATGCTTCCCACAAAATATGCGCTGAGAACTTTCTTGCATACCGGACATATGTACGCTGACAGGCATATGAAGTCCAGAACCTTGAGTTCTGGTTTCATTGTATGGTAGAAATATATCCTGCCATTTGTTATTTCGATCATAACTCTTCCCCTTCTACCTCTATCTTTGACAGCATCTTCGTACTTGCGAATTTTTTGGCGTCTTTTCTTTTCTTGAAAAACCTAATATTATATGTGTCCGCATATAATACCCTGATCGGCGGAATAATTATATTATAACTCATATATTATATCCCTCCTCTCTCAACATCTTGATAGTGAAGTCTTTATAACTCAACCATTTGCTTGCATCGAAAGCGGCAGCTTCCTGGTAATCAATACCTTCATCTATCGCCTCGCTTTTGGCGGCCATAAGTTGAGCCATATATTCGTCTATGGTCCCGGCAGCTCTCAAGAGTGAGATCTTGGGTTTCTTCTTCTGTTGAGGTCTGAGTATCCTGCTGTACGCCTGGATCTGTTTACTTGGAGTCCATGAAGTATCTGCTAGGACAACCACGTTTGCTTCAGGGATATTCAAACCTACCTCACCGCACGATGTTGTTGCCAGGAGCACATTTGTTCCGTTATTCCTGAAATCATTCAGGAGGATATTGCGCTCTTTTATCCCCTGCTGCCCTATGAACAGGTGAGACTTTATCCCATGTTTTGTGTGAAGGATCTCCTGGATAAAACGCTGAAACTCCGGCCTTTCAGAGAACACAATTATCTTTTCTTCATTTGCTATTGCCTCTTTTATGAGTTCTATTGTCCTTTGTTGCTTTGTTGTTGGGCCAAATGACCACTGCGCATCCTTAGTGTTCGTCTTTGGCGATTGTGGGATAGTTGAAGCGAACTGAAGTTGAGTGAGATGTGCAAGAACCATCATTTGATCAATCTTGTGACCTTCCTCTTTCTCCATCCGTAACTGCTTCTTGAACCATGATGCGAAGTCGTCAAGCCAGTGCTTATAGTGCTTGATATGCTCTGGCGACATCTTGATAAGCTCTGTCCTTATTTCAGGCTTCGGGAATGTTATATACTCTTTAACCTCTGGCTCATCTCTCTGACGTCTGATAATTTTGCTATTCATCATCTGCCACCACTTTTCGGGGTCTTTAATTTTCGGAACTTCTCGGCTCTTGGCTCCACTGTCCAAAGTATGTTCGAATTGAGGTGTCACCCACTCAATGCTAATAAAATCCTCTTTGAACTGCCGCGTGCCGGTTGTATAACCGCTTTGATGACCATGTTCATCCACGCGCTCTATTGGACTATAATAGCCGTAGTGATTGCGTTCAGTCGCATCACCCCACCCGAATACCAACAGACTGAAGATGTTCCTGGGGTAATTGGCTATGGGCGTTCCTGTTGAGAGTAGCTTGTACCTGGCTTTCAGCATTCTGACAGCCTTTGCCTGCTCACTGTCTTTCGCCTTTATCTTATGAGCCTCATCAATGGCTATGAACTGAAACCTTCTTCTCATTGCCTTCGCGAATGTCTTCTTTGTATAATTGTTGAGAGTCCTCCACAGGAGGTTATAGGCCATAAGATTGAACTTCTTCAGGCTCTTGAGATGCTTCTCATCTGTTATGATCTGATAATCCGTTATTCCTACAGCTTTGAACTCCTTGACGAACTCATCTTTCAGCTTCGGCTCTACGACTATCAGATTATGCTTGCATCCATAGAGCAATGCGAGCGCTATTATCTGTCTGGATTTGCCTAATCCCATCTGATCCGCAAGTATGGTTGTGTCCTTCAGGCTCATCCTGGCAACATCTTCCTTCTGGAATGGCCACAGCCATGTAATGCCGAGTTGATCCAGCCTTTTCAATCTCGCCTGATACAGTTCTGGATACAGCGATTTTATGCCGTCATCCTTATGCAGACAGATCCATTCCCCGTCCTTTCCTTTGATGAACTGTTCGTAAGGCGCCATCTGCCGTTCAAACCACTTTGCCTTTTTGACTATCCAATTGGCGTATTGGGGGTCTATTATCGGTGTCAGGCCAGTGCGTGAAATGTCTGTCCACAGTTCATAAAGGGCGCGGGGGTCTTCCAGCAGGTTTTTTCTCCTGAGCTTCACATCTGCAAGTGATGTGTATCCGCTTAGCCCCTGGTTCCATTCCTTCCCCATCGCTTCTCTGAACTCATGCACTTTCAAAGCAGAAAGAACATTATCGATCTTCAGGTTCAAGCAGCTGGCATCCGGGGACAAACAGATCTTGACGGTGTTCGTTCCTTTCAGCGGTAGCTTTGCTATGGGTTCCTGTACCGTTGGAGGTTTATATTTCTCTGGCTTTGTGAAGTGTATATGCCCTCTTTTCCTGATATGCTCAGCAGCCTCTCTTATTATTCGCCCTGTTTCCGATAATTGCAATATCGCAAGTTCGCGAGCGAGAAACGCTTCATCTAGGGTATCTGTCTTATGATGGAGCGTTCCGGGTATGGTGAGGTTGTCCGTTGAGTAGATCACTACGGAGCATGGCCATGTGAACCCATATTTGGTGAACGCCTTGCCCTCGATATCCAGTCTATACACGAGCTTTGCGCGGCTGTTTACCCATCTCTCAAAGGTGAGGGTATCCTCATTCGTGAAATAGCCTGTTGGCAGCATGGCAGCCACAAAGTATCGTGCGCTCTCGATAGCAGTTTCCATGGCTGCTATATGAGACTTTATGCTTGTCCCTGGGCCAAGATCTCCCCATCCTGCGTTCTTGAAACCGCAGTTCTTCTTCTCTAATTGTATTGAGAACGGAGGATTGATCAGAAGGTAATCTGCTATTACCCTCGGATGATGTATCATGTCGTCCTGGATAATGTGGGCTCCGGGGAACAGTGCTCTTGCCATGTGATAGGCTTTCTCTTCAACTTCAATCCCTGCTATGTCACATTGTGGGTTCAGGAATTGGAACATTCTGCCTATTCCACAGCTATTATCAAAGACGGACGCAGGCGTTCCGGGTATATCAAGTCCGAGTGCCTGCGCTATGAACCTCGTTATTATCGGTGGCGTTAAGAACTGCTGGAGAGTGAGCTCTCTCTTCTTCGCCAAGTCGGGAATACCTCTGTCCCCTTCTATTGTTACAGTCTGCCCCAGGGATTTATAATCATAGAACACCCTGTCGCGGTCAATGTCTCCTGCAAGGACATCTCGCCACAGTTCTTCGTTAGGATCACCCCGTATATCAAACGGGACATTCTTCGAATCAAATTCGTCTTCTGTAACTTCAACTGTTTCCATCACCTGAGATCTGAAGTCCGGAGGGTATAGTCCGGGCAATTCTGACATGAAAATGCACCTCGCTATTACGCTTTCAATGTCCTTAAATGCGTACGCATTATATTTAACAGATGCACCTGTAAGAACTGTTATTTTCTCCTGGCCGGGTTTGATATCTTCGAATAATCCAAGTGTCAATTGACCTGCCATAATCCTCCGTTTTTATGCCTGGATAGTCTTCTCTAATGTGGCCTGCTCTATTGCCTTTTTTAGAACCTCATCCCACGATTCTACCATAGGCATGAATCCTTTCTTGAAATGATGGACAACAATATCCAGATCAATTCCCTCAATGTCCAGCCCGAAGCGGTCAGCCACGCCTTTTATATCTGACTCTGAAAGTATCCATGCAGGGAATGTTCTCTCTATTTTCGGGTATTGGATGAACCTCTGGTGTGCGGCTGCAACTTCTTCAGGAGTGAAAAGAAGATTGCCCATGTAATCGAACATATAGAACTCCTGAAAGTTCACTATTACGTGGGTTGCATGCGTACCTTCGTTGTCGATCACAGTCCAGGGTATCTTCGTTATCGGGTACATGTCATCCTCAGCCATTATTCCTCCCTGTGAGTGAAAAGAGTCTCTTCCATGCCGGCAAGAATCTGCTTCTTGGAGGTCTCAAATGATGCGTCCAGTTGTGACCATGTACGCCTTATCACAGGATGCCAGACCGGATTCACCGGCGTTTTTGGCTTCCAGTTATCAAGAGCCCACTGAATGAACTCTCTGACATCTTCTGACGAGAGATCCCGCCAGATATCTGCTTCTGGCATAGTTACATCCCCATTGTCGGATACATTAACCCTGCTGTTTGTTGACCTTCTGCATCCAGGCTAGATATCGCCTTAACTGTCTCTATTACCTTCTGATACCGCGAAGGAACCTTTTCCTCGAGATATTCCATGTCCCTTATATCGGACTCTATCATTTTGAAGAGATCGCTGCCATAACAGGCCATACAGCGTTCACAGTAATCTTGTGTCTTGCCTTCGAGAGCTTCTTCAATAATACGTTTCGCGTGCTTTGGGGAATGATATCCTATTGAGCCTTCTACCATTGCTGCAATGAGCCAGTCCAATCCTCTCTTTGCTATCAATGCTTTCAGTTCTTCCAGGTTCATGATGCCTCTATCTTTTCTACCGCTTTTTTGTCATCCGGAGGATTCCTTATCATGAACAGATTCCTCAGCTGGTCTTCTATTCTTGACTCAAGAGTGTAATAGCATTCTCCATATAGAATAGCTGCATCCTGACACTCATCCAGGAACTCTCTTTTCGGTGTCAGGTCTGGATATTCTTCCAGTATGGCTTCTGTCACCTCGTCTATTACATCAGCTGCCATCTCCCTGAACTCGTCCATTTCTATTGGAGTTTCCTGAACCTCGTCTTCCTTTCTCCTGCCGTACCACTCTGTTTTTACAGTTCCATTCTCTGCATAGAATAAGTTCTCGCTATACTTTGCCTCAACAGAAAGAACCGGTGAAGTTGTATCATAAAATTGCAGCAGGCCAAGCAAGAACAACGGATCATCTATCCTCGGTATGTAGGTCAAAGGACCCGAAGCGTAGACATCTACCATCCTATCGCGTTCTTCCTCTGTGAGCTTCCTGTGCTTGACCTCTCTGACTATATCCTTGATCTCTTCCATCAGATTGCTCATGGCGCCATTGACTCTATCTTCGAAGCCTATCAGGTCATCGGCATTCTCAAGCGCTTCAATTACATCTGCCTCTACCGACGCTGAGCCGTTTCCTAAGTACCTTACTGCATTCCTCAAGTCTTCAGGTAAATCTTCTATCTTCATATATGGCCAGCCTCCTTCATGCTGAAATGACGGCAATCACCGATTATCACATGGTCGAGTAGGTCTATTCCCATTATCTTCCCGGTCTCAACCAGTTTCGTTGTTATTTCAATATCCTCCCTGCTTGGCGTAGGATCTCCAGAAGGATGATTATGCGCGACTATTATATGCGCTGCTGACTGCATCAACGCTACTTTAAAAACCTCCCTGGGATGAACGATATTGGCGTTCAGTGACCCGATCGATATTGTGTCCTCCCGGATAACCTGATTCTTTGTATCCAGGCTCAATTCAATGAAGGTCTCCCTTTTTGACTCCCTCATATACGGATACAATCGTCTGTAAACATCTTCCGGAGAGTTTATCTTCGCTTTGCCCTCACTCACGAACGCTTCAAGTCTGCGGGCTATCTCAAAGACTGCAGCTATCTGGCAGGCTTTGCTCTGTTTAATCCCGCTGATTTTCATTAGCTGTTGGGTATCTATTCGGGACAGTTCTTTTGGATTATACTTGGATAAAATCCGCTGGGCCAGATTTATTGCATTTTCTTTCTTTGATCCAGTTCTCAGGATTATTGACAGGAGCTCCGAGTCACTCAATGAACTGGCGCCTTTATCGATTAATCTGTTTCTTGGTCTTTCGTTTTTACGCATATCGCGTATTCTGATATTACAATTTTCCATCTGATTACCTCCTTTGTTGAAAATTTTTACAGAGGAGAGTTCAGGAACTGGAAAAGCCAGATTTTAGCTTGCGACCCTGCGCTGCAGCGCAGGGGAAAATCTGGCATCAGTTGAAAGGCATTTAAAAATCGAATCAACTTTTCGGGACCTTTTTGACGGATTAAAGTCGCAGGTTCAGCGTATAGTATAGCAGAGTTAGAAGCTAAACTTAAAATTCAACCTAGAACTAGCGAAGAGATTAATTCAAAAACGGAAGCTCATTTACATATCTGTTGAAGCATCCCTTCATGTGTATTTAATGACTTTTTTATAATATTTATCTTTATTTCATCTTTAAGATCTTTAAGCAAAACATACCCATCAAGTGCTTTGGTATAAATTCCTTCGTTATTCCTTAAATTTAATTTGCGTTTAATTCGATTGCCAATTTATTGGGCATTGATGCATTGCCCAGTATTGAATTGAATAAGAGATTGCTGCAATGCTGGCTATGAAGCTATTTGCTTTTTGTCTGTTCGGATGTTTGAAAAAGGATATGGAGGACGATCTGGGGAATCTGACTATAGAATCTGTTTTTGATGAGCTTATGGATTTTCCAGCCCTGGTGAAGGCTAACGGAGATAGGATTGTTGTAACGTTCTACGGACATTACAAGAACTGGCATAAGGAGGCTATTGAGAATCTGATGATGCGTCTTGATGCGAACGGTAGAAACGTATTAATTCCGTGGTTAGGAAATAGGAGAATTGAGGTCAGGTTTAAATAGGGTTGTAACCTAAATTATGGCGTGGAAATCCCTGTAATATTTATATGATATATCAATTATTAATAAAATCTTGAATGATCTCTTTGAGAATACCTCTATCTTCCGCATTATTTTCTTTAGGAAATAGTCTGATCCCGCCAATTCCATCAGTCATAATTCCTGAAGGATATTTTATCTCGTTTTTTCCGAGATAAATTGCATAAGCTGCCTCTACAATTCGAGAACCATCGTCTCCTCTTATTGCATCTTTATAAACATGCATCTTATTAATAGCGTTTTCTGGGTCATCATCTGTGCCCAGATTTGACCTGTATTTCGGATCCAAGACCAGTATTTTTGAAGGCTTTCCATAGATAAACTTCTCAAGTGTTATATCAGGTATCATTGGTCTGCCTGCATATGAGGGATATTCTTTTTGATAGTAAAGATAGATATGTGTTTCGCTATTGGAAAGTTCAACAAGACTATTATTTCCAGTTCTTAAATTCTTTAATCTGGAGGAAAAAACGATATCATTTTCACTGAAGAGATGCTGTGTTACTTTCCAGTTATTTTGCATATTGCACAAAATTTCAGCCACATGAACAGTTACCCAATATTCGTACAATTTTGGTATATCAAATATTGGTAAATAGAGATATTCTGAAAAATCAAAGAAGGGATTTTTTATGAATTCTTTGAATATCGCATAAAATCGCATATAATTGACTTCTCTCTGAAGAATTGGAGTGTTATAAGAGATATTATCGGTTTCTTGAACGTCTTCAAAGAAAGGATATCGCTTCATAAATTGCGCTTTTCTATGATATTGTCTGCATTTATCGATATACTGATCTATCTTTTCAATTTCATTTTGTTCCAAACTTGATTTATTTTTTTCCTGCGCAAATCGAGTTTCAATTTGCTTTGAACATATCGTTAAGAGAGTAAGAAATCTTTTCAACAACTGATTCTCATAAACATTAAAGGTCTGAGCTGTCCGATAAACAAGGACATTATCAGGAAGGTATCCTACAAGCAGCTTTTGAAGTATAGGTGCAATAGAATCATTCGGTGCTTCTATCAGACCGCCTCTTTGTGTTGCGATATCGTGGATCACATTATGATCAACTATCTCAAGAGCATAGAATTTGTCACTGTGCGTTTCTTTGATAAGCTTTTTATTTGGATTGAGAGATATCTGATAGACGATATTTTCAAGCGTTTTCATGTTGCGTTCAAGGACTTCGAACTGTTCCAATGGGTCTGGAAGCAGATATTTCCCCTTATTTTTTCGAATCCTAGAAGGATTAAGAATACTGTAGATTATAATGTGGCTTTTTCGAAGTGAATTAAGCATATAATGGAAGTTATTAATGCTATTGCCATCGATATCTAATTTTGATAATACATCGAGGAGCAGGAACATTGTGCGCTTAACTTTGTCTTTTGTTTTGATCTCTATTAGTACTTCAAAAACACCAGCATAATTTAGAGGAGTCCATCTAAATAATATGTCTCCTTCATCCGTATATTCTCGTGAGATTTTATCCTTACATCCAGAAATTGATAGCTTGAACTTTTCATTTCCATCAGATTTGAAGATGAATAAAATCTCTTTTGTTTCACGAAATTTTCCTTCCACCAATAGGATATTGGATTTTATGAGTTCCTCAGTGCTATATTCTTTGAATACACCCGATCCACTTGAGTCGATCTTCAGCGCCCAATCACTGGTAGAAGTCTGTGTAGCCATTTTTATTGAGCGCCTCAATCATCTGGTTCAATTTAGCCTTGGAGAGATGATATTTTTCGATAAGTTTTCCCAAGGATTCCAGAGCAGGTCCGATACTTTCAGGGCCTTTGATCTTTGGCAGAATCTTCTGCTTTATCTGAAAATCAACTGCTGAATCTTCATTGAATTCATCGCTGTAAAGTTTTTCTGCAAAATACATATAGCTCAGTATCTCATCGCGTATCCTGTAACCGAAATGGAGATTATGTTTCTCAAGAGCGTCTTTATTGATCTGATTCAGAAATCCAACAAATTTCTCTTTATTTTCAATCACCCATTCGGAATAAGTTTTTGATGTTCTACCATTCTTTCGAACTTCATCGTTCAAGAAATATTCCTTAAAAAGAGATTTAATGTTAGGCACATCAGGCGATGTGTTTTCATTCTGCTGTTGAGTTTGCAGGTCAAGCAGATTTATCTCGTTGAATTCAATTGTGTTTGCCCTGTCAAGTACCTTTGGAGAGAACCTGTGGGTAGTCTCATCCATATTCACGGTTCCTGTAAAGAAAATATTTTGAGGAATTTCGACCTTGTTCGGTATTTTCTCCCCGCTTTGTGTTTCGACATTTGTCTTTTCGCCATGCAATGGTATCTCCTTTGTGGATTCCATTGCACTTAAAAACGTAGAAAAATAGTACTCTACGCGAGCAAGGTTCATTTCATCTAGGCATATAAAATAGGGATTCTTACTGTCTTGATCAGCTCGCATTAGGAAATCAAGAAATCGTGTGGACACGTACTTATTCGTAAGTGGATTATAATAGCCAAGGAGATACTTGTCATCGTTCCAATCTGGTCTCACAGGCAGGAGAAGATATTGTTTTTCAAAATCCTCACATACTGCTTTTGCGAATAATTCTGTGATTTTTGTTTTGCCTGTGCCTGAAATACCAGTGAGGATAACGAAGGGTTTGGTTTTGAGGGAGAGGTAGTAGTTGGTTACCTGGGGAAGGGAGAAGGTGAATCCGGATTTTCTTATGATGTCATTAATAGTTAAAACTATAAATTGTTCCTGAAAGTGAATTGGTACCATAATTTCTCTACCTGTTTCATCTGTGGTTATGTAATACGGAGGAATATTTATCATTTCATTTAGTTCCTGGTTTATCTCGCGCCCATTCATTTTTTATTTTTTCTTTAGCTAAATTCTCCCAATTGTTAGATAAATGCTGCCCTTTAGCTTCCGCTATTTGTTTCATTTTGGAAACTACATCATCTAAATCTAATATTTTATTTGATCCCAATTCTATCCTTGCTTGATTAAACAGATTTCTTAGTATCTCATCTGAAGTAGTTTTTTCTGATTTTTCTTTAATCCCACCGAGATTAGCATAATTGAAGATAGTATCCCAATCTTTCTTCGTCTTTAACGGAATAACAGTTCTATTACCCGAAAGATTTGTCTCAAGTTCATTCTCAAGAAGCTTTATATTTAATGGGGGGGTAAAGATTTTTATCCATTTTACTGCTTTAGTATGTGGATAATAAATTATATTATTATATTTGTATTCACCAATAACATCTGCCAATGCATTAATATGAAAATCTTTATCGTAAACAATTACTTTGTGCCCTTGTTTAATCTCAAAGAAATCTTTGATTATTTCCGCCCACTTAGAAATTCTATTTTCTGTATACCTATATATGTTAATATTGCCATTTTCCTCTTTTACACTTAGTTTATCAATTTGTTTATTATTGACTTTATGTATCGCTTTTTTCCTCTTATCATCGAGTTCTATCTCTGCTAAGTTATCTCCATAAGTGACGTGAATCGTCGTATCATTAATTCTTTTGATTTTTGCGTCGACAATTGAACCAATATCCGTCGTTTTAACGGCTTTGAAGAACTCATCCGCAATCCTTCTGTTGGTTATATCTTTTGGAACGTTTATGTCACCAAGTATCTTGGTAATAACTGTTGCTGATAGATCTTCATACTCAGTTTCTTCCCAATATTCTTCAAATTGTGATATCTTAAGGTAACTTAGAAGTTTGTGGGTGTCACTATTAAGGATATTATTCCAGTTGAATAGAACTTCTACAGGATAATTCTCACTTAGAACTTTTTTTATTAGCTCGATATTTGAGTTTCTTGTCAGGTCCCCGAATTTAGTTTTTTTCCAGTCTGTGTCGTGGCACCATCCAATGCATATCAAGTTATTCTTTCTGCAATCTTTCCACAGCCAAGCTCTTTCCCCAGGTGAAATTTTCCAATATCTTGTGTTAGGGATTGTTGCATAGCTCTCTATTCCCGAAACGTTGGTTTTAAGCATTTTCTTACCACTTCTTCATTTATCATCTGCCGGTTTATCTGTTGCCCATTCATTTATTTTTTCTCGAGCTAATCTTTCCCAGCCCAAAGGTAATCGTTTGCCTTTATCTTCTGCAATTTGTTTCATTTTTAAGAGACAATCATCCACATATTGTACTGTTTCTAATCCTAATTCATCAATTGCTTTTTTAAAAAGAGCATCAATTATATTCTCTTCAGCAGCTGTAGATATTTCTTTAAAGGTTTTATATTCAATCACTAAATTTACGGCTCTTGTGCTCCAAAATGGATATAATTTTCTTCTTTTGTCCAAATTAAGATAAGGTTTTTTTTTGTCACTTTCGAACACCAAAGACTTGAGTTCTTCGAGATTGCTGTCCATGAAACCATTGCATTTTACCCATAATTCAGATTTTCCTTCCCATCCTTTTGGAACATGAAAATCATTTTTTGTTTCATTACTCTCCAATCCAAGCAATCTTGCTTTTTTCTCATAAGCGCCATTATCAGCTATAAAGTATACAAAATTGCAATTAAACTTTTTAATATTTTCATTTAATAGATATATTTTTGAATCAGAAATGGGATTTTTACTATCTTCATATTTAGTATGATAAGACCACCAAATAAAATCTTTAATCTTTTCGCAATACGATTCTGATTCTTCAATGTCAGCTTTTCCGACTCTTAAACATATATGTATTGGTTTATCCTCCATTTTTATTCTCCATAGTTAAAAATTAGACCTTCATTTTAGTTGCCCACTCATTTTTTATTTTTTCCCTTGCTATTTTTTCCCAACTATCGACTAATCGTTCCCTTTTGGCATTCGCTATTTGGCTCATTTTTAAGAGAACATCATCTATAATGAGGGGGACATTTAAACCCAATTCAATTCTTGCTTGCTTGAAATAGACAAAAAGTCTTTCCTCTGATGGGGGAATGGTTTGATTTATTGGCGTCTCATTCATTAATTGATTTAAATAATCTGCAATTTTTTGATTTCCATTATTGTCATGGTCAAATTGAATTGGGTTACCATTCATTTCTATTTTGGCACTATCATTGCCATTATTGACGCCACAATTAACATCAATTCTTTTTTCATTGGCAGTTAGCTCAAATTGACCGCCAAACAAACCTTTTTCATCTTCAATAATTTTAAGGTTCCAAATAGGTGGTATCTTTAATAAAGATTGAATTTTGCCTATTTCGATGAAATCAAAATCATCCGTCACGAAACATGCGATAAAACCATCACATACTATCCAATTTATTGGATCGTCTTTTTTTCGGTTTGAAACCATATCAAGACTACCAATTCTTTTTACTTCATCTATCCAGCCTTTCGATAAACCAATTTTGTATTCGTGCAGATATACTACGGGGCGTTCAGAATTGGCTCTCAATTCTATTGGTTGTCCTCCATCATCTATACAATCGAAAATAATAATCCCATTTTTATAAGAAACTCTTTTTGGGAGTGCTCTTATTCGCGCATGATTTTTTAATAATCTTGCGGTCTTTTTGTTATGGGCATTTATTTCCAATTTGATACCTTCTTTAATAACCAATTTTTTAGATGCAAACTTAAATAATCATTTATATTTAAATATTTAATCCGAGGATAGCTCAATTGGGCTGGGATGTGGAAATTGAGAACTTGAAATTGATAGTTATTGCGCCAGAAGTCGATTTTAAGAATCGTAGCCTGAATATAGATATTGTTGAAAGCATAAAAGTCTTGGCTGTGAGGTAGAGGCTTTGCACCTGAATGATGAATGGAAAGAGACGGAAAATGTTTATGCAGTAAAAATCGATAAACTGTAAAGACAGTCATTATTTAGATTTGCAACTGAAAGTTGAGGTCCCTCGTAAAAGAGATTTGCTGGGCTTTATTTGTATTTTCAAGCATCAAAATGGAGTACCATGAAATAGTTCCTTTACCATCCTTCTCTAAAAGCCGGCTGATGTCTCTCAAAAGATTGCTGTGCTTCCTCAAAATTCCCTTTTCTGTAATACTTATTCTTAATCAGCATTGTGTGACCGGCAGCCTTTGCACTTATCGAGGAATCTCCGCCATTTTGATCATGACGACGCTCTCCAGCCATCCTTGGTACTTGATATTCTTCGCGCATCGGTTAATCAACGCCACACAAAAAACGGGCACTCCTGCTCATCATAAAAGGGTCTGCCGTCCGGCACGATAAACAAATCGTTCCCAATCGGTACCATCAGCTTACATTTATAATAGTCGCCTTTAACTAAACACTTGCTATGCCCTATGAAGAAGCAACGCCTCTTATGAAAGCGGTTTGGAATATTCATCTAAATTTCCTTAAAGTAACCCTGTCATCTCCTTCACCCGATAACCTTTTGTCGGGTATGCAACTATCAGGGTTCCTTTACCTTTTAACTCGCCTATATTTTCCACATTAAGGCTATTGATTACCCCCTTCCCGAACGCATGGAGCCCTCCCCTTGGTGTAGTTTCCATATGATAATCTTTGAGGGCCTGCTCATATCCACTCGTGTCTATGTCTATGAACGAATACTTATCATTCGCCAGTAAACACAATCCGTTTGACCAATCCCAGGACATTATTTGTTCCAAGGTAGGCGGTTTGTCCTGGTATTGCTTCCAGTTAAACAATGGTCGCTTTGCAGCAGGGTCTTTGGGCAATGGTATATAGCCTTCAAGATAATAATACACGGCAGCCCATAACGTTGTTGATGGAATAGTCATTTTGCTGGTCGGGCTGGCGTTGCTCTTGAATATTCTTATAAGATCATCAATGGTTATTGGTTCCTTCTGCTTTCTATCACAACGCCTCTTTCTTTTTCCTGTGATCACTGATGATGCCTGGTATGCAGTCTTGTCCCTGTCATAGCCCTTCCATCTGTTTTCAGAGGCTATTATCCCCAATATCTCGGGTAGATCGTATCCTACATAGTCAAGGAAGCCCACAAGCCATAATCTCTGATTGTGCGTGGGATGAACAGAATGCAGGACATTTAACACACCATCACGCTTTCTGTCTGAGAGAATCTTTTCTAACATCATCCTGTCACCTCGATAAAACCATATCCTTTGCGTGCAATTCACCGGCTTCCAGTTCCTCCTCCCCCCTGCCATCCAGGATATCATCTGCCTTTATCACGGGCTTGAGCCAGTTCTTCCATTCTGTTGGCATTTCTCGGAGAAGCTCCTCTTTTGCTATTAAGGGAACCAGATTATCTTTCATCCAGACCGGAATCCCGTAATCAGTGGCTATGGATGCAAGCTCTATGACCCATTCTTTCTTTGCTGGAATCTTGTCTTTCCTGTTGCCAGTCTCCTGACCAATAATCACCCAATCAATGCCTTCGAGGTCAATATCCCATTCAAACTTTCCGTGCAGAGGCTCGAATGAAACGAATCTCACTCCTTTTACTGATTCGTAGGGGTTCCTTACCCATGCCATTCTCCTTGCTTCATCCTCTGACTCTACCGTTGTCCCTAACCACAGATTAGGGGGGAGTTCATCGATCACGAGGTATGAACGGATTCTCTCAGGAGCTTTAGTGAGAGTGGCGAATATATGTTGAGGATTATCCCGGATAACCTTGAGAATCTCATCCCACCATATCTGCTCAATCCACACACCGAACATATCCGTCATGCTGCCCAGGAAGATCATTGATGGTTTTCTCAAACCATTCGGCTGAGCAACTCTATCAGGATAGAATCGCGGGCTGAAATCGCCTTTGTAAAAGCGGTTTGCTATCACCTGACCGTAGCAATACGGGCATCCATGTTCGCAGCCGAAGGCAGGATTCCATGAATGCCCCGGTTTTCCATCCGGCCTCAAGCACCAATCGATATTTGTGCGCTGCATGTTCTCTCCTCACTTCTGTTCATGTGATTCCATGAGCAGCCCTGCGTACCCTTTATCCCGGAGTATCTGGAAGAACGTTTTCTCTCTTTGCATATCATAGATATCTGCTAGGAATATCTGCTCAAGTTTTCTCATCTTCAGGGAGACCATAGCCATCTGTGCGTCTATCCAGTCTTTGATGATTCTCCACCCCACATTCCTTGCGTGCTCGATGTCCGATGCCTGTTTCCTGGATATGCTCTTGAAGCCACGTTTTGACTGCTCTTTGAGAACCTCACAGATTACCTGGGCATCTATTGAGAGTTTGAACGGCATCTTACCAAATTCAGTGTTGACAGCGAAGTTTAGAGCGATTACTTTGCCGGCACTGTCATACTGTTTCCAGGTATCGGTAGCACCGTGCTTGACCAGAATCTCCTCGATTTCGCTGATGGTTCTCTGTGCCGGGATTTCCGTAGTATAGTTTTTAAGACCTTTTGATGTCATATGATTACGCCTCTTCAATACACCCGGATATCCTTGGCTTTACATGGATACAATATGCTGTAACTCCCTCGCTCACCACACTCTTTATAGAGCTCAGGGTACTGTTTCTTGCAGATCTCGCATTTCCTCTGCCAATACTCAACTGCATCTGACATCGCATCCGTCATTTCTCAGCACCTTCTTGCTTTTGAACGAGTGTTCGCGATTACGTATATATCTTCGAAGAACATGCGCTCCGCGATGTTCCAGTATGCTGATAATGCTCCAGGAAGTCCTATCTTCTCTAAGAACTCCTCTGCTGAAGTTTCAAAAGACTCTCCAGGATAAATCTTGTCCAGCTTATCCCACATTTCCATAGGCATGTTCAAGACCTTTCTTCGTATCGTTGTTTTAACCATTTTCAATCACCTGTATTTAATTCAATTTTATCCATGGATAAAAATTCGAGAGTCTGCGAGGTATACGAATCTCCATCTGGACATTCAAACTAACCTACTCTCGTTCTTTATTTCCGCATAATAGCCCATTCCCTGTAACAGATCTCTGAGTTTGATTGCCTCTTCCATCGTTCCTCCGACCTTGTCTTTATCAGGCTTCGGATTTACTCTAACATAATAAAATAATTCGTTCATTCGATCACCTCAAGTTTTAATCACCCAACGAGCGCTGAAGGTGAACTGAGAACAGGGGCATCTTGTACAACCTCCATGCCCCTGTAACCCTCCATGATTTGATTTGAGGCAGCCACATTTGCATACCTCATCAACTACCTCTCCTGTCCGTTCTGTCATCAAATCACCGCGCACTTTCCACTCGCGCATTCCTGAAACTCGGTACTATCGTTTGCAAAGTCACCAAGTTTAAATGTCTCTCCACACTTTTCACAGATGTACTGCGAATCCCTGACGATGAACACATGATTGCATTCTCTGCCCATGGTTACCCTCTTACAAGCATCGGGTTTACAGGCAATTTCCTTACTTTCCTTGCTGCATCCCAATCAGCTTCGTATATGTGTAGCGAATTACAGAAGTCTATCAGCTTTACAAGCCTGATACCATTGGGTTCAAGTATCTCATGGTTGACCATTGTGAGGAGCCCTATCATGTTGCTATTCCATGCTGCGAACAGGTCTCTTGACCTCCACATTGCATGGAGCTCTGCGTTACCATCACCGAGGTTCCTCATCCATAACCTCTGCAAACAAGGCTGGTCCTCCTTTACGAACAAGTCACGATCAGGATGCCATGTGATAGCCTGCAGACGCCGTGAGACTCCTTTGTTTATTTTATCCCTAATTTCTGCTATCTGGTCTATGAAGTTGGAGTCCTTGTCAGGTGAGTTGTTGTAATAACGTCCTTCTCTGACTTTCCCTGCTTTGTGCTGTGCCATTATCATGTCACTATCGCATTCCAATCTCCCCTTTGGATAGTGGATGAGTCTGTCCATATAATTGTACTCGAACCCCTGTTTCAGCCAGTCATAACCTCTTAGCCACTGTTTGAGATACTCTTCAGTGTGGGAGATCTTCGTTGGAAAGTCAGGGTGAAGCATCGGGGGCTCGTATGGATGCGTTACTTCTATCAGAGAGCACACATCCTTCGACGAAGTGCCGTATTGGGTCTTGATCTCCATACCTCGCTTCATCACCTCGTCTATTGCCTGAGCCCATGCATCGGGGAGGGTGATGCCTTTTATGAATATAGACGGTGGATATTTCATGTTCCCTCCTGCTTCCGGGCGAGGAATTTGCTCTTTTCAATGATCCTGAGATTTATGTCATGCGTTCTGTTATGTGGCGTTAAATTGAGCCAGCGCTTATCCTGCCTCACCCATACGTCTGAAATATCTGGCGCCTTTACCAGAGTAGGGTTATCATCAAACACGATTATAAGCGGTTTGTTGAGCTCGTCATTAGGTAGAGGGATATCCTGGCAGGCAGCTGCGCATACCCTCGCTACGTTTATGCAATGAGGGCGAATCTTGCACCCTGTAAACCTGCACTTTTCATCCACGAACTTTTTACCGTCGCGTGATGGTGAGCTCCTGGCGTTCATTCGCCCGATGGTAAAGTCGATTATTGCTTTCACCGAAGACTTTCTATCAGATGGAATCCCTAACAAAATCCCGGTATCCGTTCCATATGCGTCATATATAGCTTTTAATACGTCATTTGCATCTGTCATAATTCACCTTAGAAAAGATGGACGGGTTAGGTCCCGTCGCCTTCTATCAATTTTCTTATTGCCGGGTTCTTTGGTTTCGCCTCAACGACTTTCAGGAAGGCATCAGGCGTCAGCATTGCTATATTGCTGGCCTTTGTCTCGAGATCTACCTGTATGTCTGGTTCTGGAAACTGTTTGGCCGTCGCTGTAATGGCATTTGTTAATCCCCACGATGAGAAGTCTTTCTCGTCGAGGAAGTTCTTGAGAAGCATCTCCTTGGTGGCTTCTGTGAGTCCTAATGCAGTTACTACGTTGTCAACAGCTTTCACAGGCTCTCTGACCGGGGTATCTGCATTACCCTTCAATTTCTCAACGACTGCCGCAAAACTTGCAGGATCAAAGGTGTCCTTTATGACATCACGGACAGCACTCCATATCGCCTGATTCTCAAGGTTTATAGTCTGTGACGACCAGTTAAACTCGCCTTCCTCTTTGCGCTTGCCGAGATGTACTCTGGAATATCCTTGCGAGATTACCAATCCATTTGTACACTTCAGCCTTAACACGAAGGGCTCAACTGCGAAGCGGGAGGCCCCTACCTCCGAGTTCTTGATGATCAAACCACCCTGTACTATATCACCCGGACGTATCTCTCCCTGTAACTTTGGAGTGACTGCTTTTATGAACAGGTGCGATTCTGTAAGGTTCACCTTGTGAACATCTGCTCCTGCTTTTGCGAACTCATCCAGTGCAAGAAACACAAGGTCGTAATTATCCAGCACCCTGTACCTATCACTGAGGATAGCCCGGATATTTCCATCCATTATCCTGATCATCCTCTTATCTTCCGTTGGCAGCCACGCATTTACGTTGTTTGCCAGAAGCCCGAAGTTCTTTGCTTCGAGTATTCTGTTGTAGTATGCCTGTGGTATCTGCACTTTAGAAGCTAACTGGTCGTGTGCATGCCGTGTTAGCGGGTATCCTCCAAATTTGGGGATGTCGATCACTATGCGTTCCGGCTCCGATACCGCTGTAAGGGTACGCGAGTCCACTATCAGATCTTTTCTGCTCTCTCTCTGTCTTTTTAATTCGTGGAAGACAGGAACCAACTCTTGTCGTGACATATTTTCACTTCCTTTAAAATACCTGACCTCTTGCTTTCAATTTCTGTTCAAATCCAAGCATCATAGCCTCGAAGCTGTCCCAGGTCATCAGTCCTTTACTGAGAAGCTCTTCGCCTACGATCCTTGCTTGCCGAAAGGCGTTCTTGATTTCTTTTATCGATTCCATATTTTCTTGACCTCGCCGGATTCAGATTTCACCAAATCCGACCTGGTTTTTGTAACTGGGAAAGCCGGATTTTAGGCGCTGTGCGCCGACCATGCGTGTGAACGCATGGGAAAATCTGGCATCAACGAAGCTCATCATTTTGCTTCCTCCATTGAATCGTCAATCGTAGCAACTTTTTCATAACAGGCAAATTCATCCCACTCGCCTACGAATTTGTAAACCTGTTTGCGAACGCTTTCTATCTCGTCCTTTGTGGTGACATCCTCCAGGGTTATGTTTGGCAGTTTTGTCAGCAGTCCTCCATCTCCATTCCTGCCGTTCATTATGTGCGAAACCCACATGCGGCTCTTATGGAAATATTCTTGAATTGTGTTACCCGATGCCTCTCCCACCTGTTTCAAATATCTGGCAACCAGGAGTTCGGCCTTCGTGAGTTTACTTTGCTGGGTATCACTTATAGCTGCGAAATTCCCAATTACTTGCTTGAAGTCTTCTCTTGATGCTAAGATAGCGCCGTCTTCTGTTCTCTCCCGTCTATACTTGTTAATCAGGGCCGTTCCGATCAAGAGCTCGTAAACAATGTTTTGAGTATCAAGAGAAACGTCTTTTCTGAAATGGATAGGAAAGTCCCATACAACCCTTTCTTTCTTCGATTTAAGTTCTTTGAATATGGCTCTGCAGACCTTGACTTCCGGTATGTCCTCTGGATATTTGGCTTCACAAGACTGTCTTCTCTTCTGAAGTCTATCTGAGATCAGTTGTTTACGCTGCTCACTTACCTCTACATTTATCTTTACGCATCTTCTTTCTACCTCTTCATTGCCAATATCTGTTACCGAAGTGAGCCACCATGACAATCTCGGCGGTGCTTTTAACAGCTCACTTTTTCTCTGGATGCTTACGGTTTCATGCTCAACTGATTCCTGGAAGTCAGAGACCGATTTTTTAAAGATCGCCTTGAAGTCATCACTCATCTGAGCATCATCCGAGAAAAATATCATATCAGGTTTAACCGAATCTGAATAAAAGAGTGCCTTGTTGCTGATGCTTCGGTTAATCCAGTATCTTTGAGGTATCAGATGAAGCATCGACCTGCTTGCATGTGATTTGCCACCTCCCGAATCGCCATTGAAGTTCACAGGCAGGCCGTCACTGTTCTCTATGCTGCTACATACAGCAGAACACATCAGGATAAATCCCAGCGGCCTATCCCCTGCATGGAACTTATTCCATGTATCCAGGATGTATGATATTGGATCGCCTGTGGACATTACTTCTTTGGCCTTTTTTACTATTTCGAGATCAATATAATCTCTATCGAGAACCTTCTTAGGGCAGTTCTCGCACATCCTTTCGAACTCAGGGAAGTTCTCTCTTATTGTATTGCACTGCCATCTCTTGTTTTCATTTACATTCTTCCATTCTTCTGCTGTTCTTGCTGCATCGTATTTTTCCCCATAAACCTTTTTTAAGTACAACCGCATTTCGGGTAGAGTAACCTTCTCAGCTTTCATTTCGGTTGCAGTCGCGAGCATTAGTCTTCGGCCTGTCGTGCCGTGCATGGGGTCTTTAGACTGATTTATTACCCACTTGAAGCATGGCCTGCAAGCCTTTACCTTTCCTTCCAACGATTGTAGCAGCTTGATTGCCTCGATTGAAGTACCGGGTAGTTCTGATGGTTCCACTGTTTCTATGACTGTTCCTTCCGGAAGCTGCCATTTGTATTGCTGGCCTTCTTTGTGTGTAGATGGGGGAACTACGACCTGCGCTCCATCGCTTAACACTTCTATGCCAAAATCATGTAACTTGCAGTTTTTTATTTTATCTGTGAACTTAAAATAGATGTGGCCTCTTCCTGAGATCCTTCCTGCTTTAATTGTATTCTCAGAAGCTTTCTGTTCAGGTGGGAATATCACGTTTACCCAATCAAGCTTATCGAGATCAATTACAAGGAGGTTGCTTTTCCTTCCCAGAACAAGTCCTATATTGCTGGACTTGAAGCGGCTGCTTTGATTATCGCCGAACCAGTCTAAGAGCTCCTGTTCAGTTGCAAGCCCACGCTGCTCCCATTTTGCCAGTAATGGTCTCTTGCCAGCGGATACGGCTGGCTTCTCGCCTTCCACAGCCATCGGACTTAGCAGTGGATGGATTACCCAGCCTTTTCTTGTATAGAGCCTTGCAGCATCAAGTATCTCGCTCAAAGGTAATCACCCGACACTATCTCTACTATCTTCTTGGCTGTCTTCGGTCCAACTTCCTCTACTTTCATCAGGTCATCTTGAGAGGCATTGAATACCCCTCGCACACTGCGAAAGTTTGTCAAAAGACGTTTCGTTATCACAGGGCCCAGATCCGGGATTGCAGAAACGACATATTCTTTCTGTTCCTTCGGATTCATCTTACTGCGTTTTCCATGCACACTGACCGGTCTTCTCTCGTCTGTCTGTTCCCTTTTTGCTACCTGGTAGATTATTTTCGCGGTATCAGCTGGGGTTAAAGCGTACAGCGTTGGAACCCTGAAAGATACTGCAATGGTATTGAGAATGGCCTGCAAAGCATTGGGGTGTATTCTTCGACCTGAAAAGAAGGGGTCTCCACCCTCTATGATGAGCACTGGGCGATCATACGCGTCTGCCATATCTCCTATTTGGCCGAACAACTTTTTATCTTCAAACAGTGATTTAAAAAAGTCATCAATGTCTTTCCGTTCAAAGGCACATCTATGCGATACTACGTAATCCGCGACCTCAAGAGTCTGGATGTCTATGTCACAAAGTTTTTCAAGCTCTTTTACGACGGGGGAGCGGGTTTCTCTCGAGTCGATAACCACGAGTACCAAAAGGCATCATCTCAGAAGAAGTCCTTTATTTTCTCGTATAATGCGAAGGTAGCTCTAACATCCGAAGCACAATGTTTCTCTATTGCAGCCTTATCTCCTTTCAACCATAGCGCGTGAACCTCGCTGCCATCAGTATCATCATCGTTCTCGATTCCGAATATTTTACAATATTCCTTTAACTTGAACTCACTTGACTGGAAGTGATTGCTCAGTTCCTCAAACACATCAAAGTGACGGTCATTATAATATCGCCTTGTCGGGATTCTTATAGTAGGAACGATGCCGTTTATTGCTGACCGATTTATAATAAAGGGAATATCAAAGTCTTTGCCGTTGAACGTCACATATCTTGAATCGTGTGGCTGGAAGTCGTCTGTCTTCCTTCCAATTAGAACCCAAAATGCATCCAGCACATCCTTCTCTTCTCCTATGATCGTGCCTATCTTGCCATCAATGCCTACCCCAATGCATATTATGTGAGCAAAGGGCCATTCCACACTGCACATCTTGTTCATGTCCTTATCTTTCTTTTTTGCCAGCCTTGCGTTGGCTATTTCCATTACGTCCGGGCACAGCTTTCCCGGTACGGTCTCTATGTCAATGCATATTTCACTCATTAAGTCACCTCGTTCCTTTATCAGCTATTGGCTCAAGCATGCTTACGAAAAACGGCGTGTCAATAGTCGTTTTTGGATAGAGCCTTAACAGTTCATCCCTAAGATTTTCAAAAGTAACCCCACGGTTCCCAAGGTCGAGCTCTGCAAAGCTGCGTCCATTTCGATCAAGAATCTTTGTTGTGGCCCATGTTTTGCCATCGGTTGTTACAAGCTCATTCCTCAAATCAAGCTGGCAACATGAAACCACTCTGAACTCTATTCTTGGTTCAAGTGCAGACGCTTTGAACTTGCTTCCCTGCACAACATAATATTCCCCTTTTAACGGACTCTTCCGGGTTGTGTATAATTTCTTGCATATCGGGAATTCCCCATTCCCAAATATCAGATTACCTTCCTTCAAGATGCCCCGGATCTCTTCATCAGAATAATATCCTAATCCCCAGCGTAAAGGCAGGTAATCCCATTCTTTCTGCTGTGGGAACCAAACTCTATGCATTATAGCACCTCATGAATAGGAGGCGAGGGAGAGAAGTCCTAACTCTCCCTGCACCGGGGGTGGCTATGTTGTTGTACTGTAGTCGTGCTATTTCATAGTCAGGACGCACTAATGAGACGCGCGGCACGACCTGCTTATAGATAAAAAGTATCCGCCAGAGACAGAACGTACCATGTTGCCACAAATTTTTCAGTATTATTTTGCTGTCTCCCACGATGTTGATAAAAGTAAGAAGCGGATTCATTGTGATTTCCCCTCTGCAACATCCTCTGGAATGCCGCTATCATTTGCCATCGTTTACTATCTCCCCGTTTAGCTCGGAAATTATGATGCGCTTGTTATTCACATCATGTTCGACGTTCAATTGCTGTCCTGAATCCCAGTTAAAAACATTTCCAATTATCGACTTTGAAAGATATATATAAGGAGTTGAGTTACCAGAAGAGTTTTGCAGCCGCCTGACATCCTCTTCTATATCGCCGTCATGTTCTGAAACTATTATCTGTTTTTTTATTTCGTCATAATCAACCTGAATCTTCTGCCCTTTTTTCCATTTAAAACCCTCCTCGATCAAAGATGCTGAAAGAAGGACATAGGGAACCTTTCCACCTGTTTTCTGAAGTTTAGTTTTTGTCATGTTCAGTTCCTAATTAGTACGCATTTTAATGCGTATAACTATTAATAGGTTTTGGTGCCATGAATAGAGACTTATCCTCCTCGTTGAGTTCCCCGTCTGTAATCCCTCTCTTTAATGCAGCTGTGAAATGAAACAATATGTTTAAATCATGAACCCATAAAGTTAAACTGTGAACTCAAAAGTTTAAGCATATTCGGATACACATCCCGCTCGGAGCACTTTTGACAATTTATGGTACAATTCCTAACCCGGCATTCCATAGTCATCGACCTGATATTTTTTTTACTTGGAGTCATAATTGGGTATTTGTTACATGGACATCCTGCATTTGAGAGAATCAATATATTTATTAAAGGAGCTGTAAAAGGAAATGCAAGACCATCCTCAACCAAACGAATCTTGGTTCTAATACTTAAGACGAAAAAGGTAATTCCTGAATATTTTAAGTGTAATTCTTTTATATTCATTCTTTCTGTTTATATTCTTCTTTTTGTAACAGTTATTCTTATATCGCCAAACGTTTTTTTAATTCTCAAATGGGTACCTATTGATAGTGATAGTGCACGAACGCTTCTGAGTACTCTTGCTTCCAGCCAAGCATCGATCATTGCGATTGTTATCGCTTTAACTCTTGTTGCTATTCAAATAGTAGCGGAGGCTTATTCCCTCCGTGCTGTCGAGGTATTTAGATGGGATGGAAATTTCTGGATTATATTGTTTATATATATTATATCCATAATATATGATGTCTTATTATTAAACGCTATTGAAAATCAATCAAACACTACTATTTTGAGCAATATACAAGTGGGAATTAAATTAATTGGTATTAAAAATATTGAAGATTTGATCAGCTTTGCAATCCGATTTGGGGTTTTCGCATTTATGGCGTTGTTTATTTTCATTCCCTGCACTATAAGTTCACTTAATGCAAAAAACATTATAAAAAGTTTAGGCAATAGAGTAAAGATTGAAGAATTTCAAAATACCATAAATGTAGCCTATAGAGATAGCCCTTCAACCTATTCACCCCGAATATTGGGAGAGAATGACAAAATTATACCTTTGATAGAGATTATTAAAAAAGCAATAAAAGAAGACAATAGCACAACTGCAAAAATTGGCATAACAGAACTGAAAAATATTTGCATTAAGATTATTCATGCCGGTGGAGAGAGAGATGGAATTATAAGACACTTTTGTGAACATTTCATGAAAATTAATAATTTTTCATTGGAAAGGAATGATGAAGATTCTGTGATTGAGATTGCCGAGTCTTTAAGAGAAATAGGTGAAACAGCCATAGATGAAGGATTGGAGTTTAGAATATGGTGGTAATTACTACTCTTAAAAAAATTGGAATCGATGCTATAAATAAAAAGTGGCGCAATGCCACAGAGTCTGTAATAGAATCACTTGGAGACATCTATATAAAAGCATTAGAAAGTGATGTTTTGCTTTCCTCTGATGTAGGACGGGCAGTAGGTTATGCCATCAAAGATCTGGTGGAGGTCTCTTTAAAAGAAGAATTAGAATTCACGGTAGAATATATAGCTAAGCCGATTAAAAAAATATGTCTGCGAGCTATAGAAAAAGCAGAATCAAAACCAAATTTCCAAAAATTAATGACCTCTATAGATATAAATCTAATAAAACATTTGGAATATATTGGTAAAAAAACTTTGGAACGTGAGAGGGAATACCCGCGACCTGAGACGGAAAATATTATTAGACTTCTAATTGAAATTGGTATTAAAATTGTCAAAATCAGAACAAACCAATTTGATGAACAGTTAATAAGAAAGCATATTATTTCGATATTTCGGCAGGCGTTTGATAATAGAAAAGAGGAGATTTTAATCGGTAGTCTAATAAATCCTATTTTAAATTTAGGTTTGGAAATTTCAGCGAAATATACTAAATATGGATTTTATGCCGAGCCTGAAGAAATCAAGAAATTAGACATTAAATCTAAAAATGATATTGAAATTGAATATAAATGGATCATAGATTTACTCGGAGAAATTGGCAAAAATACAAATGAGAAATCATTAAGTGATGCAATAAAAGACGTAGGTGAGAGCATCATCGCAATAGGTGGTCAGTGTGAAAAATATGAAATATTGAAAGCTGCTGAACATGCTGCTAAGACTCTTGAGGATTTAGGGTTTGTGTCCAGAGACCGTCCGCAGTAAACTTTGTTAAGATTATTTTTACACCAAGTTCAAAAAATGGACAATGCAGTGTGTTTTTATATTAAAACCGACTTGAATTTTGGACTAATTTTACTGCAGGAGGTTTGTGGACACCAACTTTAGGCATAAACGATTTAGTTATGGATGCTTTTAATAATTATCCGAAATTCAAAGAGATCTATTATAGATATGTTCAAGCATATGTTTGAAAATGTATCTTGTAGAAATGATTCTGCATAATCTATCCAGTCCCACGATAGCCATTTCACCAACTGATATACCATGACTTTCATCAAAATTCCAGTTTCATCTTATGGGTATAGTTCACAGCAGCTTCAATTTCAGGTTCTATGCTTTCACCTTTTTTCAAAATGAGAACAGTGCGGATTCATGCAAACTTCTTCATCCACGCCGCATCCGTACACTGGTTCTCCCATCTTTGAAAAGGAGCTTTTGACTCTCTCCCCTGACCGCAATGAGGACATTCGCTCATGGTTACACTGCCCTGAAGAAACCGCCCCTGGGTTCGAATATTTCACCAGCTATTTTGAGCTTTTCGAGGATGCTGTCAACATCGAGCATGGCATACCCCAGGGTCCCGAGGACGTTCTGTATGGTATCTCTCGCCAGAGCACCCTGCGGCTTATGTGTCTTGAGTATGTCAAGAACCATTATCTCTGATTCCAGCATGACTTTGCCTCTTACTGTTACCCACTCGTCATCCTCTTCGACTGAGCCTACGCGGGCCAATCCCGCATTATCCGACTTGGAGGACTCAAACGGAAGGTTGTGATCCTTGCGAAGCGCCATTGTCACCGTTCTCACGGCCTCATTCAGGGGAACCTTGTAACCGAGCAAGTAGTTCAACTTGTCCCTGACTTTGCTCTTATCAAGTTCTATACCAGCCGATTTAAACCGGCTATAAATGTTTTCGATTTCGTTATCTATCGATGTTGTATTCATATAATCACCTTTGAGACGACATTGAGCCGCAGTTTAGCTTACTGCTACATGAAAAAGGTCTGAAAAGTGCCATGATAATGGTTCGGTCGGCCTTGCCGACTTGCACTTTCGCCACTCGAAGGGTAAACCTTTATCAATGCCGCGGCTGAAAAATGAAATAAAATGCTGATGATATCATGCATTTTCTTCCTGTCACTTACCAGGTGGTCTAGGCTTCCGGGACTCCTTTGCACGCTCCTCTGTGGCGATATGTATTATTGCCAATTGGACAGCCTGTACATCATCTGTAAATATACCGTGCTCTAGTAGGTAATCCAGATCTTTTATTACTAATTGACACAGAGCGCCACGAATGCCTGGGCACTGACCTTTCATAAAGCCACCTGATTTAACTCTCGTCTCCTTCCCTTCGAATGATTCGAGTTGTTCTGATAGCCATTTCCGTGCTTTTTCGGGGTCGTGGTTTCGCAGGCTCGTGAACCCGTTCTCCATGTTCCGGCATGAATCGCACCTTTTCGTGCCCAAGGATGATGTTGACCTGCCGCATACTTCGCAGGGAACTTTTGCCTCCCTCCTTCGAATACGTTCGGCAGCAAAGGTTTTTATTCTATCTAGCAGGCGCATTTTCTCCCCCCTCATCTGCATTTTTAGTTTCTGCAATTTCTTTTACCGCTCTGAACATTTCGTCATCTTCAGCCAGAACATCAATGACCGGTCTGTGCCTGTTATAGAAATCCTTGAGCAGGCATGTTTCTCTGGAATTTTGCATGTCAATTTCCTCTTTCATTTGACAAACCTGGCGGCAAAATTCTGTATTTCTCTATCCCCGTAGACTGCATGCTCTCGCAGGAAACTTATGACATGTCTGATCTTGGGCCCTTCTCCCTTTTTCCCAATGGTCGGTTTTACTCCTGCCAGTGCAGCCGCAGCTTTATATGCATCGGTAATCTTTTTATAAAGATCACCTATGTATCTGTGATCTTCTGGTGTCACGCAAACAACTTTTCTTTCAACATTTGTTTCCATCTGATTATCCTCCTTTTATAGTCGCAGTAGTGTGCGATTTTTTCTTTGTCAATCAAACCAAAGGTTTATGCATCCGCAGACCTATGGTGTTTTTAGAGCACGGAGGGGACGTTAGTGCGTCCCCCTGGCGTCTGTCCGATAGTCTTATGCGGTTCTGAGAAAGCCGCACTGATTATCCTCCGGGCAGACGCACGCGCTCCAAATTATTATTAATTAAACAATTGGCTTATATTCCTGAGGTAAGTAGTAGTGAAAGTGCAACCCCTTTTTCAGTGAAAAATTTAGCAAATTTTTAAATATCTTGTTGATATTAACAGTAAGTATCATGTGTCAGGTGAAAAACGCCTCAAAATGGACTTCATGGCAAGTGTCTTCAGAGTATCCCTCTGAAAACCAACAGCTATGGAATATCCTGCCTTAAAATACTGAGTTATGTGAGGGCGTTAAACAAAAATTTCAAATCCCTCCCGGGGCTTCCTTCAACTTTTTCACAAGCATCATACATTATATATGCAATTCCCGCCAAAGTGGCCAATCCCATGCTCACAAAAATTATCACAGAAGGCACAACAAGGATCGAGGTTCCCGTTCCTGACGAGAACTCAAGTTTTCCGCCATCATCAGTCGCCGTCTTCTATAATCCTGCAATGAAAGTCAACCGGGATGTCGCGGTTGCAGCAATAGCATGTTTTTCAAAAGATGATCCTGAATACACGTATCTTGACGCCCTTTCGGCATCAGGGATCCGGGGGGTTCGCATCGCCAATGAAGTGGGTCTTGATACCACAATGAGCGACTGGGAAGGAACTTCCTTTGAATTAATTAAAAAGAATATCCAGCTCAATAACCTCACGAATTGCACTGCAATGAAGAGAAACGCCAATGTGGTGATGATGGATGGCAGTTTCGATATTATCGATCTTGACCCTTTCGGGACCCCGGCGCCATTCCTGGATGCTGCCTGTTATTCAACAAAGCGGCTGCTTTGCATAACAGCCACAGATACCGCGCCCCTTTGCGGCGCCCATAAAAAAGCAGGTATCAGGAACTATTCAGCCGTCCCTCTTAAGACTGAATATTATCCTGAGATGGGAGTCAGGATCTTAATGGGCGCAGTTGCCAGGACCCTTGCTAAATATGATAAGGCCATGACGCCTTTACTCTCTTATGCTTCTGCACATTATGTCAGGCTCTTCGTATCTGTGAAAAAAGGCATCAAGGAAGCTGATGAAGCCTTAAAAGTCATGGGATTTCTGTCACATTGCTTTAATTGCGGCGATAGAAAGTGGAAGTTCGGGCTGGCTGTCCATCTGGAAGAAAAATGTCCTGTGTGCGGGCACACAACATCGCTTGCAGGGCCGCTGTGGCTCGGGAAACTTCATGAACGGGAGTTTTGCGAGATGTTGTTAGGCCAGACCAAAGAGAGAGAATTTAAGGAGGGGCCAAAATTGGTCGCTACATGCAGGGATGAACTTGAGATCCCGATGCATTACGACATTCATAAGGTTTGTAAATCACTCGGGATAACTGCAATGTCAACGATAGAACTTATCATTGCTTTAAAGGAAATGGGTTTTCAAGCATCACGGACGCATTTTTCAGGGATTTCCTTCAAGACGGATGCGAGTATGAAAGAGATAAAGAGGGTAGTTTTGGGTCTGGTCAAAAGTTAGTAACCCTGAAACTTATTGGACATTAATAGGGCTTTAAAGTATTTTTTCCTCCCCTTTCTCTTTTGTCCTGATCCGCACATCCTTCAAAAAAGGAATACTCCTGGCAAGAACAATCATCTCATCCCTCGTAAGCACTTTCTCTTTCCTGATCTCACCTTCAGGGGCATTTTCAGGAATACCCTGCTGGATAACATAGGTACACTCCCTCCCCACAAGCGCCCTGGCAATTCCCAAAACATCCGAAAACAGTCGAAAAACGGTTGTCCGGACTTCAATTTCAATACCATTCAGATCCAGCGACTTTCTTGCGCGCATGGCTGCATCATCCCTTCCTCCTGTTATATAGCTGTATTTTTGGGCGTCATCAAGGGGCGCTTTGATATCAAGAAATATCTTATCAAGAAGCTTTTTCTCCATTAACTCTGAAAGCCGCTCCGGATAGTATCCGTTCGTTTCGATTCCAGCAAGCAATCCCTGTTTTTTTGCGAATCTTGCAAGATATTCTAATGCGTCATACTGGGTCGTTGGTTCTCCTCCTGAGAAAACCACTGCGCTTATAAAGGGTTTTGCATCAAGTATCTTTTTTTCTATTTCTTCAATTTCCACCACGCTCCCACCTTTATACAAGGGTTCTATGCGCTGGTTTGCAACTTTTATGAAACTATTGTTCGAACAATATAAACATTTAAAATTACAGCCGTTAAAAAAAATCACAGATACGGACCTGCCGTACCAGTCTATAGTGGATACAGGAATCACTATGCCGCTAAAAATTAATTTCATTTGGTCTCCTTTTATCAAAAAGATTATCAGTTAATAAACCAATTTCATATTGGGGCGTTATAAATCTTGCGCCTGAGTAGATAAGAATTGGAGGTACAATGACTGAAATGTCAGATATGATCAAGAAAATGGGATTGTTCGGGATAGGTGTAATATCCCTTACACAGGAAAAGATCGAGGAATTTTCACAGGAAATGATAAAAAAAGGGGAGATCAGCAGGGAAGAAGGGAAAAAATTCGTTAGGGAAGTTCTTTCAGAACAAGAAAAACAGATGAAAGAATTTGAAGGAAAGATCCATGAGAAAGTAAAGGAAACTTTTGAAAAAAGCGGCGTAGTGATGAAAAGTGATGTTGCCGCTCTTGAGAAAAAAATCGAGAAGCTTGAAAAGACAATCCAGGCAATGGCAAAAAAAGAACCAAAATAGAATTCCAGGAAATACACCTTGAGTCTGCTTGACAAACAATACGTTTACGTGAGACGATACAGGCAAATCGTCGACGTAATGATCAAGCATGGTTTCGGATACCTTGTAGACAGGTTTGGGCTTCGTCCTTTCAGGTCATTGCGAGATAAACTGTTCGGGCCTAAACCACTCAAGGAAGAAATGCTCATACTTTCGGAGGCGCAAAGGTTTCGGCTGACATTGGAAGAACTGGGGCCTACTTTTATTAAATTCGGGCAGATACTAAGTACAAGGCATGACCTTATCCCGGAAGCATACATAAAGGAACTGGAAAAGCTCCAGGACCGCGTTCCACCTTTTGAATTCCTGGAAGCAAAAAAGGTTATCGAGAGGGAATTCGGGAAAAAGCTCGATGAAATTTTCCGGACATTCGAACAAGAACAAATAGCTGCTGCTTCAATAGGGCAGGTCTATCGAGCTACATTATTCGAAGGCGAAGAAGTTGCGGTCAAGGTCATGAGACCCGGTGTGGAGGAAATTATCGAGACTGACCTTACAATATTAATGAGTATGGCAAAATTTGCCCAAAAGCACATAAAGGAAAGCAAGTTTTTCAACCCTGTTGGTTTTGTGGATGAATTTTCCCGTATAATCAGATTTGAGGTAGATTATAGCCATGAAGCCCAGAATGCAGAGCGGTTTTTCTCAAATTTCCAGGGAAGCAAGACCGTAAAGATCCCAAAAATGTATCTGGAATATACAACGAAGCATGTTCTTTGCCAGGAATTTTCAGATGGAATAAAAATTACGGATATTGAAAAAATCGATGCAGCTGGACTTGATAAGAAAAAAATATCAACAGACCTTGCAAATGCATATTTGAAAATGGTATTTGAAGATGGTTTTTACCATGCTGACCCGCATCCGGGTAATATTCTTGTATCGAGTGATGGGAAAATCATCTTTCTTGATTTCGGGATGGCAGGATACATTGATCTGATACTTCGCGAAAATCTCACAAATCTTATAATAGCGATACAATTGGATGATATCGATGTTCTTATTGAAGCTTTATCTGAGCTGGGACTTATCAGCGATTCAGGAAGCGAAAGCCTTGCACTTCGGACAAAACTTGAAGACCTTTTAAACAAGTATTACAGCCTGTCAAGCAAATTCATTGACCCTACTGCATTCCTGCGTGACATCATCGATATTTTTTCGCGAACAAAAGGCAGGATACCGACGAATTTAATGCTTTTGTCAAAAACACTTGTCATAAGGGATGAGATAAGCAGAAAGATTGATCCGGATCATAATTTTGGAGAAATGACCCGGCCCTATGTCAAAAAAATGCTTGGAGAGCGTACAAAGGCTTCACACATATTAAAGAGCGCCGGAAAAACAATGCTGGATCTCGTTAATCTTATGAAAAATTTCCCACGGAGATTAAATCATTTACTTACAAAAGCTGAAAAAGGGACACTCAAACTTGAACTTGAGCATCTGGGGCTTGATGGTCTTGTCGAGGAAATGGATATAATGAGCAACAGGTTGTCCTTTAGTATGATAATTGCTGCGCTGATCGTGGGTTCTTCACTTATTATCCAGACCAGGATGTCACCGAGTCTGTTCGGGGTGCCCCTTCTTGGTATAATAGGGTTCCTTATCGCAGGATTCCTGGGGTTAGGGCTCCTTATTTCCATAATCAGGTCGGGAAAATGGTGATTTTAAACTATAACCTTACAATCCCCGCACTCTGGCATTTTTTCAGGTGTTTGAACATTTCCTTCGGCATTGGCAGATCCTGATGTATGAAAGCATAATCGATTTGCAGACAAAGCATGATTGCATTGCGTTCTGGTGTTCCTTTCTTACATACTTCTATTGCCAGATTCGCCTCTGGCATGATTTCAATATTCCCTGTTTGTTTATTGATCATATATTCCCCCGCTATCCATTGTAAAAGGCGTCAGGCGCATCGTATTTTATCCTGAAATGGATATTGTACCAATCAAGGATTTCGATTTTACTGACCGAATGAGAGGAACGATATCGCATCAAGTTGTAATACGAACAATTCACCCACATCCTGCATGGGCATATCTTCATAGCACATCCATTCATAGCCTAACCCTTCTTCCTTAATAAATAATATTGAATGTATTAATATATAAAACCATTGGTTAAGAACATTTAAGCTGCAAAAAAATCATGGTAATAAATAATAGGTGAAGATTTTTATCTCATATCCTTATATCCATCTTAAGTCCATATTCGTGAATCTAACAAAAGGTGAAAATATTTTGAAAATTACTGATGTGATAATAGTCAGATACGACGAACTTGCCCTCAAGAGTAAGAATGTTCGGACAAGATATGAGCAGATACTGGTCAGGAATTTGAAATCAATGCTCAAATCAGAAGGCTGCAATTTTTCCAATATAACACGTGAAATGGGGCGGGTTTTCATACATTCCGATGACCCGAAGGCTATAAAAAGCGCTGCAAGAGTATTTGGTGTTGTTTCTGTAAGCCCGGCTTACACTTGTGAAGCTACACTTACATCCGCAGCAGGTTCATGCGCAGGAATTGCCGGTGATGTTCTAAAAGAAGGCCAATCATTTGCAATAAGGGCGCGCAGAGCGGGAAATCATGATTTTACATCCAGGCATATAGGTATTGCCTGTGGTGATGCTGTATTTGAGAAAATGAACGGCAATGTCACGGTTGACCTTGAAAATCCTGATGTTGAAATATTCGTGGAATTAAGGCAGGAAAAAGGTTATGTGTTCACAGGATCGGTTAAAGGCGTGGGAGGGCTGCCCCTTGGAACGCAGGGTAAAATGGTCGCCCTTGTTTCAGGGGGAATAGATTCACCTGTTGCTGCATGGTTAATGATGAAACGGGGTTGCGATATAATTCCCCTGTATTTGAATAATGATCCGTTTTCCGATGAGAGCACGCGCAAGAGAGCGATGAGCTGCATTGATGTGCTCCAGAAATGGTCCCCGCATAAGAAATTAACCATTTATGAAGCTCCACATGGCGAAAACTTACTGGCTTTCCTGAGCAATTGCAATAACAGGCTCAACTGTGTACTGTGCAGGCGCATGATGTACAGGATCGCAGGTGAAGTACTGAAAATGGAAGATGCGCACGGAATAATCACGGGCTCATCCCTTGGTCAGGTGGCTTCCCAGACATCAGAAAATATGCTTGCTGAGATGTATGGGATGGAATACCCGATTTATCATCCCCTTATCGGGCTTGATAAACTCGAGATAACCAACATGGCAAGAAATATTGGCACATTAGAGCCATCCACAAAACCAGCTACATGCTGCATGGCCGTACCTGAATACCCATCAACAGCATCGAAACCAAAAGAAGTCGTGGAAGCTGAAAAACTTATAGATGTCCCTGGGCTTGTGGATAACATGTTGAAAAATATTAAGAAATTCACCCGGTGATTCTTTTTCCAATAATCAACAGTGAGACCGCTAATAACAGGTATAATACCTGGAATCCCGGGGTTTCCTTTGGTAATTTCCCGCGTGACTCCTGTATAGTTTGCACCATATCTTCAGGTCCGAGATATCCGACATGGCGTGATATCTCACTGCCTTTCGGGTCAAGGAAAACGATTGTAGGATAATATGCTATTTTATATTTTCTTTCAATATCGATCCTTATCTGCGTATTTACTTTTATAGCAATAAAATCCTTCAGTTCGGAAACAACACGCGGATCCGGATAGGTACTATTTTCCATTACTATGCATGGGCCGCACCAATCGGCGTAAAAATCAAGAATTACGGGTTTTTCCATTGAGCTGGCAGCATCCATACCTTTTTCATAATTGTACCATTGTGTAGTTTCGGCATTTGCAGGAATGATCAATAAAAGCATTATTAATAGCATTAAAAATAATAATATTACTGATTTTCGCATCAGGATAGAATTATCTTTATAGGTGTGACATCCTCCCCGGCCTAAAGGCACGGAGCTTCCATTCTTACGCACTCGCATGTGGTTTTTCTCCTTTGATGTTCATCTGCGCTTTCAGCCAGTCATCTTGGCATCGAAAAGCTATATTGTATGCACCTGTTATATCTGCATCTTCTTTTGAATTACAGGAATAGCAAAGGATATATGAACTATCGCTTAACCATGTCCTTGTTATCAATTTTGAACCGCAGAAATGACATTCTTTTGATGTCCCGTATTCTTCTCTGATTTTTGTAGGATAGCCAAGTTCAGCACGTTTAAGAGCAATGAATGTTCTCTGTCGTCCGTAGCTCCATTTGCCAATACGTTTTCTTAATTTTGGCATACCATTTCCTCTGAATTGGGTTTGTCCAAATGGGGCATTGCCAATAGCAATGTAGCTGCCTTTTGTGACTTCGGCTGTTTGAATTGCCAGACACCAGTCATGGTACTTTGCTACATCTGCTCTCTTGTGCCTGAGTTCTCTAAGTTTATCCCACAGTTTCGCTTCCTGTAACGACAATATTATTGTATCGTATTTATCAAGAAGTTCTCTCTTTGCTGCATCCAGTATTAGCTCTTCACGAGGTACAGGCGTTTCAAGCAGTACGACCGCCAGTGATCTATTTAGACCCTGATCTATACCTCCGATGGAACTTATTGGTTGATCTTCAATCACTCTGGTTATAGTGATATGAACGTAATATTTCTTGTTTCGCTTAACGATTTCAAAATCATCTATCTTCTGTGCTTCTTTTAGCTGATTAAGGTGGTACTGTGACGGGTTTAACGGTACATCTATTGTTTTGCGTTTTTCAAGTGTTGAGATATGTATCCACAGAGGCGATAGTTTGCCTTTTCCCTCCACGACATTTCCTGTTCTGAAATCAAGCCTGCATGGTGTCTTATTCCTGAAATCAGGAATGGACGGTTCTTTTTTAAGAACCTTTTCTAAATATTTCTGGCGTTTTTTCAGTTCTTTGTCATCCCGTGCCGATGCTACTCGCTTTTCTGCTGATGCTGCCTGTTTTTCCCATGTTCGATGCAGCCTGTGATATGATTTCCATGTCCAGATGACCTTATCCCTGCATTGTTGTATGAAACCCGATGATAGACCTGTTTTTTTAACTATATCACTATTCTTGATGAGTTTATCCAGAGTTGTCTCGTTCAGTTCAGTTGTTTCATTAATCAAACCAGAAATTAGCCTGATACCGTATGTGATTCTTGCAGTCAGTCTATCCAGTATTCCAATCTTGGTTTTTGTTGTATCGTAATGAATTGGTATTCGGATTGTTTTTTGGAAGTTCATTTGCTAACTCAACAAGCCTTTATATTGTTTTGTTCCTATTTATGCCTGTCTATCCCTACAAAAATGCTGACTCAACAACGGTTTTTCGGGGATAGATACCGCTTATGAAAGGAGGTAGTAGAGTAAAGCAGAGGCT
>UBJH01000007.1_pt1 | contig 157354 bp, 168 predicted proteins | sample 2193721 | NCBI WGS metagenome assembly UBJH01 (sample SAMEA4703186, study PRJEB27089) | metagenome | reverse complement strand
TAAGAACCGTTACTTTTAAATATTTCAAGCGCCATCCGAATTATGAAAGCACTTAAGGTTGTTGTATTTCGTGTGGAATTGTCTGCAAAGAAAAGCGTCAACGTAAAAAGACTTTTGAATATCAAATAGCTTCCGCACAATTGTGTCGGAAGTTCTTTCTTCTTATTTAGTTATGATCTGATTACCGGGCTTTAATCATCCAAAATCATATTCCAGGCTTTGGAGCTGTCCGCTCATATTATCTTCTTATTTCCTCAAATTACAGCAGGCTGATACCGCATCCGTAAGTAGCAAGAGCGTGCAGCTTCTGGATATGCTCATTCTCATTAAAATGTTTTATCTCAAGTATCTTTAAATATATCATAATCATTATTATGTATAAGAGAGAACATATACTTCCAATGGTATGAATTCTCTCGAAGGAGACTAACAATGGCGAAAATAATGCATGTACAAACAGTTCTCATGGTAGAGGATATCGATGCCCTTAAAGCAAAAACGGGTGAGACCAATACCAAAGACGCTCTCGCCAAAGCAGTCGCACATTATCTTGAATGTGAATATACACAGGTAAAGAATATGTGGACTACAAAACTCGAAAACGTTGTTAATAAAAGAACTAAAGAAATATACCAGGAGGAAAATTAAATATGAGATCTAAAAATAATGAAGAGGCAGTATCGCCAGTCATCGGGGTTATCCTGATGGTTGCGATCACTGTAATATTAGCAGCCGTTATCGCTGCGTTCGTATTCGGAATGTCACCACCCCCAAAAGCACCAACGGTGCAATTGAGAATATCGGCAATAAATTCAACAGATGCAGGCAACGGCACATTAAAATTAACCCATAATGGAGGCGATGCACTGATTTTGGCTAATGAGAAAATAACAGTAACTGATGCAGTCGATGACAGTCCAATTGGCACTATTACTGGGTTGACTTTAATTGAGTTCCAAGTTCCTGTGACCACCATCGATACTCTTGGTGCTGGGGCAAGCATTACCTATACTTGGGACGCAACTGATAAAGCACCTGCAAAGGGAACTATTCTGAAAGTAATGCTTCAGGATGTCCCATCAGGCCAGGTAATAACCCAGATGCAAGTAACTGTAACATAAATATGTGAATGCACCCTTTCATTGGGGAGCATTTTTCTTTTTTTTATGAACTCAAAACAAATCTTCTTGTTATTCTTATTATTCATCCTTGCATTAGTGGTTATGTCAATTCCGGTTTAATTTTCCTCATTTCTCCGGGTTAAAAATCCCCAGTTGACAATTCTGGACTAAAAATTCCAGGATTGGAGACAATGATTGAAACGGAGAAATGGTTTATGATAAGAGATCTATATACTCAGGGTCTGAACATCACGGAAATATCCAATATAACAGGATTTGATCGGAAGACCGTACGAAAATATTTGAATTCAACAACACTACCGGAACCAAAACATAGAGCAAAAAGAGTTAGTAAACTCGATAACTACAAAGATTACATAATCAAGAGGCTTGATAAAGAACCTTTCACAGCTGTCCGCTTATTTAGAGAAATACAGGAAATGGGTTTTACTGGAAAAAGCACAATAGTTAGTGATTTTGTGACTAAAGTTCGACCAAAACAGGGAGTTCCTGCCATACTTAGATACGAGACAAAACCTGGGGTACAAGCACAAGTTGATTGGTCAGAATTTGGGAAAGTAGAAATCGATAGCAAAAAGCAAACCCTATACTGCTTCAACATGATACTTGGTTTTTCAAGGATGAGATATATCGAATTTACGCTAAGCATTGACGTATATTCCTTGATTAAGTGCCATGTGAATGCATTTCGTTATTTTGGTGGATATACGAAAGAGATACTCTACGACAATATGAAGCAAGTGGTGATAACCAGAGCCCTAAAATCCACCGATTCAGAATGGAACAAAAAATTTGAGGATTTCTTCAAGCACTATGGATTTATTCCTCGCTTATGCCGTCCCTATCGACCCCAAACAAAAGGAAAGATCGAAAACACAGTCGGTTATGTCAAAAGGGATTTCTTCCTCGGTGGGAGCTTTTCTTCAATTTCGGATATCAATAATCAAGCAATTGCTTGGCTAAAGAGAGTAAATTCCAGTGTGCATGGAACTACCCATGAAATACCTCTTGAGCGTCTTAAAGCTGAAGAACTAAAACCAATCGACGGAGTCCCTGAATATCTTGTTATACGTGAAGAAACAAGGACGATATCAAGAGATTGCCTTATTTCTTACCTTGGGAATCAATATTCTGTTCCATATCGATTTGCCGGCAGAGAGGCTACACTTGCGATATTCAATGGCAAATTTAGCGTTATTGTGGATGGAGAACATGTTTGTGAACATGAAATAATTTCTGGAAGCTGCAGGGTATCAAGGGTAAAAGAACATTTCAAAGGATTGATGAGTGAAATCTTGAAAGAAAATAAAGCTTCCATGAATAAACAAGGGCAATCGATATTGAAATTCGAGAGCATTGAAGTGGAAAAACGTTCTCTGTCGGTTTATGAAGCTTTAAGTGAGGAGTGAATCCATGAGTAATCTTGCTTATGAAAGGCTTCATGCAAACCTGGTTAAATTGAAACTGAATACTGTCGGCACTATTCTGGATAACTATCTGGAAATTGCTGCTAAGGAAGGAAAGACTATTCTGGAAGTTCTCGACTATTTGATAGATCAGGAAAAACATGCCAAAGATGCCTCATCACGGGAAACAAGAATGAGACTTGCTGGTTTTCCTGCAAAAAAGAGATTGGAAGATTTCAATTTTGAGTTTCAGCCTTCAATAGATAAAGCAGTTATCAGCGACCTTGCTTTGTTAAGATTCATCTATAATGCTGAGAATGTGGTTTTCCTTGGTCCTCCTGGTGTTGGCAAGTCTCACCTGGCAGTTGCTCTTGGTATTGAAGCTGTTCAAGCTGGTCTTTCAGTATATTTTGCTAATGCAGGGATCCTCATTGAAAGACTGAAAAAAGCAACAAGAGAAGGGTTGCTTGAAGATAAGATCAGGACTCTGGCAAAATACAAATTGCTGATAATCGATGAGATGGGGTATTTGCCTTTTGATAGCGAGGGTGCCAATTGCTTTTTCCAGCTTGTGTCTAAACGATATGAGAAGACTTCAACCATCTTTACGTCGAATAAATCATATGGTGATTGGGGCGAGATATTCCATGACCAGGTCATTGCTGCAGCTATGCTGGACAGGATTTTGCATCATTGTACGACGATCAATATCAAAGGAGAAAGCTATAGACTTAAAGATCGAAAAAAACATGGGTTGACAATTCCACGAAAATGAGGTTACTTTTTGTTAGAAAATTTAACAGTTGAGAGGAAACTTTATAATGGGGTGGGGAAATTTAAACCGGAGAAAGTGGGGAATTTTACGCCGGAAATGACAGGTTATGACACTCCCCCTCTGGATAGACAGGGCTCTTCCAATAATGAAAAATGGTATCAATTCAGCGGGTAAGACTTTTGAGGACATGCGGGTTGCCCTGAAGTTCATTACCGACAGGCTCTCGCAGGATATCACGAGGCTGCTGGATAAGTATGTGTTCCAGGGTTGAATATTCAAGGCATTACTGAAAAATATAATCCGGATAGTCTTTAATAGATTGAACTTTATAATTGAAATTTATAATTGAACTATATGGAACAAGCAGTTACGAAAGAAGTGAGAAAAGATAGTTCACTAACTGACGAACAGAGAAAACACTTCAAAGAGAGTTTAAAACATAACAATGATCTAATGAAACGATTAGCCCAAATGTAGTGGAATTATCCTTCTTTTTTAATTTCCTCATTCTGTCGAGAAATTCTCTGGTAAATTCGCTGTCGTAAATCAAAGTGAATCGAAGAGTTTTTTTCTTTCCTGAATATCTTCACATTTTACTGTGTATCCGCTTTCAGCTTCACTGATTCCTTTCTTAATGCTTTTCATAAATTCGGGATCGCTATAAATCAGCAAATCATCTTTTAACATTTCGAGATCTTCTTTTCTTTTCTCAAGTTTACTTATAAACTCTTCAAAATCAGATATGAGGTCAATCAACACGGTTTTATGGGAAATATTTATCTCATTCATTTTTCTCATTAATAAATTAACTCTTTTACACTAAACATTTGTGATCATGATTTTACCGGGTGCATATACAATGCAACATTCTTCCGTGAGGTTCAGAAAAAACGGACAACACCGATTTCCCCTCCTATGCGCGAGCGCATCATGAACTGATATCGCTGCACATGCAGTGTCCTCTGTGATCGATTTTTCTTTTTTCCAATATCCACATAGTGGATTGGCGGCAAAGTATTAAGTAGTTTAAGCAGAATTTCAGTGTACCCGTATTGAGGAAAAAATCATATCGGGCTCGTAGTATAGTCCGGATAGTACTTGGGCCTCCGGAGCCTAGGACCTGGGTTCAAATCCCAGCGAGCCCGTAACTGTATAAAAAAATATTATGAGCATCCTTATTATTGTTTCAATCAGATAAATTTAAAAGTGACATGAATGCAGCATGATATCCGGCTCGTAAAAAGAAATGATATCTTCACTTAATCATAAACAGGCCAACAGAATATTCCATATCCGGAGCTGTTCTCTTGCAGACATTATTTATGAATCGTTCCGCTTCTTCTCTTGATCCGAATCCTTTCACTGCCCCATATTTCCACTCTACGACTATATCCATTGTTCCCATATTTTCTTCACCATATCCATTCTTCGGCTTATACATATTCCAATCCCTTCCTCTGTTCTTTTGACGTTTTTAAGATGCAATTCAATGTATGATTTTAACTAATATTAAACATTTCGTATAATAATCCAGCAAAATAGTCTAAATCAAGCAATAATTCACTTATTTAACTATTGATCCAAAGAACTGGTCTTTTTCCCAATAATTTCTAATTTCTCCCCTTCAATCTTATATTCAAACCAGGATGTAGGTAATGAGGAGAGACCCACGATCCTTATAAAATTTCTATCGTTTTCAAATTTGACCTCTATAATGCCATCACATAATTGTTTCATTGTCGCAATTGTCTGCTGGCTATGAACGCCGCTATCTACCACATAGATTCCAAGAGCGCCCATCTCTTTGATCCGGCCGGTAAGTATGTGCAAAAATCTGAAAACCGTTTGAGTGTTTGAATACATCAATATTATCGAAAGAGAATTGAAATGAACCTGGATTTTTTGGATATTTCTTTTAACGAAGAAATCCTGGATGAACTGGCTAATTTTCACTCCAATACTTGTTAGATCTGCCGGACTAATTACTATTCTGATATTCCCATTTTCAACCGTTTCATGCTGGATAGATTTTGAAACACAATCCACAAAACCTATTTTTGATAATAATGAACAAGATTTGTTTCTTTTTAACCGTTGCATCATATGCATCGCAGGTTCGCGAGTCGTTACAATGATCGCTGCATTTTCAATTCCTGTCAGGCTGCCCTGCATTGCATGATTCAATATAACCTCTTTCCCACACATGGAAGGGCCTATCAACATAATATTAGAGCCTTTCTTAATCCCTCCGATAGCTTCATCCAATTCCTTAATACCAAGCGAGTAGTTTTCCTTCTCCTTCAAAATGAATTGCATTTATCATGACCCTTATATCTAAAATCTATACAATAGTATATAAAGTTTCCTAAATATGACTATATTGCTTGCGTTGAGCAATATTTCAACAACATAAACTATTAAAACATTAAATGATTATGAGAATGTTAATATACATGTTAATATACATTGCAATGAATAGGATAAAAATAGAAAAAATCATAAGGAGACAAAAACAGTGGATAAAAAAGTGGATGGAAGCATTATTCAACGCCTCGTCGTATGTTCCGACCTGCGAAAAGAAATCATTTTTACTCTGTATGAGAGTCAAAAATCACTCGGGGATATTCGTGATAGTCTGAAAATTAGCGCCACAACGGCAATACATGCTTTGAAAGAACTTGAAAAGGGAAATCTGACTTTTCAAGACAAAAATAAAAATTATTGTCTGACAAATATTGGCAGGATAATAGCTGTGAAGATGCTGGATTTTAGCAATTCGGCAGAGGTTTTGAAAAAACATGAAAAATTCTGGATGGAGCACGATCTAAGTGGGTTTCCTGAGTTTTTTTTTGATAAGATTGGATCGTTGAAAGATTCTTTGGTTCTCAAAGATACCGATACTGATATTTTTAAAGTTCATACTAATTTTATAAATTTATTGAAAAACGCTAAAGAGATAAAAGGCATCTCTTCCATCTACGTTCCAGAATTCGTATCCCTGTTTGAAGAATTGAATCATAGAAATGTTGATATCCAGCTTGTATTGACAACAGAAGTGCTGGGAAAAATTGATATAACAGTTTTAAATAGAATTGCCAAAAACAAATCCAATATTAATTTATTTGTAATGGATAAAAATATAAAAGCCGCTATTACAGTTACTGATTCTGTTTTTTCCCTGGGATTATTCCGTATGGATGGGACATATGATTACAGCAATGATTTAGTAAGTCAAAGCCAACAGGCAATTGCTATGGGAAAAGAAATTTTTAACCATTACGTCAAATCATCAAAACGGATTATATGAAGAATAATATTTAATGAAAATATCTGTTTTTTTTTTTAATTCAGATAATAGGAAACGGAGAGAAGAAATTAGAAAGTCTCTGAAGTTTCCCAAATACTTCTAATTGCCTGGTTTGAGCAATATTTCCAAACATAAGCTATTAAAACATATAATGATTATTGAAACATATTATGACAATATTATGATGATATATATTGTGATGATGAAATGAAATAATAAAAAGGATAGGAAGACGAAAAACAGGGATCTTTAAAGTGAATGGCAAGATTATTCAAACCCCCGTTGTAGTCTAAAAATTATCTCCGTAATGGCCATACATGCTTTGAAAGAAATTTAAAAAAAGTAACTATTATGTCAGATTATAACACAGAATTATATAAAGAACAATACTTACTGAAAAAAATTTGTTTTTTTTCTGACAAGTCAATTTCTTTATTAATAAATAGTTCCACTCTCATTGCAATAACGGGATTTTCACTTCCTTTTTTTTCTTTTTTGCTTTATGATATAAATGTTGATTTTAGATTACTTCTTGCTTCATTTTTCGTTACTTTTGCAGTATATAGCCTCAATAAATTAACAGATACTGAAGAAGATAAGATAAATCTGCAGAACAGGGCGGAATTTACTATAAAAAATAGGTATTATATAATTCTTTCAGTGATCATATCTTCATTTGCTGCGGTTTATTTAGCTTCTTCATATACCATTTTTGCGATTCTTATTATTTTTTTTCCTTTCTGTATAGGATTTATATACAGCATAAAAGTAGCAAATTTTAGATTGAAAGATATAATTTTCATGAAAAGTTTATCAGTTGCCCTGGCATGGGCCGTGATAGGGGCATTTATTCCTATGGTAGTTGATTCCAGAGGCATTAAGATGATTTCATTTGTTTTTGTTTTTTTCTTTATCAAACTATTTATTAATACTGTCATTTTTGACGTCCGTGATATAAACGGTGACAGTCTGAACGGAGTCAGGACAATACCTGTTTTTCTGGGGAGAAAAAAAACAAGAATTCTTCTTCTCATCATGAACTCAATTCTCATTTTCTGGCTAATATTTTCCTATTTCCAGGGTTTCTTCCACAGATATTTCATAGTTTTAATCTTTGCCACTGTATATGGATACTGGTACATCCTGTATTTTTGCAGGGAAACAATAAATATCCGTATGTCGCGGGATTTGCTGGTAGATGGAGAATTTATTGGCATAGCGATCCTGGCATCATTGTATTCATACAATAGTATTTTTTTACTAAACCTTCCTTGAATTCATTTGCCATATCAAATTTATTTCTAGCCCCTATTTCATAAGCGCACAAGGCTCATCACCGCCGTGCCAGCTTTTCCTTGGGCGCATACGGACAACATGAGCTAACTCGGAATTGTCATCAACTATGAATGCTACTCCTTTTTCAGTCCCCATCTTTTTCAGGGACTCACCTATTCCCTCTCGCATATATGTGGGGCGGACAGCTTCAAGAGCGCTTATGTCATCCTGTGCGGTAAGGCGATGGCAGATTATAATATCACTTTGTGACATGACATCCGGATGAAGCGCGGCTGGCCTCTGTGTTGCAAAAATTATAGAAAGTCCGGGTTGTCTTCCCTGCCTTAGCCATTCCGTTACAAGTACTCCTGTTGCAGGCGTTTCTCCTTCCCTGGGTAAAAATAAATGAGCTTCATCTACAAACATCCAGACCATAGGAATGCCTTCTTCATCTGGACTTTCTCCCATTTCCTTTTGTTCATAAATTCGTCTTGATCTTATACTTTCATCATAAATTTTAGAACCAAGGATCTTAACAGCTATGGCCTTGATATTCTGGTTGTCGATCGAGCTAAGGTCAAGAATGACCACCTTTCCCTTTCGGATAATATCGGAAATAATGATCCCTTTTTCCTGAAATATTCCCCAGGAAATGGCCGAGCGGAAATAGTTATTAGCGGCATTTCGCAAAGTCGTATCTTCTTCTTTATCCTTATTTACAAAACCTATGATGGTATTCAAAGAGATCCCTGATTCTTTTTCCCGGATCTCTTCGATTATTTTCATAATGAAAACACCCACCGGGCTTATCGGGTCAAGACCAAATAAAGAACACCAGTCATACCCTGAAAGTTCTGATGGTGAAATCGAAAATGGCTTAACATCAATATGCATTTTTTCATAATGTGCAACACTTCCTGCAGGGACAAACAAATCTACATCGATCCCTGCAGGAGAAAAACCCCATTTTGATAAAATATCGCTTTCCTTACTATTCGGGTGGCGCATGGTCCAGAAAATTCCCATTGTATCAATAACAAGAGCCGCAATATTTATATTACCCGGAAGGGAAGCAAGTTCTTCTATCAATGTTCCCATTGTATAGGACTTTCCATATCCGCGTTTACCGCAAATAAGAATGGCGTGTGGTCTTAATGCATCCATCTGGACTTTTGATCCCATGGACTTATCAAGAGCAAGATATCTTCCCACATCCAGGGTACCTGTGTCAGTATCTTTATCTCTCCTTCCGATCACGTATTGCTTATGTGTTACACCTGAATTTCGAATGTCTGGTGAGATTATGTTATATTTTGAATTCATTGTTAAGCCCATTAAAGTATAAAAAAAGTAAATGCTGCGGAAAGTATTTAATATTTATGTTATTATTTTATATAAGGAATAGTTATTATAATCATGATAATTCTAATTTATATTATAATAATAGTAATAATTATTATATTGAAGTTCGGATAAATTTAAATAATCCTGAGATTTACAGCTAGATTATCCTCAATTTGGAAGAATAAAATATTTATTTCAATTAAAAATGGACACAAAACAAATCAAAAGGAAAATGACTCTGCGTACTGCTTCAATAGTTGATACCATAAAGTCATTGGCCGGGGAAAAAAAAAGAGAAAGAAAACCTTGTTCATATAATGTCAGGAAATATAAACACCAGCGGGTAATTATTCTTGATTGCAAGAACTGCAAGTCGGGTTCATCATCCATCACAGATCCAATATGCAGGGAATATATTTTCCAGATCCTGAACTCTGAACCTGCAGCAAACCGACTTGTCCTCTCCCATCTTTTTGAACGGGACTATGAAATGGAAAACCTGGATTTCCTATATCATCTGGCTCAATTCATTAATAATATCCATGCATATAAAAATTCAGGATTTGGGACGGAATGCGAAGAATATACAACCCAGTGTAAAGAATGGTTGCTTTCGATTATAAATACAAGCACTTTTGACCCGATAAAAGCATATCTGGAAATAAGAGAAAAAATCAATACCCTTCAAAAATCAAATGCCAAAGCCATTAGAATCCAATTTATATCATTGTTGGAAAAAATGATATCCACTGTGCCTTTGCTGGCAGACCGGATAAGAGGTGAGAGGGAAAGTTGCGATTATTACAGGAATACTATTAAATCACTCGTCAGGCCGGGTTTTTCCACCTCAAGGATATATACGGCTCCGCCATCAAATACTGAATTTCTTGAAAGGTATGAAGTGCATAGATCCGGGGGGCGTATATTGCCAATAACGATCTACAGGCTTACTGACAGGCCGGAGAGCCTGTATTTTACGATTCCCCCGGAATATAATGACATGCGTCCAATAGAATTGGAAATTATTGAATCAGTCAGGAAGAAACTAATGAGGCACAGGCCAAAGGAAATCAATTTTTCAGAATCCTCCAATTCCAGGGAATATTTCGAAAGGCTCGGGGTCAGGATGATTTCAGATGAAGCCAGGGAGAAAAATTTAAAACTTGCCCCCGATGAAATAAACGTGTTATCAGATATACTTGCAAAATACACAACTGGATTGGGAATACTGGAAGATGTGCTTTCAGATGAACGGGTTACTGATGTTTATGTAAATTCACCGGCTGATATAAATCCCATCCATGTCGTAGTTGATGGAGAAGAATGTTTTTCGAATATCTTTTTATCCCAGGATGATATCGATTCCATGATAACCCGGTTCAGGGCGATAAGCGGAAGACCATTCGGGGAAGCAACCCCGGTTCTTGATATGGATCTGCCGGAATTCAAAACAAGAGTATCAGTGATTGGAGACCCGTTATCATCCGGCGGATTGGCTTATGCTTTCCGGAAACATGCGCGAAATCCATGGACGCTCCCGAAACTGATAAACACAGGCTCGATCACTCCGCTTGCTGCAGGTTTATTGAGTTTCCTTATGGACGGCCAGTCTTCTGTCCTTGTCGCGGGTGGTGTGGGTTCAGGAAAAACATCTCTTCTTTGCGCTTTGCTTCTGGAAATCCCCCAGAAATACAGGATATTGACCATTGAAGATACTCCAGAGCTTCCTATTGAAGATCTACAAAAACTTGGCTTTAAGATCCAGGGAATGAATACAAAAGCTGCGGTAGGTGGAACGAACATCGAGGTAAATCCTGAAACAGCGCTTCGCGCAGCCCTGAGAATGGGAAATGCCACTTTAGTACTTGGTGAAGTGAGAGGTCCTGAAGTAAAAGTTCTATATGAGGCAATGCAGGTAGGAGCTGCCGGAAATTCGGTTATAGGCACAATCCATGGCGCATCCACAAGGGCAGTATATGAACGCATCGTCAACAGTCTTGGAGTACCTGCGGCATCATTCAGGTCGACGGATGCAGTCATTGTAGCACAGAATGTGAGAATAAGCGGTACGCTGAAAAAGAAAAAAAGAATTGTGGAAATAGCCGAAGTAACGGGAGGAGAATGGGAAGAACATCCCGATTCAGATGATATTTTTAATGATATAATGGTATTTGACGCTACCCAGGATAAGCTTGTAGCGACTGATCTGCTTGACAGGGGAGGTTCTGTGCTTGTCAGTAAGATCGCCCATAAATGGGGTATGGGCATTGATGAAGCTTCCCTGAATATCAAGGTGCGGGCAATGATCAAAGAAACGATCGCAAAAGTGGGTGAACAATATCCCGGGTTTGTAGAATCTGACATGGTAATGAAAGCAAACAATGCTTTTTGTCTTTACCTTGACCAGATGCAGGATGATAAAGGAAAAGTGGACTTCCATGACGTTTATAACAAATGGATGGCGTGGTACCTTGATTTCGTGGAGAAAAACAGGTAAGGTAATTCATGAGTGACAACCAGGATATGTATTGCCGTGCCTGCCGTTTTTCTGTGAAACACTTTAGCTGGCTTGTGGGTGATATTGATAAATACAGGAAAAAAAGCGAAAAAACAGTGAGCAAAGAGTTTCTTGATGCAATAGGTTTTTCCGGATTTGAACTTGAGCCATGGGAAACCCATATACTTTCCTATACTTTCGGCCTTTTTTTGTTCATCTTATTAATTGGTCTTGATATAATTCTATTTAGCATTTCCACCTATGAAAGAAATTCAATGATTTTTGCGGCGATTTTTACTGCAATTGTTCCCATAGTGGCAATGATTTACTTGAGTGAGTATCCCAAGATACATGCAAAATTCCTGAAAATCCATACACTTGGGGATATGCCGGAAATCCAGAGCTATATTGTTATGTCAATGAAGCTTGTTCCCAATATGGAAAGAGCCATAATTTTCGCATCTGACAATTCATTCAGGCCCCTTGCAAGGGACTTAAAAAAACTTATGTGGGATATCCATATTCGCGTATATAGCAATATCGATGAAGCGCTTATCGTATTTGCAAACCAGTGGGGCAAGAACAGCGAATATTTCAAACGTTCTCTACACCTTGTAAAAAGTTCAACAAGCGAACCGGATGATGCCCAGAGAATAATGACCCTTAACAAATCGCTTGACATAGTTCTTGAGGGGACAAAAACCATGATGGATGCGTTTGCAGCCAAACTCAAAACCCCTACTTATGTCTTATATTCTATTTTTATCTTGATCCCTCTGGCTCTTGTGGCATTGATACCGGCTGTAAGCATCGTCGGGGTAAAGATAGATACTGTGACCCTTGTACTGGTCTATAATATCGGATTGCCTCTTTTTACTTTTCTGTATTCGGAATTTATTTTACTGCAGCGGCCTGCCACTTTTTCACCGCCGGACATTTCAGATAAACATCCTGAACTAACAAATATCAGTTCAATCAGGAAAAACATAATTATTATCGCATTGATAGCCGGGGCAGCAGTGGGTTTTTCAGGATATGTTCTTCTTTATTTGGGCAATCCTTTTAATATTATCTCAAAAGAAGCCATGGCTGGATTGGTTTTACCTACTTTCCCGATCATCTGGGCAATAACTGCGATGATTTGCGTATATTGCCTCGGAATATATACACCTTATAAAAAAATACGCGATTGTGTAAAACAGATAGAAAATGAATTTGCTGATGCTTTATTCATCCTGGGAAGAAGGATCACAGAAGGACGATCGGCAGAAGAAGCCTTCGGTCACACATCTGAAACGATGAAAGGGTCTAAAATCGGTGAATCTTTTGCGGATATTGCAAAAAACCTCACGTGCATGAGAACCACATTGCATGGCGCTATATTTAACGAGGAATATGGGGCCCTCAAGGATATTTACTCAGATAGGGTGCATACCATGATGAAACTCCTGACCGAGAGTGTCCAAAGAAGCCATGAGGCAGCAGGCATGGCGATCATAAAACTTGCAGACCATCTGAAGGAATTGCAGGAGGTGGAGGCAAATATCAGGAGGTCGCTGTATGATGTTACTTCCACGATGAGGTCAACGGCTATTATATTTGCCCCGCTCATAGCAGGAGTTACGCTTGCTCTTTCCGAAGTGATCCAGAAGATATTGCAAAATATATCAAAAGAGTCACGTAATTTGCCTGACGAATACAACATCGGGGATTTTATGAACGATGCAGGAACCGGAATGACCCAGACTGTCCCTCCTGATATTTTCCTGCTTGTCGTGGGAATATATATGATTTTTTTGGTGATGATCCTTACACGGTTTGCGGGCGGGATCGAATATGGCGATGATAGGCCTCAATTCATGTACGATCTTGGACATACCCTGCCTGTGTCAATCATGGTGTTCACGGTTACGACTATTGTTTCAAGAGTGATTTTCAGTTCAATGGTCTGAAGAATTATCAAATTAATTTAATTCTTCCTTCAAATACCCGCTCGGCGGTTCCTTCCATATAGGCGGTATCATCATCGATTGTAATTCTCAATTCTCCGCCTTTCGTATTCACTTTAACTGAATTTCCGGTCTTTCCAAGGCGATATGCCACTGCTGCGCAAGCTACTGAACCTGTGCCGCAGCTTAATGTTTCACCTTCAACTCCCCGCTCATAAGTGCGAATAGTTAATTCCTTTCGGGAATCCACATGAACAAAATTCACATTCGTACCTTTTGGAAAAATCGGGTCGGATCGGATCTCTGGCGCTATGGACAAAAATTTGGTATCATCAAGTGAATCTACAAAAATCACTGCGTGTGGAACCCCTGTGTTGACCGCAGATACTTCATATCCATGCAAGGCTATATTGAGAAATTCCCCTGCTCCTTTAGCAGGAATTTGTGTCCTCTGGAATTGCGGTTTTCCCATGCTTACAGAAATCCACGTTTTATCCTCACGCCGCAAACTTATTGGTAGAACACCCGCAAGCGTTTCGACTCTTGCTTTATCCTGTATATACTCTTTATCCAGGGCATATTTCGAAAGGCAGCGCACGCCATTGCCGCACATCTCAGCTTGCGTCCCATCTGAATTGAAAATCTGCATCTTTATATCTGCCATATCGGATCTTTCAAGAAAAAGCACACCATCTGCTCCTATTCCGAAGCGGCGATCGCAATACTTTAACGCAAAAGCGGCCTTTTTATTATCCTCAATGATCTTTTCATTATATTCATCGATCAGGATAAAATCATTTCCATTTCCCTGAAGTTTTGTAAAATGCAGCATATTATCTCCTATCTTTCTTCAATGCAGATGATATTATCTGGCCTGCGGTTTTGATCATCATATATGCGCCGCCAACTATCAATACTGGCCCGGCGCCCAGTGCTGCTGCGGCTATCCCCGCGCTTGCAAGAAGCGCAGTATCCTGGTTAGTGAGGAAACGTGAGACTTTATCAAGCGTTGAAGGTTCGATATCCACTGCATCGGTCTCAAGCACTATCTCGCCTTTCTGAAATATTTTTATCCATCCTGTTTCTTCAGAGACCAGAACAGCCGTGATCGACTCGTCATATAACGTAATACCTCTGGCTGCTGCATGTTTTGTCCCGAAACCAAGAACTGTTTCAGATTTCAATATCCTTGCCCCATATGAAACCATTTCACCCTTCGGGGTAAATATCATGGCGCCGTCAAGCGTAGCAAGTTTTTCGACAACAGCCTCCATGCCCTTACTGAGTAAATTCCCCGCGAACTGGATCTGTGGATAATGGAGCCGGTAATGTCCCTCAATTTGTTTCCTATCCGCAATTACGAAAAAAGCTCCCTGATTTTCTTTGGCAAGCCTCTTTGAGATATTGAGGATGCTGGTTATAACTTCAGATTTTTTATCAGGACTATTCTCTGTCTGGATCATAGAACCTACTTATTTTTAAGATAAGTTATATGTTTTGGTGAACTACCTCACTCTAAAGCTGTGAAGCTTCCTGTTTCATAGACCGAGCTTGCTTTGATGCGTGGGATACTGTTGAAGTATCTCAGGGCAATCAAAGTAGAGGACTCAATCTCCACAGGCGTTAATTCGATACGTTCCGTACCTACTTGTTTTAATCCTTCAATTTCCATATTGTCGGCTGAATTATAATCCCTGTCCATGATATTACCACATTTCTTATTCTCACAGACATAGACCCGTTTATCCAGAGGCATATCCTGAATGTTTCCACATTTTGAGCATGTTTTGGTTGATGGGAAATTCTTTGGTACTTCAATCAGAGTATGCGCTTTTTTCGTTAATGCGCTTATTATCCCGCCGATTGAAGTGGATAACATTTTCCTGCCCCATATCCGCTGCCATGCTTTTAAACTTTCATCCTGAACGCAGATGATCTCATAATTGTTTTTCAGGAAGCTGACGACCTTATTCTTAATATCCTGTTTAATATTGGTTGCTTTTTCATATTCCTTATTGAGTTTGATCCTTGTCTTATTCCAGTTCCTGCTATGAAGCTCCTGCTTACTGAGTGTTCTTGCAATTCTCCTGAGTTTCGGACTGACAGGAATGGAATACTGGATTGCTATTGCTGTTGTTGAAAGCATTAATTGATTGCTAAGACCGAAATCAATTCCTACTGATTTGTTTGCAGGTACTTGTTTTACCTTTTCCTGATAGGTTGTTATGGTTAAGTAGTAGTTCCCGTTCCTGTGTATCAGAGTACCGTTTGCAATGTCAGCACCTTCTGGTATTTGCTTTAATCCGATCATTTTTAATTTCTGCTTGATTCCCTGAATATGGATATACTTTTTATCGTCCAGAATCTTAAAAGTATTATCAAATTGTTTCAAAGGAATGGACTGCATCTCGCTTTTGTATTTCAATTTCCCGACTTTATAACCTTTCTTTTTCTTTTCAGCAAGACCACGAATATCATCCTGTATTCTTCCGATAATGTTTTGCCTCATCTGAGAGGATAAACATTTCAGTTCACGGATTTCAAATACATCTTTGACTTTCACAGGTACTTCATAGATTTTATCATCTATTCCAAAAATCTTCTTTTGGGATAAAACATAATTCCGTAGCCACTTTCCTTCAAGGAATAATCGGTTAAGATGTTCCTGTGTAGCATGATTAAGATGAGATAAGTCTATTTTTGTTTCATAGACCCTACAAATTTGGGTTTTCCTCTTTGCTTTTGTAGCTTTCACAGAAGCTTTGATAGTTTCATTCTTGTTCATGCAAATTCGACAAGCCTATATATGTTTTGATACTATTTATGTATGTCTATCCCTAAAAAATGCAGATTCGACAACTCTTTTTCGGGGATAGATGCTACTATTGCAAGTGGTACGATTCATCCCACATGCTAAAGCCGTGGGGCTTTCTCTACCCCTTGACCCCACTAACGTAAATTGATACCGATCAAGGTTTATTGAAGCAGCAGGTAATTATGTCCCAATCGCAAAAAAAAGAATATGTCCGGAATATGTTCGCAGGTATTTCCAGAAGGTATGATCTTCTAAATCACCTCCTGAGCCTTGAAAAGGATAAATACTGGCGTCGCTTTGCCGTATCAAAACTGCCACCGGGATATATTATTGATGTCTGCTCAGGTACGGGGGATGTCGCAATAGAAGCCGCAAAAAAGAATCGGGTAATAGCTTCTGATTTTTGTTATGAGATGCTGCAATTATGCAGGCCGAAGTTAGAGAAAAAAGACATAAAAAATGTAAGTTGCATCCAGAACGATGCCGAGAACCTATCTTTTAAGGATGGGACTTTTGATGGCGCAATTGTAGCTTTTGGAATACGTAATGTCGCAGATATCAAGAAAGCCTTATCTGAGATGAACCGTGTGGTCAGGACCCGAGGCAGGGTGGTTGTTCTTGAATTCTCTTTACCTGAGAATAAGATTTTTAGATCCGTGTATTATTTCTATTTCAAAAAGATCTTGCCGTTAGTTGGGGCGGTCATATCCAAAAAGGATGATTCTTACAATTATCTTCCTGCATCAGTGATGGCATTCCCAAAAAGGAAGGAGTTTGTTGAACTTATGAAAGATGCAGGCATTTCGCATGTTGAATATTTTGACCTGACTTTCGGGATAGTCACGGTTTATGTGGGAGATTGTATTGATGGAAATAGTGCGAATAAATCACTTCTCGAACCTGACCTGAATTCATAGAAAAAATCAAGACAGGGCAAAAAGAAAAAACAGTCATTTTAAAAAAATTAAATCCGATCTTTTTGAAAAGAATTTAAGGGATATGTTAATGCCAATTCGTCAGGAAGCAGAAACAAAAGGCTTGACTGAAAAAGACGTAGAAATAGAGATCAAAACTCATAGAATGCGCAAAAACCTGACATGATACGTTTGGTCTTAGAGACTTTTTATTATCTTCTGGTACGAAAATAACCACAGAGCGCGCAGAGGGCACAGAGAAATTACATCTCTGGGATCTCTGTGCCCTCTGTGGTTGTGAATTCAGTAAAGAAAAAATAAATACAGCCATGGAAGCTATCATGTCGTTCTCTGAAATCATAAATCCAGAAATTAAAATGAATGTAATAAAATCAGATCCTGACGAACCTAAAGAAAAAAGAGATAGCGACCTTATTTCGCAACATCTCGGGCAGCCTCTTGCATCACTCTTGGCGGATTCTCCTCGATCACAGGCCTATCTTTCCTGTAATCTTTCAACCTCCTGATTATCACTTCTGTCAGGAATAACACAAGCGCTGCAAGAAGGTATGGTTCTTTTTCACTCTTTGGCTCATTCACAGTACGCACCGCTTTTTCCTTGATATCCAAAAACATGAGCCCCTGTACCTCATCTTCATTATACACACGCCCTCCATTTGATTCGATGACCGCGTCCAGTTTATCATTAAATCCTATTTCCCTGTATTCAAGAGGATAGTTAACCGCAATTCCATATCCTGAAACGTCATGAAAATCCCCGGTATCAAGATTGATAGTGGTTTCATAAGTGGTCGGCCCTGTCCTTGAAAGGTCAAGAGGCGCCCCGTCAAGTTTCACCTGAGGCACTGAACCCGATGTGACAATGATCCGGCCTGATGTTCCTGCCCATATGTCCTCAGCGTTTATCACATCCCCTTCTTTCGGGCGCGGGTCGCCGATCGCCCAGTTGATCATCGAAGAAATAAGGCGCGAGTTCTCACCGCTATAAACGCTGCTTGCCCAGCGGGACTCCCCGCCGCCGTTATCGGTTGTGAAGGAAACGACCCGGCCAAGGCCGAAGCTCCATGTTGTAAGTATTGGCTTACCGCTCGTGGTAGCTACAAGCCGGCCTGAGCCGAGTTTTGGGATTACATCATTGTATCCTGTGACCGATGCTGAGATATTGATATATTTTGTTATGAAATGGCCATTGTCCAGTGTCGCGAGGGGATATTCGTAAGTTACTGAGGGGGTTTCAGCAGGTGTCGGAGTAGCGGATGGGCTTTCGCCTATCAGGGTGCTTGCACGTTCATCAGGATACAAGAGTATCACATCAGTGCCGGCTGCTTTTGCCAACATATCATAATTATCATTGGGCATTCTCGCTTCTTCAAGAAAAAGTATTTGAATGAATTGTATTTTGATATCTTCTTTTGTTAGATCCAACACCGTTTTCTCAGTTTGAGCAAGTCCTTCCGGAGGTATGAATCCATCAGATATGATTATTATTTCTTTTGTCCCGCTGACCGAATTTAATGAATCTTTGGCTGTTTGCAGCCCTTTATCAAGATCAGTAGGATTATCTCCTCCTTTTGGACCAATTTCCCGTATGAAATTTTCAAGCTCCAACTTATTTGCTTCTGCTCCCATGGATAGTATATTTGTTAGTCTTGTTACACCGCTAAAAGCCACTACTCCAACATGGCTATCCTTTCCGATACTGCGGATGATGCTTATGGCATTTGCATCAATAAGACTGATCCGTGATTCTCTTCCTATGCTGCTGCCAAAACTGGTGCTTCCTGACGAATCAATTAAGATAACAATGTTCCTTCCCCCTTTAAATTCTGCCGACCTCGAAATGATAGGCAGTATCGCTTCTGTCGGTGAATTATTGTATGCTCCTTTGTCATACGACGATTCCCCACCTACAACCACAAGCCCTCCACCATTTCCCACGTAATTGCGCAATGTATCAGCATTAAGCTCGGCAGCTCCCTTATTGTCTATTATCACAGTCTTATATGATGAAAGCTCTGTCGGCAAAGAGCTCATTGTAGCAACATCATATAGAGTGTTTGTGATCGTATAAAGAGGAGATTCTGTATCGCCCGTTACAACCAATAACTTTGGTTTTGGCACAACGAATATTGATCTATAAAATACGTTATTGAGCGTGAACCTGTCTTCTGTGCCCGGAGTTATCGTTGCTTTCATTTTATGCGAGCCAAGACTTGTAAATGAGCCAGTGACAGGAATTACCTTTTCTCGTTCCTTCTGGGTAAAAGTTTCACTCATTACTGATGTTCCGTCTATTTCCACATCAAGCCTGTAGCTGATATCGGTTCCTGCCTGCCTTACAACCACATTGAACACATTATCATTCCCAATAATGATATTCTTAGCACTTGCTATCTCAACGCTTGCATCATTATGGAGGGGTTTTTGTTTTACAGCGAACACTTTTGTCCCTGTCTGTGATACAAATGAGATTGCATCGAAAAGGTCTTTTCCGTAATTGGCGTTCCCGTCAGTTACCAGTAATAAATTATTATTCTCAGCCGCTGCTATCACTTCATCGCCAATTGGTGATTTTAGTCCCGCGAATTCCCTGAATTTAGTAGGTGTTTTGGGCTGCATCGCGTCAAATATTTTCTTCCCGGTATCTTTATTGAACAGGTCCATGCTGAAAGTATTATCGGAAATAACAGTTATCCTTGGAGCATCATCACGCACTGTGGTTATGCCCAGCGAGTAAGGCGAAGCAAGGGCAATTATCAGGAGGCTCAGTATGATGATCCGTGAAAATATGATCCATTTCGAAACGCCTCTCCTCATATAATACAACCCTATAAGGATCAGAGGGCTGATAAGCAAAAGGACATAAGGATTCTCGAACTGGGGAGGGGTGAAAACCATTACAGTTCACCCCTCCAGCGCAGGTAATACAGTTCAAGGAATACAAGGAACATGGCCGCCATTATAAAATAAATATCAAGATTCTTTTGTTTCCGGATGGTCTCAGGTGAATAGACAAGCTGTTGTGAAGTTGAAACATTTGCCGCCTCATCAGCAAGCCCGCCGCCAGCAAGGTTTGATTCCCTTTCGTCATATAGGTTCACAGCCACACTCTTTCCGGGCACATCATAAACGCCAACCTCATCAAGCAGCAGCGTATCAGTTGTCACCTTATCTGTTGGTGTATTCACTGTCACTGTTGCCGGGAATTTTATCAACATTCCCGTCTTTGCATTATATTCAGTAACATCAAGGCTTCCCTTCATCCACTCAAGCATCTGTTTCCAGAAAAGCGGATAACCGGGAAGCGTGTGAAAGTCATTCCAGACTTGTTCATTAAGCGGGTCATAAATATTATTCCCCTGCGGGTCAGCAAGGCCGGAATAGATAACTGTCCCTTTCCCGAATTTCCAGTAAGCAATAATAGCTGATTTTTCTTTGTCTCCGCTTTCAACAAGACCTACCGCGCCATTTTTCAGATGCGCCTTGAAATATTTCTTGACATCGGTTTTCTCAATATCAATACCAGCTGTTATCGTAGTCTGGCGCGCGATATTCAGGGATGTCTTATTCCCGGGTGTTCCCAGTTCGACTGGCAGGAGATCCATATCCGTTAGACCCGGGGAAGCAATTATTACAGCCGTTCCCCCATTATTGACATGGTCTTCGAGATTTATAACAGCGTCCGGGGGCAGGGGAGAGCTCACTACAACGATATTACCTGACATCGAAGGAATGCTTTTAGGGTCTGCTTTTGTGACTTTTGTATTGGGGATCAGTCCAAGTGCAACTATTGATGGCGATTTTGGATTATCCGTGATAAAAAGGACATCACGCTGCATCGAGGGGGGCATATAAATAAAGGCGTTGTTGTCAACAGGAAGGGCATCATTTGAATCTATTGATATCTTCGTAATTCCCGGATTCAGGTTAAGGTCATTGATGCTGAAATATTCACTTGACTGGCCTTTGATATTTATCGTATCCTTAACTGCCGTCTTTTCATTTATCGAAACATCGATATTTACATCCCGTGCATCTTTATTGAAGTTCTTTATGACTACTTTGTAATCGCTTGCAGATTCAAACCAGCCATTCACGATGCCGATATTGTCCGTCCTGCCACTTACGGTTATAAAATCAACTTTGATGCCGCTTGCCTCTGCTACTTTCTTCGCTATTTCCGGGCTGTCACCGCTCCAGCTGACAAAATCCGATAGCACAACGATCCTTCCACCTTCGGGAAGCATTCTTCGCCCCAGGAGGATGGCGCTTGAAAGGTCAACACTTGTGGCTTTTGCCTTGAGTTTTGATAGCGCATCCGTAGCGCTGCTTGCCGGGGCTTCTTTCATTACCATTACAGGAATACTCTGGGCAAGAATGATTGTATTTTTGGCGCTTAAGAATTTATTTGCCTCATCCACTGCTTTTGTGAATCTTCCGTCTGCCTGCATACTTCCTGAGGCGTCAAGAATTATGACAGTTGACCCGCCGCCTGCTTCCTCGTTCGCCATAATGAAAGGCGCGGCAATTGCAAGTGAAATGATAATTAGAGCAAGGAGCTGGATGAGAAAGAGCGGGTCTTTCAGGAATTTCCTGAAAATATTAAGACGTTTCTTCTTTTCAATGTCAAGAAGGAACATTACAGAAGGGATCTTTATTTTTTTTGCCCGTGGCCTGAGAAGATAAATTATGATAAGGGGAATAATAGATAAAAGCGCATAAAGTCCGGCCTCATTTACGAACTGCATCGGATTTGCGTAGAATGAATCAAGGAGAGCCATTTTGTACCTCTAATATGCAGTTAAAAATTTTTCTCCATTAAAGTGAATCATATCTTTTTCCCTTCTATTTATGCCCCGCTTCTCTCCTGTTCACAACTTCGAAAATTGAATCAAAGACAGGTTTATCCGTAGTGACCGTATGAAAATCAGCCCCTACAGTTATACAGGTTTCCTTGATCTTTGCAATATGGTCATTCAGCCTCTTCTGGTATTCTGCGCGAAGCCTTGGGCTTGTATATATATCCATTTTTGCATCGGTCTCAAGATCGATCAATTTTGCTTCTCCGCCAAGGTCAAGGCTCTTCTCCAGGGGGTCAAGCACCTGTATAAGCACGAGTTCATTATCTCCGAGCCTGAATATTGAGTTCCTGATTGCTTCTACATCTGTCATAAAATCAGATATTATAAAAACGAGTGATCTTGATTTTATAACGCTTGCATATTTTTCCATGCAATAATCAAAACGTGTTTTTCCAATAAGCTGGGCGCTGTTAAGAAGATCAATCGTAAGGGAAAGATATTTTCTTCCTCTTTTGGGTTTTGTGATATTTATTTCTTCACCAAACGTTGCAACCGCGAATTTCTCATTATCCTTGGTTACAAGATATGCAAATCCAAGCGCCATCATCGCTGCATATTCGAATTTATTCCGAAAATCCATGCTCTTGCTGGTATCAAGCAGTATGTGTGTGGTCAGGCTTTTTTCTTCCTCGAATTCCTTTACATAAAGTTTTTCAGTTCTCCCGTAAACTTTCCAGTCTATGGTCTTGAAATCGTCTCCCTGCGTGTATTCACGATAGCTTACAGGCTCCATTCCCCTGCCTTTCAGTATAGAGCGCCTGCTTCCGCTGTATGCGGTGGATACGCGTTTTCGCACCATGAATGAGAAGCGGTCAAGCTCTTTGAAGAACGAAGTATCAATCATCTATTTCACGTTTTTGAGAATGTCTGAGATTACCTGATCTGTCGTCATCCCTTTGCGTTCGGACTCAAACGTCAATATGACACGATGGCGAAGCACCGGATATGCCATAGTATCAATATCTTCCTTGCTTACATAATTCCTGCCTTTCATAAGCGAGCGCGCTTTTGCGGCAAGTATTATACCGATCGAAGCCCTTGGCGATGCGCCGTATTCAATATGCTCGTTCTTTCCCCGTGTAGCTATAACGATCTTAATAGCCCTGGTCTTGATATCTTCAGCTATGGGAACATCACGCGTGAGCTTCTGGAGTTCGAGGACTTGCGTTTTTGAGACTACGCTGTTTACGGCTGGAACAATATTCTTAGTGTACCTGTTAACGATCTCATTCTCATCTTCGAATGTGGGATAGTCCATTAAGATCTTAAGGAGGAATCTGTCAAGCTGCGCTTCAGGAAGAGGATATGTGCCTTCCATCTCGATGGGATTCTGGGTGGCAAGAATAAAGAATGGCTTATCCAGCAGGTAGGTCTTGTTGCCCACCGTTACCTGTTTTTCCTGCATTGCTTCAAGCATGGCGCTTTGGGTCTTTGGCGATGCCCTGTTAATCTCATCAGCAAGAACGATATTGGCAAACACTGGTCCTGGTTCAAACCTGTACTGTTTCTTTCCGCCGATATCCTCGATAATATACGTGCCTGTGATATCCGAGGGCATAAGATCCGGCGTACACTGTATCCTGTTAAATTTAAGGTCAAGCGCTTTTGAAATTGTGCTGATGGTAAGTGTTTTAGCCAGACCGGGATTGCTCTCAACAAGCGCATGGCTGTTGCACAGGATCGCTATCATCATCTGTTCAACCGCTTCATGCTGGCCCACGACCACTTTGCCTATCTCGTCAAGAAGCTCTTTGAAAATCCTTGTCGAACTCGCATATGTCTCGTTACTCATGTATTAACCTCTTTCATATTTTACTCCTTTCGACTGCATATTTATTAATAAGCATCTTTTCAGTTTCTGTTTTTTTCATCAGCATACTGTAACCGCCATCAGAAACATTGGAACCAAGGGCATCAACCGGGAATGCCGCTGATGTGATGAACTGGTTACTGGTCTGGCTCGTATCCCTCACATCAAACCCTGTATCCATTCCTGTATATAAGGTCAGGTCAATATTCTTTCCTTCAATGGATGCGATCTTTGGTTTTCCGAAAATGTCCCCTGACCCTTTTGATCCAATGACATCACTATTCTCAGGGCGGCCAGTGATATCGCCGATAGTTATATTCGTATCTTCATTTCCTATGCCTGTTAAATTCTTGAAATTATTGGCAATGGTATCAGGCGGGATCCTGTATTCAGGATTTAATGAAATGAACGTTGCTCCGGAAATAAATATTATCACCAAAATTATCCTTGTGATTACAACACTTGCGGCTATTAATTTAGAAGCTGAAACGACTGTCAGGACACTCAGAACCAGATTTTTCAGTGATTCTACAATTACATTGGTTTCAGAGATGTTATCATAGGCAGTCCTGAGTTTTTCTTTGAGTTCAGGATACTTATCTTCAACCAAAAAATTAAATTTGATCTTATGATCGTTTTTATGCAGTAAAAGAGCCCCTATTATAGCGATAATAAATGCCAAAATAGGGGGAATAATTCTAATAATATTCACTGGTATGAAAAAGAATGGCGAAGAGCGTTGTATGAAATATTCTATCTGAAGAACAAGAAAAATTGCATAAAAAATGGCAAAAATAGATATTAAATCCAGAATAAAAAGCAATCGCCTGCGTTTAAAATAATCAGCCTGGAGTTTTAAAAGTTTCTCCATCAGTTCGTCCATTCAGTCACCTTAACCCGCATTATTGGTTTTGATTATATTAAGTCTTGGGATAGGTAAGTTTATGTATTTAAAAAGGAATTAAGGCAACCTGAACCAAATTCTATTGGTTCGATATTAACCGTAGCAGGTTTTGGCCTGCGGCGTATGAATTGAAACAATTCGAATGCAGTAAAGCCTTGTGAGGTATGCATGAGTCGGATCTTAAATGATCTTACGGAGGAAAAGAATGAAAAATAATTACAAGACGAATGAAAGATTGCTGGACCTTATTTCAGGTCTTAAAGAACAATCCAGGAACAAAGAGGTTCCACTCTGGCGTGATATTGCGATAAGGCTTGAGCGCCCCACAAGAAATGCTACTGAAGTTAATCTGAGCAGGCTCAACCGGTACACAAAAGAAAAAGACTTGATACTTGTACCGGGTAAGGTCCTGGGCGCAGGTGAATTGAATCATCAGTTAACTGTTGCAGCTGTAAGTTTCAGTGAAGGCGCAAGGAACAAAATAATCGAAGCCGGTGGTTCATGCCTCTCAATAGAAGAACTGATGAACAAAAACCCGGAAGGCTCCAGGGTAAGAATAATCGGGTGATAACATGACAGTAATAGATGCAAATAATCTTATTCTGGGAAGAATGGCAAGCACAATAGCACAGCGAATATTAAATGGTGAACAGGTCAATATCATAAATGCTGAAAAAGCGATCATCTCAGGCAGGAGAGATGCTACATTCGATCGTTACAAGGCTTATGTATCTCGCGGTTCACGGGAATTCGGCCCTCGTTTTCCAAAAAGGCCAGACCAGATAGTGGCAAGGACTATCAGGGGTATGATCCCACATACGAAAACCTCAGGTAGAGATGCTTATAACCTGTTAAGGGTTTATATCGGCGTTCCGCCTGAACTCAGTAAAGAACAGGCGATCACCATAAATGACGCAAGTATTACACGTCTTAGCACCAGTAATTATACGGTGCTGGGTGACTTGAGCAAGAGATTAGGATCAAAATTTTAGGTGTTATATATGAAAATCGTTAATTCATCAGGAAAAAGGAAAACCGCAATTGCCCGGGCAACCATAAGGGAAGGAAAGGGGCGTGTAAGAGTAAACAAGAAACCTATAGAAATATTTGAACCAGCAATGATCCGTTTCAAAATGTCAGAGCCTCTTGATTTTGCAAGCAATGTCATCCCCCAGGTCGATATCGATATAAATGTCCATGGAGGCGGTATATTTGGCCAGGCAGGCGCCGTTCGTACAGCTATCGCAAGAGGTCTTGTGGAATGGACGAACGATATGGCGCTAAGGGATGCTATGGCGCAGTATGACAGGAGTCTGCTCGTGAACGACACCCGTTATAAACTGCCAAAGAAATTCGGCGGTCGCGGAGCCAGAAAGAGAAGGCAGAAATCATACAGGTGAAATATGATACCGGTACGATGCTTTTCATGCGGTAAAGTTATCTCCAGCATATGGGATGAATACAAGAAACGATCCCAGACCGAGGACGCAGGTAAAGTCCTCACTGATCTTGGAATCGAACGATATTGCTGCAGGCGAATGCTGCTGACCCATGTAGAGTTGGTGGACCTCCTGGCGCCGTACCAGTAAGGAGGGGTTGTAGGGTAGCCTGGTCCATCCTATAGCGTTCGGGACGCTGTGACCTGAGTTCAAATCTCAGCAACCCCATTTCTCAGGACACGGCTAATGAAAAGAACATGAACCACTCCCAGGGGGACTCTGGGAAAAAAATATGTATAAACAATTGAATTCATTGAACTTTAAGGTACTAAAGGTTATTTTTGAGGTGATTTAGTGAGTGAAATTAAGCTAACGCGATATGAGCGTGCACGACTTATCGGTGCAAGGGCGCTTCAGATTTCCCTTGGGGCACCGGTTTTGATAGTTATTGATAAAGGTGAGCCAATAGATTTGGCTATGGCAGAATTAGAACAGGGAGTAATCCCGATAACAGTGAAAAGAAAAGGAAAAGAAATAAAAACGGCTTCATAAGGTGTGGTTTAAATGGAAGATATTATTGATTTGAAACAGGATGTAAGACAGGATGTAAAACAGGATACTGGTTATGAATCGATCATTCCGCAGGATGAATATCTGACTGCAGGGATACATATTGGCACACAACAAAAAACAAAGGAAATGATGCGCTTTGTATACCGCGTCAGGACTGATGGCTTATATGTATTGGATATACAGGCAACCGATCAGAGAATTAGACTTGCCGCAAAATTACTTGCAAAATATGACCCGCAAAAGATCCTGGTCGTATCTGCAAGACAATATGGTTATTATCCCTCGGAAATGTTCGCAAAGGTAATAGGCGCAAGAGCAGAAACGGGAAGGTTTATCCCGGGTACAATGACAAACCCGAAATTGCATAAATTCATAGAACCTGATATTCTTGTGGTAACTGACCCGGCAGGGGATATGCAGGCAGTGAACGAAGCAGTTAATATCGGCATACCAGTAATTGGCCTATGCGATACCAACAATTCATTAGGTAATGTTGACCTTGTAATTCCAACAAATAATAAAGGGAGGAAAGCACTGGCTTTGATATACTGGCTTCTTGCAAAGAAGACACTTGAGGAAAGAGGAGACATTATAACCCACACAGTAGCGGATTTCGAAGCAGAACTTTAAGAAAATGAGGGCTCCGGCAGTTTCGGGACAATTTTACCCGCGCAATAAAAACGACCTGTACCGTGAAATCAGCCGATGTTTTGAAGGTGTACCGGCTGATGAGAAACAGGTTTTGGGAGCCGTTGTTCCACACGCGGGTTATATTTATTCCGGAAATACGGCAGCTTATGTATATTCAATGCTGCCAGAGGCTGACACTTTTGTTATATTGGGACCAAATCATACAGGATATGGCTCTCCGGTATCAGTTTCATCTGAAAATTGGAGCACTCCATTAGGTGAGGTGGGCTCAGATAATGAATTCATAAAGGCATTGCCCAAAAGGATCATTGATACAGATGAAACTGCTCACAAGTACGAGCATTCAATAGAAGTGCAGCTTCCTTTTCTCCAGCACAGGTTCAGTGATTTCAAAATAGTTCCTATCTGCATGGGGATGCAGGATGAAGAAACAGCTCTTGACGTTGGGTCAGAACTTGCCGAAGCTGTGCGCAAGGTGAATAAGAAAGTAGTAATTATAGCCTCAAGTGATTTCTCCCATTATAAACCAGATAAGGTGGCGCGCGAGGATGATGCTTATTTCATAAATTCGATCCTTAATATGGATATGCCTGGTTTTTACCGGAAATTGTACGAGCGCAATGCCTCTATATGTGGATACGGGACTATTGCTGCGATGCTTACGGCCTCAAAGGAAATTGGCGCAACAAAAGCAACTTTGCTCAAATACAGTACGAGCGGCGATACAACCGGGGATTTCTCGGCGGTTGTCGGATATGCGGGAATTATTGTGGAATAACCGCTTAAATTCGCAACAATTTAGTTCATGTTGTAAACCACCCAATATTTTAATATTATTATATTTTAAATAAAGTTCTTCTATTGATTTTCCATCGAATCCTGCTTTTAATAATTTCACCCTCTCTTCCATAGTTTCTAGCATTAGAATATCACTCCTTAACTATTAATTTCCATTAACAGAATATAAATATATCCATGCTCATGTAAAAATATTTATAATAACTGAAAAAAGAATAGACGAAAAAATAAAAGCCTGAACATGCCGATAACATTACGTTATATTATTCATATTACAGTACTGGCCCGGAGTTGAAAAACATATCATGGAACTTTCATTTATTTTCATAATTGCAGTTGCTGTCGCTCTTTTCATGGGGCTTAATATCGGTGGCAATAATGCTGCCGCATCAATGGGCGCTGCATACGGGGCAAAAGTCAGGACAAAATACCAGGCTGTTTTACTTATTGGAGTATTTTCGGTTCTTGGCGCTGTATTATCTGGAGGTGAAGTGATAAAGACACTCGGCAAAGGGATACTTCCGCCGGGAACGATCCTGCTGGAGGGCGCTATCGTTGCAGTGGCTGCCGCTGGAATTACCGTTTTTATTGCCAATATGCTAAGAGTTCCAATATCTACAAGCCAGGCAGCAGTAGGGTCTGTGGTTGGGATCGGGTTCTTTTATGGGGCCTCAAAAATAAATGCAACTTTTATCGGTTATATTATAAGCTGGTGGATCATCACTCCAATCCTGGCATGGTTGCTAGCTTATTTAATGGGTAAATATCTTTACACGCATATCCTTATCTGGTTAGCCGATCACCATGAATCCGATGCTTCAATAAGGAAATCCCTCAATATCCTTTTGACTATTTCAGGCTGCTATGTAGCATATTCAGCAGGCGCCAATAATGCTGCAAATGCAGTCGGTCCTTTTGTGGGAGCAGGGATCATAGGACCCATTCCAGGAGCGATTTTCGCAGGTCTTGCAATTGGTTTTGGCGCACTACTCATGGGAGGGAGAGTGCTTGATACCGTTGGGAAAGAGATCACTGAACTGTGCATAATAAGGGCTACATTCGTGGAATTCACATCAGCTTTCATAGTACATATAGCATCCATAAAAGGGATACCGGTTTCATTAGGTGAAATAGTCGCCGCAGGAATAATCGGTATTGGATGCGCAAATAGCGGGATGCATATCGTAAAAGGGGATGTTGTTAAGAAAATATTGGTCGCATGGGTAGTTTCTCCCCTTCTTGCAGGAATACTTGCATTCGGATTAATGAATTTGTTATGACACAAGTAAGTTCTCAAGCAGCTCAAACCTGCTTATCGCAAGATCTTTGCTGGCGATCCGCCTGATTATCACACGCCCCGTATCGAAAATAATTATTTTTTCAACCGGGGGGTTTGTAAGTATTATCATCTCGTTACCAGGTGTGACCTGCACGCTGTCAAACTGTTTTTTGAGTTCTTCGATCGCAGTCGGTGCAATTTTTATAACGCCAAGCTCAGCTTCGCCACTGAAAAGGTCTTCATCGCCTTTCGTGAAGCATGGATCGATCGTGATGATCTTCATGTATTCCTCATTATCTCTTCGACCTTATCCATGATCTCTATTGCTATCTGGCGTTTTGAAGCTGAAACATGTTTTACCGAGCTATCGACCAGATGAACATTATTTTCTTCTGTCCCCATACCCCCGGAGGAAACATCGTTTGCTATAACCATACTCAGATTTGATGATTCCATCGACTCCCTGGCACGCCTGATAAGCTCTTCGTCCGATATGCCGGTTTCTGCTTTAAATCCAATGATTTTTAAGTCGGGATATTTCTGGCGAGCTTCTTTTATAAGTTTAGGTGCTGGTTTCAATTTCAGGGTAAGCTCTTTTGCTGACTTTATTTTATTCTTTAAGGGTATTACAGTGAAATCAGAGATGGCAGCAGCGCTTATCAATAAATCATATCCTTTGCCAAGCTCTTCGATAACAATATCGGTCATTTCCTTAGCACTTTCTGCATAGAACTCGCAAATACCCTGTATTCCCAGGCAGCCCCTGTGAACAAGAGTCAAATAAGCCCCCCTCCTGAATGCCTCAAGTGCCAGCTCAATGCCTGTTTTTCCTGAGGCGCGGTTTGTCAGTATCCGGATGGGATCAATGGTCTCAGCAGTTGCGCCTCCTGTTATGATTATCCTCTTGCCTGAAAGTGTCTTTTTTCCAGCAGCCCTTTCAACCCTGAGTACTATTTCTTCTGTATCCGCTATCTTTGCAGCGCCTTCTTCCGTTTTCGGATTTATAAACTCAACTCCGAGTTCTGTAAGTTTTCCTATATTTTCAATGACGATAGGTTGGTCATACATGGATTTATGCATTGCAGGAACAATGATGATCGGGATACTTGAACCAAAAGCTGTCGTTGCAAATGTAGTGACAGGGGTGTCATCGATCCCATGTGCAATCTTTCCGATGGTATTCGCAGTGCATGGGGCGATTAAAAGTAAAGTGGCTCTGCCGCCAATGCCGCAAAAATCCACATGTTCCACATCGCCTGTTATTTCAGTTATAACATGATTGCCGGTAGCATACCGCATTGCTTCAGGATGTATGATTTTCCGTGCAGCGTCTGTCATTACGGCATGAACATCAGCGCCATCCCTTCGTAATTCCCTCGCAAGCTCAACACATCGAACCGCAGCTATGCTGCCAGTGATCCCAAGAATGATGGTCTTTTCTTCAAGGGATTTTGAAGTCTGTATTATTTGGATTCCCATCACTTTCTGATATATTGTATAAATGCTTATAACTTGCTTTCTTGAATCTGTCTGCGAAGCTTCCTAAATTAAATGCAAAATCTTATTAGGAATACAACCTTATCAGGCACATTGAAGGGCCCGTGGTCTAGCCGGTTATGACGTCGCTCTCACACAGCGGAGGTCCTGAGTTCGAATCTCAGCGGGCCCATACCGATACTTATTTTTATCATCAACCCAGATTCTTGAACAACCGCGCCTGGAAGCCGTGATATTTACAGAATCCTTCTGCATCCTTCTGGTCTATGGTTTTGCTGTCAAATGACGATGTGTCAGCAGAATATAATGCATAAGGTGAATTTCTTGCAATGACATTTGCGCTTCCTTTGTAAAGCTTAACTTTGACAGACCCGGTCACTCTTTCCTGTGTTTTATCTATAAAAGCGTTTAAATCCGAATAAAGCGGTTCATCCACAAGACCTTTATAAGCGAGCTCGCTCCATGTATCATCGACAATCGCTTTGAATCGCAATTCATCTCTTGTCAGGACAAGTTTCTCAAGATCTTTATGCGCCATCAGCAATATCGTAGCTGCCGGATGTTCATAGTTCTCCCTTGCTTTGATCCCAAGAACCCTGTCTTCGATCATATCCGTACGCCCCACCCCGTGTGACCCGCCAATTACGTTGAGTTTCCGGATCAATGAAACACCATCTGATTTATCACCATCAAGCGATACAGGAACGCCATTTTCGAAACCTATTTCAATGATCCGGGCAACAGGCCCTTTTTCTGGTGAAACCGTCCATTCAAATATCTCTTCAGGAGGAACAAAATCAGGTTCTTCAAGCTGTCCGCCCTCGATACTCCGGCTCCAGATATTTTCATCTACGCTCCATGGCTTTGATTTGGTGGCAACAACAGGGATGCCGTGTTTTTTTGCGTACTCCATTTCCCATTCCCGGGTAAGGTTCATATCCCTCATTGGAGCGATAACATCAAGTGAAGTGCTCCTGAATATAGTTTCAAATCTTAACTGGTCGTTGCCTTTTCCAGTGCATCCATGAGCAAGAGCCTGTGCTTTTTCCTTTTTTGCCACCTCAACGACTTTTTTCGCAATCAGAGGACGTGCAATAGATGTGCCAAGCACGTATCCTTCGTAGCTGCCGTTCGCCTTGATGAGAGGAAAAATGTAATCTTTTACGAACTCATCTTTAGCATCGATGGTATAATGTTTCTGGCTGATCTTTTCGGCTTTTTTTTCGGCCTTTTCTATCTCTTTTTCCGGCTGCCCGACATCAACCGTAACTGTAATAGCATAATTACAACCATAATGTTCTTTCAAAAGGGGGATGCACACGGATGTGTCAAGCCCGCCTGAATAAGCAAGTACTACTTTCTTCATGGATTATCTATTATAGTGAGAGAAGATTAAAAGTTTTTGCATTTTGCATTTCCTTTTTAGAAAACTTATTTTATAATAGCCGATATTAATACATATCATGGCAGACCTGGTAATCAAAGGGGGCGCCGTGCTCACAATGTGCGGTGAAATCATCAAAAATGGTATGGTGGCAGTAGATAACGGTTTGATAACTTTTGTAGGGAATGATACAAAAGTGAAAGCTGATAAAATAATAGATGCAAAAGGTTGTGCTGTAATGCCGGGTCTTGTAAATGCCCATACGCATCTTCCAATGACGCTTTTACGGGGTTATGCGGATGGGCTTCCATACAGGGAATGGACCATAAAGATCCGGAAAGCTGAGATGAAACTGACTCCCGATTATATAAAGGCAGGCGCCCGCCTTGGGGTTCTTGAGATGATAAAATCGGGAACTACATCGTTTGCTGATATGTATATTCATATGGATGAGGCGGCAAAGGTTGTTGAAGAAACAGGTATAAGAGCCGCATTGGGCTACGGGATGATAGAGGGTCTCAATGAAGATTCCGAAATGAAACTTAAGAACAGGGAGAAATTTGTACAAAAATGGAATGGCAAAGCAAATGGCAGGATCACGACTATGTATGCGCCTCATTCAGCGGCTTCCTGTTCAAAGGAATTTTTAATAAAAGTCAGGGAGCTGGCTAAAAAAGATGACGCAAGAATTCATATCCATGTGCTTGAAACTGAAGATGAGTTAAAATTAATGAAAAAACGTTACGGGATGTGTTCTATTAATCTGCTGAACAATATCAACATGCTTGGCCAGAACCTTCTCGCAGCACACTGCATCTGGTTATCTGATGACGACATTGGGATATTGAAAAACAAGGAAGTTAATGTTGTCCACTGTCCCACGAGCAATATGGCTCTTGGCGCCGGGGTTGCGCGCGTGCCAGAGATGCTGAAAATTGGAATTAACGTGGCTCTGGGTACTGATGGCGCTGCGTCCGGAGGGAGTCTTGATATATGGAAAGAGATGAGAGCTGCTATGCTGCTGCATAAGCTCAAAGACTCGCGGGTGATGCAGGCGCCAGAAGTACTTGAGATGGCTACGGTCAATGGAGCGCAGGCGCTGGGGATAAATGCAGGAGTACTCAAAGCAGGGTGCCTGGCTGATATAATTATTGTGGATTTGAGAAAACCGCAGTTAGTATCTTCAAATATCCTTTCAGCACTTGTGAATGGCGCGTCGGGATGCGATGTCAGGACAGTGATAGTAGATGGAAAAGTAGTGATGGAAGATCATAATGTTACTTTGATAAATGAAAAGAAGGTTATCGATGATGGAATAGATGCGATATTAAAACTTGAAAGTGAATGTAATCTTGCTGAAGAAACTGGCTAATGGAAAAAAAATTTAAACTTTGAACAACGATGACAAAGCTTTTCAGGATAAGCTCAATTTATCCGCGCCTCCAGCGCGAGACAATAAGCAATGTCGCCAGAGTAAACACCACGGAAGGGAACGGCGCTGGTTTCGCCGCAGCGCCCGTTCCCGTTATTTCCGGCGCGGGAGTCATAGAGGCGCCGGTGTATTGTTCATCGAGGATGTAGGGATTGGCGATGGTGAATTGGATTTTTTTATTATTCATACCCTTATTAAATTGAACAAAAATGTTAATTGGTGCATTTCCATTTTTCCATACGCCGTTAGGGGATATTGTCCATATATATGTTTTCAATGATCCATTTTCTATTTTTGAGTCTATCCACTCATCTTGTTTACTAGGCCCATTTAGCACATTGAAAGCTCGAGTGGTACCTGGTTCTTTTAATTTTAGTGAGATATCACCGTTGATTTTTGAGAGTACTTCAACTTTTACCTCACCGGTTTCTCCAATTTTTAATTGAATGCCTTCCACTGTTGCATTTTCACCGTTAAACCATGCTCTAACGATACCATATTCATTTTCAGCTCCTGTTACAATTTGAAAATTTATAAAAAATAACGCAAAAATTAAGATAAATATTTTATACTTCATTTTTTCACCTTAAATCCATCCGTTTCTTCAATAATTCCCCCAAGATTATCCCCTACTCCTGTTATTTTACCTGGCGGAACAGCTATGAAAGTTCCTGTTGTAAAATTGAACGTAATAGGCAAATTAGCTCCTATATTTGAATTTGTTATTGAATCCTTTATCCTCTCATCTTGTCTTACATACACCTGCGCCTCGTGCCCGAATATCGGGTCAGGATGAACCTCATTATCCACATCCTGCACCTCAAACTTCACAAACTCACCTTCCACATCTATTGACCATGCATTGAAAGTAGCGATCCACGGCTCAAGAGATGGCAAAATATGCACTCCATTTCCCCCCAGCAGATTAATATTTCTCAATTTCAAAGTGTAAAGCTCCTCTCCATCATAAGGCATCTGCGCATCCAGATAATTCGGCTCCTGGTTGATCAACAGCGTCACGCTCTCATTCCACGCCTGAAGCTTTCCAGGCTGATAAATATTACCATTCTCGTCCACATGAAATGCCCTCATACTCACAGCCAGCGGCAGTTTGAACCCGCCCGACAGGAACTTTCCTGCATCCCTGTTTGCCTGCTTCACTTTATCCGGTTCAGAGAAGTTTTTCTTTATCTCATCCTCGATCTTTTCACTTCCCTCAGAAAACTTCTCCCGTACCTGGTACTTCACCTGGTCAACATACCACTCGCGGATAACAGAAATTACCTTTGCGCTTGCGCTATTGTACTTTCCTGAGAAATAATCCGGCTTATACCCGGTCTCCCTATCAGCGATCTTCTTTATCAGGTCATCCCGTGCCGCATTAATCAGGTCGGAAGGAACAGGATAATTCTCATAATTGATATCCGGGTCAAGATGAATATCATTTATCATCATAGCTGTAATATCATCAACAGCATACTGCGCCTCATCAGCGACCCATGCGGGTTCATCTGTGTACGATTTTGCGTCAGTATCACCATTTAAGCCCGTGTCTTTCAGGTTCGATATCTTATTATCATCAAAAATTTTCCTGAATAACAGGTACGCCTGTTCCAGGTTCGGGTCATTATGATCAAACCTGTATGTCACATCCTTTGAAGTATAAAGTCCATCCAGGTCATTTTTCGATGCAAGAGACCTGGCTGCAAAATCAAGATCAATATTGGTATTCGAGTTAAGAAGAGCCTTCAATGTAATTGCGACCTTATCCAGCCGCGAATCAGTAGCCGTCATATAATTATAATGCGGCACCTGCATCGTGCAATCTTTCCCGCATGATTCAGTGACCAGGTACACATGACGCCAGACATGGTTTCGCGTCCAGGTCAGCTCCCATGTTTCTCCATAAAGGTTTCCGGGGACATACGGGTCTTTTGCTATCGTTCCGGTCTGAGTCATTCTGTCAGGTTCACCCCACGCATCAATGCTGTAACTATCTTCGTATCCGTCATGAGCGCCAGGATATTCTGTAGTTTGCCTTGCAACACCTGTTGCAAAACCGGTACTGTAAACCTGCGGGATGGCAGCGCTGATCTGCTTTTTCACTATCGAGCCGCCAGGCTTTGAATCATTGTTCAGGTAATCAGTAATTAATGTGACATTGAAATCGTATTTTCCTTTCTGTGATTCTTCCTTTGCCTTAGCAGGATCCTCAGTTGAATTATACGCATCCTCCTTCGGGTCAACTTTGATAGAATTATTATCAAGTATAACATCCTCGTATTTATTTTTCGTTTTCAAAATCGTGGATGTGGTCTGGTTTGCGTATTCCACAAGGCTCAATGGATCAACAGAGTTAAAAACAAAACCCTGGTCAAGAAGCAGCGCCCCGTTCAGGATCAGGGAAAGATGCTTATTGTCAACGATGTTAAGGGGTGTGCCTTTCCCATATTGCATATACCCCCGGCCCCATGTGTATGCCATGGCAAACGCAGTAGTTTCTGTCATCACAGCATTTGTGCCATTCACTCTTGTTTCGTATTCTTCAGTGAGATCATGCAAAAGCGGATATCGTGATGTGATAAGCGTTTCCACGGTCGCGTCCTCGCTCAACATCTCGGTTTTCATGTCAAGATCAATAAGATGAATTCTCACAGGTATTGATACTTTCCAGTAGGTCTCATAACCATTCTCTCCCGGTTCAAATAGCGGCGGGCGTATAGTCCTGTTAAGTTTCATTCTTATTGGTGTCAGGGTTATTTTTTCCCAGGAATCGGGAGAGTCCACGTTCACTGAATATCGGCTGTATGTGAAAGTGTCGTAATTGTAGTTTGATTCCATGTACTGGTTAAATGTCGAATTTGTCATGGCGCGAGCCCAGTTCATGTTGAATTTATAAGGGTCGCCGTTTGTGTCTATGTAGTACCCGCTTGTGTTATCAGGTTTGATAACAGGACTTTCGCCAAGTTTCTTGAGTGCTTCCATGCCTGCATAGTTCAGAGCCCGCGAAAGGTCTGCCTTTGCATATGATAACGCCTGGTCTGGCGCTGATATTTCAAGATTTGAGGACATCGTCTTTGCCATTCTTATGTCCATGCGGGTGAGGTTCAGGGAGACGAGCGTGGAGAGGATCACGAGGAATATGCCGATAACGACAAACGGCACGCGAGCGGAGTCGTCGCGCAGGAATTGGGGTTTCTGGTGTCTTTTGTCGTTTTTTATATGCATTATCAATACCTTGGACACTTTGCTGGTGCCAGAATCACAGAAACTCCATTCTTTTTAAGTTTTTCATTTAAGATATTTCTGATATTTTTTTCATCAGGATTCAAAATTACCGTATCCTTGATATAATTACTCACAAGCCCTGTAAGGTCCGGGACTTCCTGTCCTCCGGTCATGGCAGCCACTTCGTTCTGGAGAACAACTACAACGACTTCATGTTCATTATGGACTGCGTTTATCATTGCAGGGATCCCTGAATGTGCAAGTCCATAATCACCGATGATGGCGATGCCTTTCCTGTTAAATCCGCAGGCTGTACTTATAGATGAACCTAATGAGAACGCAGCATCAATAATTGAAAGAGGCGGCGAGGATGTCATGATGGAGCATCCAAGGTCGCCTGCAACAGGTACATCCAGCTCTTTTATTGCGAAATACAAAGGCATATACGGGCAGTCCTCGCACATGGGACGAGTTCCTCGTTTTTCTATAGTCTGCGGCACAATATCGCGCTTTACTGTATCAATATTAATATTTCCAATAGCTCTTTTAATATCCTCTTCTTCTGCGATGCCATAGGGCATGTGTCCTGTGAGCTTTCCAAACACTCTTTTTGAAACCTGCTTTTCAATAACAGGCTCTGTCTCTTCCACAACAAGTACTCTTGAATGCTTTTTAATAAAGCGGTCGATAAGATCAATAGGTAAGGGGTTTACAATCGTGAGGGAAAGATGGGAAATATTATCGGGTATTATGGAATCAACAAGCGATGATGGAAAACCAGATGAGATTATTCCAATATCGCCTTTTTTCTCATTTATCTTATATAAGTTCAATATTGAGGTTTCAGCGTACTTACACATATGTGGAAAGGATTCAACATGGAATCGCTGGTGTTTCCCCAGCATAGTAAGATGCCATATTTTTTTATCAATTGGCTTTGATTGGATCTGCTCGCTTTTTCGTACGAAGTCGCCATTACTTTTCAATAGCCTGTTAGTAAGCCTGATTATCACAGGAGTTCTCACTTTTTCAGATAACATGAAAGCTTCTTTCACACAAATATAAGCATTTTCCGTTGTTCCCGGGTCAAAAACCGGTACTTCTGCGATCGATCCGTAAAAACGCGAATCCTGTTCGTTTTGGGATTTTTCGATACCCGGGTCATCACCAGCAAATATCACAACGCCTGCGCCGATCGTATGTATTGCCGAGGTAACAAGAGGGTCTGAAAGTATATTCATGCCCACATGTTTTGTAATGACAGCACAACGTTGCCCGCATACCGAAGAACCCAATGCAATTTCAAGTGCCACTTTTTCATTAATAGACCATTCGTGCTTGATAATATCGCCGAGTGCTTCCATGAGGTCTGTTATCGGATAACCCGGGACCCCTGTAACTTTTTTCACACCGCTATCAATAATGCCGCTAACTATTGCTTCAAGGCCATTCATAAAAATACCGATTCAACGTTTCTTGAAAACCAGGGAAGAGCTGCAAGCGCCCCGATTATACCTTTTCCATCTATGCAAATTTCAACACCGTTTTGTGCTGCGGTTTCCAGGGTCAATTCTTTGGAGATCATTTTGCTTCTGCATAGTCTGCTGTATTCCATAAGAGAAGAGGCGTCAAAATCAGTTAAAGCGACCATCCCTGTCTCATGGGAAACGCTGTATTTAAGAAGTCCTTCTTTTATTTTAGTAAGTAATTCTTCCTTAGCCCCACCCATGCAGGCAAATTCAAGCACTGTCGCCACGCAATTCTGGGTCTTGTCTGGCACAGGATAAAGCTGGACAAGCGTATGTGAAATATATTTATGTTCCAGGGAATCCACGGCTGCCCCGATATTATGGGCAAGAGTCCATGTTGCTCCCACTTCCTTTGAATCAGTATTGTCCATTCCCACCAGGATCCGTTCCCTTCGCGGAACTACGATCGTACCGCTTGCACGTTTTCCTCCGCCTGACTCTGAAATATTGGAGCGGATAACCCCGTTTGCGCATGACCTGCATGTAGTCGCTCCAACGCCTCCGCCACCGAGGCCGCTATAGGTTATCTCGATTTCATCGCCATTCACGATGACTGATTCAATACCAGCAGCAGCAGTTGATGATTGCAGCGCAAGGTTTGACTTTCCCACATGCACCAGATAGCGCATCATGTCCCCAACAGAGCGGCTTTTAATTACAAGCGGGCTTTTGGAATAATGATACAGCGCCCAGGCAGAGCCGCCATAACAATTGGAATGTTCCATAATTTCCACACATTCATTATTTCGGTCGGCTACTGCGTAAATGCCTTTATAAGGTATTGTATAGGGATCTTGTAGATTCATAAACACTGGTTTTAAGTATTTTATCTGATATATGAGTTATGGGTATAATAAAATGACATATAGAATCCTTTGTATCTTTTTACTGATCTTGACAATAAATGGTGTTTTTGCACTCGAAGAAGGTGTTTCGGTTCCTCTTGTTGCTGACCGGAGCACAGGTGATGGGGAAGAAGGGGTCCTACTTGGTGCGGAGGTAATTGTCACAAACGGCACGGGCCATGTATTCGTGGATACTAATCCATACACACAGGTTGATCTTCAGGGTTCGGCAAGAATCGCAGCGATGGTCGCATCTGATGTACTGGGTGTTGATGAAAAGGTATATGATTTCTATTATATTATCGATATAAGTTCACCTATCATCGGCGGGCCCTCGGCAGGTGGAGCTTTGACGGTGGCAACCATTGCTTCCATTCAAAAATGGCCTTTGAAAAGTGATGTTGTAATGACAGGGATGATAAATCCCGACGGATCAATAGGACCTGTGGGTGGAATACCATTCAAGCTTGAGGCTGCAGCAGAAAAAAACGCCACGCTTTTCTTGATACCAGAGGGCCAGAGTATAGTAACAGTGAAAAATACCTCCTCCCGATTAAGAGGCACACTGATAGTCATTGAAGAAAAAGAGGAATCGGTGGATGTTGTAGAACTCGGGAAAAAACTCAATGTCACAGTTAAAGAAGTAAATACGATCCAGGATGTTGTCCTGGAATTTACAGGTCATGAGATAACTAAGCCTGCATATGAGGGCTCAATTCTGACATCTGAATATATGGATCTTCTAAAACCTCTTGCCCAGAACCTGAAAGGCGAATCGGGAAATATGTACAGGGAAATGGAATCAAAGATGCCTAAAACCCAGTTCACAGAGACTGCAAAAGATATCCTGGACAGGGCGGATAAGATGTATGATGATAAGAAATACTATGCTGCGACCTCCTTATATTTTAATTCAATGTACACGATGCGCTTTGTTGAATGGAAGGACGGATATGATAAAGCATCAGATAAAGAACAATATCTTAACGAGATCGTAAGAAGGGTAGAGAAACAGATAAAGTCCTCTGAGACTGACCTTGAAAACTTTACATTGTACGGAGTAAGTGATGTGGAAGCAGTAGGGGCTGCCGAATCAAGGATCACAACTGCCAGGATTGGACTTGATGAAGCAGCAAAATTAAATGATACAGAGGAAAAGATATCATCGCTAGCCTTTGCTAATGAGAGGGCGCGCACGGCACAATGGTGGCTTACACTTGCAACACCTGATGGAAATATCGTACCTGAAAAAACATTGAAAGACCGCGCTGGATGGTATTTGAGCCAGGCGCAATCCATCAATACCTATATGATAACACTTATTTCAGAAAGCGGTTCGCATCCGGATATCTCAGGAGGCGCTGGTGAAGACATAATTCATGCCCAGAAGGAAATGGAACGAGGATATTATGCAGGCTCAATATTTGATTCGCTCCAGGCCACTATAAAATCCACCACCTCGATAGGGTTGTTGGGTAAAACAGATTCGCAAAAGAAAGTTAATGAGAGTTACGAAGCAGCAAAAGTTGCGATAAACGAGGCCCGCATGATGGGAATTGAACCAACTCTTGCTGTCAGTGCGTATGAGTATGGGGAAACGATGACAAATCCATATGAAAAGATATCCCAATATTCTTATGCAAAGATGATCGCAAAGACCTCCATTGTGCTAAAATCACATTCCATTCCTTCAAATCAATCACCTGTTAAACCGGTCATCACTCCTTATGTATCTGAACCATTTGAGCCTTTGGCGCCAGAGCCTAATGTTACCGGGAAAATATCAAAGACAAAAATACAAGTGCCGGGTTTTGAAGCCGTTATGGCTATATCGATATTGCTGGTCGCAAGGAGGTTATATAAGAAAATAAAATAAAAGGGGAAAAAACTTGTGAATTCTATCCTTGCCATGTCTGCCCAAAGCAGATGCTTAAAGAATTATAACATTATGTTTCCTTTTTTTACGATCTGCAAAATCTCAGGTCTAGATTCACAGCAAGAACTGCCGCAACCGCACGTTACTTCCTTCTGCCCTTTTACAGCAGCCCATATCATCGCAGATGCGCATCCAACGCCGTTGTCTACTTTGATAGCGTTTGTTGGACAGTTGAGCTGACAGGCTCCGCATTCCATGCATGCTTTTGGGTTCACTAATTGCGCTGCCTTTCCACTCGTACTGAATACACCATGAGGACATACAGTACTGCACATTCCACAGTTAATACACAATTCCGGATCGTATTTAAGAGTGTTTGAATCATACGAATTAAACATCATATTCCTCCAAATATTTTCATTAATGATAACGCAATTACCAGGATAATACCGATCCCGAACATCCAGGCCATTGTTGGAACATATGTAAATATTTCGCGCTTTACCCCTATCACTGAGGTAAAAGTTGTAGAACCTGTAAAGTTCAGTGCCAAAAAGGCAGTTACAGGCGGCATGGTCAGCATATAAGTCAATGCCCAACCTGAACGCAACCACAGGGCTTCATTCATCATGCCATAAAACACGTTCATGGCAAACGGTAGCGCCATCAGTCCGCCTATAATGAATCCCTTTGTACTGAAATCTTTTGTTGGGATCCAGGGCAGCAGGATTGGAAATAACACCACTCCTGACAGGATGGCTGTAATGGCAGCCGCTGCCGCTATATATCCTCCAAAAAGTGAAAGGATTAAGGATGCGATCAACCCGGGTATCAGGATCGAGTTCATCTCAACAGGTATAAGGACAATTCGGTCAGGGAGAGTAAAGCGAACGCGGCGCATTTCTTCTGTTGCCTGGTGGGTTTTAAGATACGCTGGAAGATCAGATGCTCTCACTGGCCCGAACTCGACTTTGAATCCTGAACGCTTCCTGACCTCCTGGGCAGATACTCCCGTTGCGGCAAGTTGTGGAACAATAAGTATTCTGTGGCTGACTATATCATGAAGTTTTACTGCTTCGATGCGTCGTACCATCTCATCAGTTCCAAATGTGCCTTTACCCGCAGCGCACCATACATTAATGCCTCTGGTGTCAAGAACGAGAATATAGGCATCAATACCAGCCAATGCTGATCTTAGGGCATCAAAACTGAGGGTATAATTTGCACTGGCAAATACTGGTGAATCTTTTGTAGGTTTTCCTATGGCGTATAGCCCGGATGCTATTGAATGCTCGCTTCGTTTTACTCCAAGACGGGCCAGAAAATGGTCCAGATGATTGGCAAGTGTTATGTCGCTGGAAGTGGATTTAATATCAATTTCTTTTGTTATTGTTTCAGGTGGATTTTTCAATTATACTCCTTCTCTTTGAGATTTCCTTCTTCAACCAATATTTTAAATTCTTTTATCTCTCCAGTATATCCTTCATCACCGGACCAAGCATACCTTTTACCATCCCTTCGAGTTTCTCGACCTTGATTAAGGATATACAGCATACTTCGCCGTCCTTTTCCCAGCTTACAACAGCCAGCTTATCACCGGCATGAATATTTGCTTTTTCTCTTATCTCTTTGGGAAGCACCATCTGCCCCCTGTCATCTACAGTTATCACGGATTCAACCTTGCAGCAACCCAGATCGGCAGGAGCACAGCATGATTTGTTTTCATCTTTCTTTGCCATTTTTATCACTTTTGTGGCAACTATGTATTCTGAATATTTAAACTTTTCTGAATAATCAGAATAAGCTGAAAAAAGAATTTGTTTAAAAAGCTGGTCAATCTCCGGTATTTTTCCGAAATGAAGGAAAGGAAAATCTGTTGTCAGGCGCTGGTTTGGGGGAAGACGGGACATCATTTAACTTTTTTTTCTATGACCGAAAAGAAATGATATAGGGGATTTGAAGCCCTTAAGAAGCCTGGGCACCTCTGCATGTCCTGTCTGTTTTACAAGATTCGGAAGCTCATTCAACCTCGGTTTTCTTTGTAGCTGCAAAACCTCAAAATCCTGGATTTCACCGGTTTCATTTTTTATCTCTGAAAAAGTGACATTTTTCACAATATCAGCCTTTTTTTCCTTTGCCTCACTGGGCTTGTCCCTGCTAGCTTTGCCTTTGATTTTACCATCCTGATAATAGCTTTCCGGCGATTTTATACCAAGTTTGCGGGCATTCTCCACAAGAGTGTTATATTCCCTTAATACCCAGCCAATTTCAGAGTGACTTTTGACCCCCACTTCAAAGCCAAGCTCATATATTTTCTTTATTAGTTCAGCCCTCTCCTTTTCCATATTTGTATTGGTAATACCCAAAACCCCCCTGGTTTACTTCTTGAGCAGCTTTCCAACTTTTATGCCCTTATCTGAAAATTCAATGGCTCGCATCTCGCAGTCATGCTTTGTCCCGCGCATTTTAATGATCTGTAAGCCTCGGACCATACTTCCCTGCTTGTCCATGAAATTATGCAGGAATATCACACCATGCGATGCGAATTGTTCTATGGTATAAGCATCTGGATTTGTAAGTTCGGAGAGCAGTATAGTTGTACATCCTAGAGTTTTCAGGTTGCGGATGAACCTGCTAATGGAACGCTCTTCCGATGCTATGTCCTTTGAGGCGAACCTGATCGAAGACAATGAGTCGATCACCAATCTCTTAATACCGAACTGTTTGATCTGGTTTTCCACTTCTTTAAATACGGAAAATGGGGTGGGTGGTTGATTCACAAGGGAGTCGCCAGATTGCTGAACATAATCCGGAGTAATAAGACTTGACATCTCATCATATTCTCCATAATTTATAGTCGGACCAAGATCTATAAAGAACAATTTTTTCGTCTTGATCATATCATCGATCTGTGGATTATATCGTAACATATCTTCTACAAGGGTGCCGATATTTTCGGATAATGCAACGTATGCTCCTATCTCGCCTAAAAGCGCCCCTGCTGCAAGAAATTGGACGCCAAAAGTACTCTTGCCACTGCCCGGAGTGCCGCTCAACAAGTACTGCCTTCCCTGTAATAATCCTCCCTCAACCAGCGTATCAAATCCTTCAATCCCTGATTTTATTCTCATAATCTACCTCATAATTGCGGTTATTGGTGTTATAATTTTTTGAATATATATATGCATTGAAAAATGATTGGATTTAAGATGATTATTCTTGTTTTTTCTACTTTGAAATTGTCATGTTAAACTTTCCAATATCATTCTTTATCAGCAGTTTGTTTCTTTTGAAAATCAATATCCTTTAATGACTCGGACGATGTAGTTGATTTTTCAAACCTGTGAACCTCTTCGATAGTATCATTAATTGATTCAAGAAGTATATCCTGGTCACTCTTGAGACCGGAGATCCCCCATTCACATGAATTTTTTATTGTTCTAATCGCTGATTTCATTGGTTTCCTTCGTGATTCATATTCTCCAAAACTTGTTAATAATGCTGATCTTTCAAGCATATATATATTCTCCCTGAATTTTTTTAATTGTAGTATAAAAAGTGTATTTTCTCTAACATTCGTAAGTAGGTTCTTGTCAGCATCAGAAATATTTCTAACATTGCATAAAGTATTAATTTTTAAATTTAAATTTTCAAAATTTACATTTTCATTTGTAGTAAACTCAATATAGATTTCGCCAGCACTTTTAATTACATTTGAAATAGGTTTATATAGCTCTGTTTTTGAATAGTCCAGGAAGAACTTCGCCTTTATTGATAAAGGCAAGAGTCTGAAAGAAGAAGCTGATATAAATGAAGAGGATGTTGATTCGTTTTTCAAAGCAATATTCTTGCGTAATATTGATTTAAAAATTAAATTATCTTTAGAGTCCATGGAAACCACAATTCTTACCTCTGCACAATTTCATCACCAAAATCTAACGCGTTCATGGATCCCTCTCAAAAATATCCGAGAAAACCATTACAATACCAATTATACTATCTCCGTCAATTTTGATGCTTGAGCCCATAATATCGACAGGTATTTTCAAACCTTCCTTTGTTATTAATACCGTATGCTCAGATAGACCGTAGAACATGTCTTCTTCAATTGCTTTTGTTACAAGATCCACTATTTGTTCCCCGGTTTCTTCGCCAATAATATTGAAGACACCTGCCAGAGGTTTTCCTATAGCATCCTTCTGATTCCAACCTGTTAGTGCCTCTGCGATCGGATTCATGAGTCTTATCATTCCTTCCGGATCTGTAGCGATCACTGCGTCACCTATGCCCCCAATTACTGAAGAAAGCCATTGGTTTTTCTCTCTCAAACTCTTTTCACTCTCTTTTAACATCTTCTCCATTTTGTTTTTATAGAAAGCAATTTCAAGATTTATCTGTAATTCCCTGTCTTTAAATGGTTTTATTAAGTATGCATAAGGCTCAGTGATTTTTGCCCTTTCAAGTGTCTTATTATCCGCATATGCAGTGAGATATATTACTGGTATATCGGAAAAAGAATGAATTTTTGATGCAGCTTCAATCCCATCCATTTTGCCATACAGGTTTATATCCATTAAGACAAGGTCGGGATTATTTTCTTTTGTCTTTTTGATAGCCTCTTCCCCGGAAGATACTATTACGGGAACAGCATATCCCATTGCCTTTAATTTTCTCTGTAATCCTTCAGCAATAAGTATTTCATCTTCAACAACAAGTATCTGTTTTTCGTCCGACATTTTATTCACCTTTAAAATTAATTTGAAATTCTGTTCCTCTTTCCCTATTTAAAGTGATCTCCCCATGAAGCTGATTTTCAGAAAGCGTGTAGATTAGATGCATGCCCAATGATTTCGTATTTCGAGTATCCATATCCCCTGGAATGCCTATACCATCATCACTTACTGAAAAATAGATCATATTACCATCCATTTTTTGAAATATAATTTTAATTTTGCCGTGTCTATCTTTAGGAAATGCGTATTTTAATGAATTAGTAATAAGTTCATTTAGTATCAATCCGCATGGGACTGCATAATTAATATTCAGTGGAATATTATCAACGTTAATTTCTAATTCTGCATTGCCTTTAGTCCCATAAGAACCCATCAAGTTGGAAGCAAGATCGTTAATGTACTCCTGGATATTAATTTGTGCAAGGTTCTCGGATTGGTAGAATTTTTCATGAATAAGGGCCATAGAAAGTATCCGGTTATTACTATCATTAAAAATATCAAGATACTTTTGATCAACAATATTCTGGGACTGAAGAAGGAGAAGACTGGAAATAATCTGCATATTGTTTTTTACGCGATGATGAATTTCCCGCAGAAGCGTTTCTTTCTCGTGGAGAGAGTCTTGAATTAGCTTCTCAGACTTCTTGCGCTCGGTTATGTCCCGTGATACATGAATTACACTTACGACCTTTCCATTTTCATCCCCTATGGGGGATGTTGAAACCTCAAAATATCGCTTTTCTTCCCCCTTATTATAGTGAACAAGCTCAGAAGTTGAATTTGTACCTGTCTTCAAAGTTTCAATAAGAGGGCAGATATCAATCGGAGGGGCACATGGTTCAGCACAATTATGGATAATCTCGTGGCAGGTTTTTCCAATCACTTCATCTTTCTTCATCTCATAATTACCCAGGAAAACTGAATTTGCATCGATTATCCTGAAATTATTGACATCAATGACAGAAATAGCGTCGTTCATACTGTTGAGCACGGTTTCAGTGAATTCCTTTGATCTAATAAGTAAATCCTCTGCTTTCTTTCGTTGCGAGATATCATGGATAATGAACGACAGGCCGGTTAATTTATTATTTAAATCCAGCAATTGGGATATTGTCAAACTCACAAATATCCTGGTACCAGTCTCATGTATATGCACAGTTTCAATTCCGGAAGCCGATTGACCCAGAAGGAATAGGTCAGAAAGTTTTTTTCCCATTACATTTCCCACTTCCCATCCAAAAAGTTTCTCTGCACTGTGGTTCCATGATGTAACAAAATCTTGAAGGTCAGTTGTAATGATTGCATCGTTTGCATTATCAAATAGATTACGGTATTTATTCTCTGCCCCTATGCGAAGCTTTTCCTCCGCCAGAGCCAGCTTTTCATAGGGTAGATCTACGGATGATTTATACAGGCCAAGATGAAAATAGAAAAAACCAGTGATTATAAGAAAATGCCCTGAGATTTCATAAAAGAAGTAAACCAGATTACTGAGAAGTATGATGAGAGGACCGTATATTAAAAAATGCAGGTCATCCTGCCCGGTTTCTTTGGCTCTTTTTGCATAAAGATAGCATGCAACTAAAATAATAATTGTAATAACAAGTAATAATAATGCAGTTGTCGTGGAATAACCATCAATGTTATTTGATGCAAGAAAATCTTCACGAAATAATCCGGAAGCCAGGAAGACAGATAATATTGTTATCATGAACAAAACTATGACACGTTTGTTGATCAATTTAGGAAGTGAATCTTTATGCACAAATACACTGGCAAGGATTAAAACAGCCAGGACGAATCGGGATTCAAGAAAGAAAATCGCTGATTTATGGGCGGAGTTGGGGTTGATGAAATCGGGCATAAAAGGATAGGAAAGTAAATGAAATAGAATTAAAAGTCCAGTTATACAAAAAGTTGCACCCAGAAAAAGAGAATGTCGATCCCGGCTTTTACTATATGCATACCACGTTAAGCCAAATATTGAAAGAGCAACGAAAACAGAGAATAATTCGGATATGATCTCAAAAGTTTCTTCCAGTGATTTAGAGACATTTGATTTTGATGAATCTATCGTTTCTTGAAGGAAAACTCCTATCAGGAAAACCGACACAATTATTGCTAATAATTTATATTCATCTTTCAAAATCTTTCAACCTCAGTTAAGTGGTTCAATATTTTTTATCATCATCATGATTATAATAATTATTTTCATATATAAAGTTATCTATCGACCTCTACATTATGAAAAACAAATCCAAGAAGAATGCAACTGCAGAAAATACATGTCAGGTGCAATAGGATAAATAGGGATTTTACTTCAGATTAATACGAATATCTCTCCTCTTTCCACGGATCTGCGCTGTCACTGTATCCCCTCTGTTCCCAGAAGCCCAACTCCTTTTCTTCTGTGAATATAACTCTTCTAACCCATTTTGCGCTCTTGTATGCGTATTTTTTCGGAACGACAAGCCGAAGCGGCCCGCCATGTAACGGTTCAAGGGGCTTTCCCTCAAAATTATATGCAAAAATGACATCAGGCTCCATGAGTTCGGCAAGCTCCATGCTTGTGGTGTATCCGCCGTCAGCCTCTATCGTGGCGAACCGGGCATTGCTTTTTGGTCTTACAAGTTTTGCCAGGTCACTGAATCGAATGCCCTCCCATTTATTTTCAAACCGGCTCCATCCGGTCACACAATGAAAGTCGCTTACATCAACTGTTTTTTCAAGAGCGAGCAATTCATCGTATGTCAGCCTGATGGGATTTTCAACAAGCCCTTCAACACGGAAATCCCAGGTTTTGCTGTCGAATTCCGGTACTTTTCCGAAATGAAGGACAGGGAAATCTGTTGTCAGGCGCTGGTTTGGGGGAAGACGGGGCATAAATCTAACTCAGGGCCTAAAGCTTATTCTCATCCGCGAACTTAACCAGCGCCTCGCCCAGGGTCCGCACATACTTCGGATTGATATTGAACCTTCCGCGCTTCTGGCCGCTTCTTTCCTTGGCTATCTCCACATATTCCTTTTCTTCCTCGAATTTATCGCTCTTCTGCATCGAGATAGTCATGAACCAGCCTGAACTCATCTTTATTTCAGTATAACCTTTATCTTCTTCAGTCATAAAATTTCAACACTTCCTAATATCGCATCAACTAAAACCTTATCGCCATTTTTTATTACATTAACAGGATTCTCTTCAACATTGTCAACAAGAGGGATATCCGAGATTATTGCACCTACTGCCACGATCGGCTCAGTCCTGATATTTATCATAGCCAGGGGTGCAGCATTGTTCTTTTTGAGCTGGTAAATTGAATAAGAGCCAACAGTCGAGCCTTTACCGCCCGGAAATACAAGCACTTTCCCCTTTATGCTCATACCAAAAAGCTCATGCCCCTTTTCAACAACGATACCTGTTTTTACATCAATGCTTCCAAGAAAAGAAATGGGTTGTGCGCTCACAAGTGCATCCCCCTGTGCTTTCCCCCGCGAAACAATGTGCGCTTTGAGTTTTTTGGTCATTTGACTCCCAGCATTCTTATGATCTTTTCATGAAGTTCGCTATTTTTTGTTCCTGCAATTGATAAACCTGTCACCTGGACATTATTTGTCAAATTCTTACCTTTAATATCAGTAAGAGTTCCTCCTGATTCCTTCAATATCAAAGCAGATGCCATGATATCATAACCGCTCACGAGTCCCCGTGTGTCAATTATCCCATCAAGCGTCCCGTCGGCAACAAAACACATATCAAGCGCGATACTTCCCAGAGCCCGGACGATTATGGATTTTTCAAGCTCTATCAGACCCTCAGGTACATGAGGAACGCCATAAGAATAGACAGATACAACTGGTTTAGGTCTTGTGCCCCGTTTTTTCCCGATCATCTGTTTTTCATTTAAAAAGGCACCTTTTCCCTTCTCGGCACAATATGTATTCCCCTGTATATCGCATATCACTGCCATGCTGATATCATCAAATGTGGCAATTTCGGTTGTATCAGTATAAGCAAGAGACGTGCAGAAAAAAGGTATGCCGCAAGTAGCATTCGTTGAACCGTCAATAGGATCCACTACAAGCATGAAATCAGGATGATTGCCTACAATGCGGTCGCCAAGCTCCTCAGAAATTATCCTGGCAGAAAGACCTCTTGTTAAAAGAGCAGTATCGAGCGCGTTTTCGGCGGCCATGTCCATCTTGCGTGTGATATCCTTTGGGCGTTGAACTAGCATTTCGCCATAATCCTCATTATTCTTGATAAATGAGCTAATTACATCACGGATCTCAACGCCGATCTCAACTAAGGTCTCAATTTTCATTAAACATGTCCCCAAAAAAGTTAATAATAGCATCCGCTGCGATATTTGCACTTGTATCTGGCTTTGTTTTGTCGCTGTCGATTATGATAATTGGATCAACGGGTTCCTCATAAGCAACATTTACACCTGGAACATTGGCGCCGGCTTTTGCTGATTTCTCATAAATCCCTTTGGGTGAAAAAATGGCTATTCTGTGGGCTTCACGTTCCATACAAACTTCAAGAGGACAGCGGATGTAGACTTCACCGAATTGCGGGATAAGTCTTCGTGCCGCATCACGATACTTTCTTTTGTTCGCGGTCGCATCGATAAAAACATTCATATCGCATTCAACCACGAGTTTTGCCATATAAGCAAGGGATGCATAAACGATTTCACGCTCATCATCCGTATATTTCGGGTTCGGTGTAAGAACTTTTCTTATCTCATCTAATTGAAGGATCTTTACATCAATGCCTTCATTCCTGAGAATAGCAGCGGTTCGGGAGGCGATCACTGTTTTACCGCTCCCGGGAAGACCTGTGAACCATACTGCAAAAGCCATTTCGATCCCCTAAAAATAAGAATTCACATTCTTATAATCAAATTCTTCGCTATCCAGGATATTGTTTATAAAATTAAATATCTTTGTCCTCACAATTGGGTCAAGATTGGGATACCATATCGGGCTTGCCACAACAACGGATCTAAAGACATAAAATGGCTGGATAACCCTCAAGAGCTCCATGTCACCTGTTTTTTCAATGTAATTATTAAAGAATAGATCAAACATTTCTTTAAATGGCCCTTTTAATTGCCCGTATTTCTGGAGTGAATAGAACAGGTAGTTCATGGTTATTGAGGAAACATCATCTGCCGCCTCACCCCATTCTCCCCGGCTCCTGTCAAGCACCGTGAAATCCGCACCTTTACGGAACATTATGTTCCATGGATGGAAATCACCGTGCGTCATGCACAGGCGCGCAGTATTGCCTTTAATTTTATATCGCCAGTCCACACATTTCTTTTCGATAGCACACAGGTCAACTTGCCTCACAAAATCAAGATTGTCCGGATAGCTGTCCATCAATCCCATGATGCATTCGCCATGTCCCACAAGATCCCTGATCTTTCGCAAATACAATTCACGGTCATCATGTTTATTTGCATGGATCCGGGCAAGGTATGACGATAATGCACGTGTCCTGTCCCTGTCAAGAGTTATGAGTTTCCCGTCCTTTTTTATTCTTTCAAGATCAATGAAATACTCTTTTCCTTCGATCTTTTCCATTAAAATAAAATATTCTTCAGCTTTGCCAGATGAATAAAGTTCTCCTTCGTGTGTGAAGTAGCCCACATCAAGCGATTTTACATGCTCTGGCAGATTGTTAAAAACCGAGTTTTGCCATATCAGGATTTGAGCCCGATCGGAAAAATGGTCGTGCCCGAAACCTTTCTGCACGCGCATTGAAGAAAGCACTACAGAATGCTTTTTCCCGCCGGCTTCAAATTCAATGAGATATGGCTTGCCATATCCGAAGCCTTTTATTCCTTCCTCAACCTCAACGGGCATTCCGCCAAGCTCGCCGATCTTTGTGACTTTTGAGCTTCCGTACAGCGCTCCCAGGTAATTCTCAACCGCGTTAATCTGCAACTGCATCATGTTCCCATAGTCCAGGAATGGAGGTATTTATCCTGCTCTTTTGTCAGTGTCTCTATCTCTATACCCATAGATTCAAGCTTTAATTTTGCAACCATACTGTCCACTTCCGGAGGAACCTTATAGACCTGGTTCTCAAGAGTATCTCCCTTTTCTGATATCAATTTTACAGCAAGGGCCTGGTTCGCAAAGCTCATATCCATGACTTCAGGAGGATGCCCGAATGCGCTGGCAAGATTCACAAGTCTTCCCTCGGCAAGAATATAGATCCGCCGTCCATCTTTCAATGCATATTCCTGTACATCGTTCTTTATCTGGCTGGCTTTCTTTGCCAATTTAGCAAGGTCAGGGATATCTATTTCAACATTAAAATGACCTGAATTGCATACGATCGCCTGGTCTTTCATTACCTGGAAGTGCTCTTTGCGAATGACTGAGATGTCTCCCGTGACCGTAATGAACAGGTCCCCGATTTTCGCCGCTTCCTTCATTGGCATGACCCTGTATCCATCCATGACAGCTTCGAGAGCTTTTCTTGGCTCAACTTCCACGACAACCACATTACCGCCAAGACCGCGTGCACGTGAGGCAACACCGCGCCCGCACCAGCCGTATCCGGCAACAACGATTGTTTTTCCTGCGAACAGGATATTCGTGGCATTCATTATCCCGTGTAATGTGCTCTGGCCTGTTCCATATCGGTTATCGAACATCATCTTTGTCTCAGCGTCATTAACAGCTATGACAGGATATTTAAGAGCCCCATCAGCTGCCATTGCTCGAAGCCTGATAACGCCAGTTGTGGTCTCTTCACATCCGCCTTTAATGTTCTTAATAAGATCCTGGTGTTTGGAATGCACAAGCGCAATGGTATCCGCCCCATCATCAAGCGTCACATGCGGCTTGATCTTTAGCGCTTCTTCAAGGCATTCGTAATATTGCTTTTCGTCCATGCCTTTGATAGCATAGGTTTTTATGCCTTCCGAGGCCAGCGCAGCCGCCACGTCATCCTGCGTGCTCAGTGGATTAGAAGCAGTGAGTGCGATATTTGCACCACCTGCTTTCATGGTGTAAATAAGATTGGCTGTTTCAACCGTTACATGTAGACAAGCTACTACGTTGATGCCTTCCAGGGGTTTTTCTTCCGCGAATTGTGCTTTTATTTTTTCAAGAACTGGCATATGTCTTCGTGCCCATTCGATCCTTTGTTTACCTTCGTCTGCGAGGTTTATGTCTTTTACTATGTAATCTTTCATCGAAAATCCCTTTATTTAATTCTTAAAACGGATGTAAAATGCTTTAGATGCATAATAAGGTTGTTGGTTTTTATATTTACTGCTTTTTCATCAAGAGCGTCAAAATGTCCATGCATACCCCTTGTTAAATTCTTTCACTTCCCCGGTCATTGCATCTATAATAAATAACGCTGTAGTAGGCAATTCTATAGCACCAGTCTTCTCTTTAAACTCTATGCTAACCTTCCAAATATCCCCATCTTGTTTGGCGGAGTTAATTGAAAATTCTTCAATATTTAGCGCCATTTTTAAATGTTCTCTAATTCTATACTTCATATCTGCAAAGCTTAATTTTTCTGATGCCATATTAGTGCCACATCTTATACACTGTTACGCGTATGCTTGAACCTTTATGTTATAGAGCTCGAGAAATAAATCAATTTGTTGCGCCAGTCGCTTTCTATCAATAACAGTATTATTTCAAAATCTCCAGGATAGTCAGACCATTCAACCAGGTTATAGTCATCCCCATGCCTGCAACAAGCCCAAGGACGGCCCCGCATAAATGATTATCTCGTTTCTCAAGAAACATAATCAGAAAATACAGGGCTATGAAAAAGATCATCTTCATGATTACCATATCTGCAATATCAGGGCTTTCAATCACACTGATAAATCCCTTTTCCGTTACTCCATTATTCAGGCCGATATAGGTCGTTGTCAGGTCCCCAATGAAATAAAACACGAATCCGAAGATGAATAGTGCTTTGTTATCGTCATTCATTTTCACTCAATATCCAAATTAACTTATATTAACATAGCGCGATGACTGAACTGCAATGCTTATATTTACATATCGCATCTTGGTGGTCGGAGAATTTTATTGACCACTACATGCACAGCCCCGGGCAAAATATACCTGTTTGGTGAGCATGCCGTGGTATATGGTGAACCAGCTATCGCCTGCGCAGTGGAGCTTCGGACAAGCGTTACCGTAAAAAGATCAAATGATATTTCCATCACATCAGAAATCGGGTCAACCGGGCTTGATTACCAGATGCATCCTTATGTTTCATCAGCTATACAGATACTGGGTGAGCCAGACGTTTCAATAGAAATAACATCCGAGATCCCCGTTGGTTCAGGCCTTGGCTCATCTGCCGCTGTAACCGTTGCAACACTTGAGGCTATCAATATCGAATGCAGCCTTGGATATGATAAAACCAATATTGCAAAAATGGCGCATGAGATAGAAAGGGAAGTTCAGGGAGCAGCAAGTCCTACTGATACATTTGTTTCGACTTTTGGAGGGGTTATTGTAATCCCATCCCGAAAAAAGCTTGAAATCCTTGATTGCGGTATCGTGATAGGCAATACCAATAAAGGCGCATCTCCCAGGAAAACCGCAAAACTGGTAAAACAGGTAGCCCGGCTTAAGGAAGAATACCCTGATTCCATTGATCCCATAATCAAAACCATTGGTTCATTTGCAAGACATGGGGAGATAATGGTAATGCAAAAAAAATATGCAGCGCTGGGTAAACTGATGAATGTCAATCACGGATTGCTTGATGCTCTTGGCGTGTGCACTATGGAATTATCCGCACTTGTCTATGCTGCACGCAATTCCGGTGCATACGGGGCAAAACTGACAGGCGCCGGAGGCGGCGGCTGCATGGTAGCGCTTACTGATTCGCCCCGGCAAGTAGCTGATGCGATTGAGAAAGCCCGGGGTACGGCAATTATTTCCAGTTTTACTCCTGATGGGGTGTTACAGGTTTGAGCCTTATCATTTTGAAGATCGGTGGAAGTGTAATTACTGAAAAAGGTTCAATATCAAAAGCAAGGGAAGCTGAAATTGACCGGATATCAAATGAGATCGCTTCATTTAAAAAAGATTCGGATTCACAGCTCATCCTTGTTCATGGGGCAGGGTCATTCGGTCACCCACATGCGATGAAATACAGGTTGAGCGAAGGATTTGATGCTTTAGGCTTATATCTTACCCATGCTTCTGTGAAACTGTTGAATTCAAAAGTTCTGGAGTCTTTGAATAATGCAGGTGCGCATGCCCTGCCAGTTCATCCTTTGAGCTCATGTCTTCTGGATAACGGGAATATAATTGATTTCCAGACCGGCCAGATAAAAGTGATGCTTGAAAAAGGCATTATTCCTGTGCTTCACGGAGATGTGGTCATGGACAGGATCAAAGGCGCTTGTGTCCTTTCGGGTGACAGGATAATCCCATATCTTGCCGTTACATTAAGCGCTTCGCAAATAGGCGCTGGAAGCGATGTTGATGGAGTACTTGATGATAAAGATGCGGTTATTAAGAAAATAACGCAGTACAGCTTTGTTGATATGAAAAAAAATATCAAGGGTTCAAGTTCAACTGACGTGACAGGGGGAATGCTCGGAAAAGTATCCGAGCTGCTGGAACTTGCCAATAAAGGAATAAGCTCACGCATATTCAATGCTTCCAGGAAAGGTGTAGTATCGAGATTTTTATATGGAGAAGATGTTGGAACTTTGATCTCAGACAAATGAGTTATATATAGTTGATTTAATAAGGGATATGAAATGAGTACGTCGGAAAGGAAGATAGAACATTTATTATTATGCGTTGAAAAAGATGTTGAAGCGCATAAGAGTAATACTGGTCTTCGGGCATCAGGTTTTGATGATATAGACCTTGTTCATGATTGTCTTCCGGAAATAAATAAAAAGAATCTTAATCTTGAAACTGAATTCCTGGATAAGAAATTACGGGCGCCCATATTGATAGCATCAATGACGGGCGGACATCCGGACACCAAAACAGTAAATGCAACGCTTGCCGGGGCAGCAGAAGAGCTTGGCATAGGTATCGGTGTGGGCAGCCAGAGAGCGGCGATCGAAGACCCTTTTATGGAGGATTCATTCAGGATAGTAAGGGATAAAGCGCCTAATGCGTTCATTTACGGAAATGTGGGTGCTGCACAACTTAATGAATTCGGGATCGATGGACTTGAGAGGGCAGTCGAGATGATAGGGGCAGATGCCATGGCCATTCACTTGAATTTCCTGCAGGAAGCAATACAACCTGAAGGAAATGTTGATGCCACAGGATGCCTTGCAGCCATAAAGAAAGTATGTGAGGAGCTATCTGTTCCGGTTATAGTAAAGGAAACAGGTGCGGGTATAGCTCATTATCAGGCTCTCGCAATATCTGAAGCAGGTGCAGGCGCAATTGATATTGGAGGTCTTGGCGGAACAAGCTGGGCAGGTGTGGAAACATATCGTGCACAAAAACGAGGAGACCTATTATCCGAACATCTTGGCAAAGAATTCTGGAACTGGGGAATACCCACAGCTGTAAGTATTGTGGAATCCACCATTTCAATACCTGTAATTGCAACAGGTGGCATACGTTCAGGCATAGATGTGGCAAAATCCATCGCACTGGGCGCATCCCTTTGCGGTATTGCATTGCCCCTTGTAGCTCCTGCTTTAAAAGGACATAAGGATGTAGTAGACAGGTTGAATCTTATTATTGAAGAATTACGAGTCGCTATGTTCTTATGCGGAAGCAGTACAATTGAAGAACTGGGCAATGTGGCTTTAGTGATCCGCGGAAGCACGAAAGAGTTCCTGGAACAGAGAGGATTTGAGACGGGTAAATTTGCAATAAAAAGATATAATATATAAAATAATAAAATATCTAATAAAATAATAATTATGGAGTAATTTAAATGACAGAAATAGGAATTATTGCGGTTGGCGGCTATAATGAAATGGGCCGGAACATGACCGGGGTAAGGGTAGGTAGTGACATTATTGTCCTTGATATGGGACTACAGCTGGACAGGGTCCAGATACATGAAGATGTCGAAATAGACAAAATGCATTCAATGGACCTTATAAAAATGGGAGCAATCCCGGATGATACTATCATGAAGGACGCAGGGGGAAGCGTAAAAGCTATAATATGCACACACGGTCATCTTGACCATATCGGGGCCATACCAAAGCTCGCCCACAGGTATAAGGCGCCCATAATAGCCACGCCATACACCGCAGAGCTTGTCAAGCATGAAATATCAGATGAAAAGAAATTCAGAGTAAATAATGAAGTTATTCCCTTAAAGATCGGTGGAAGATATAATCTTACGCCGGATATCCAGATCGAATTCGTACGTATTCAGCACAGCATAGTGGATTCGGCTTTTGCAGCGATCCATACTCCCGAAGGAGTTGTTCTGTATGCCAGCGATTTCAAACTGGACAGAACCCCGACCATAGGTGAAGCCCCGGATTTCGCAAGGCTAAGAAAACTCGGTAAAGATGGCGTCAGGGCTATGATAACCGAAAGCACAAATTCAGGACTATCCGGGAAAACACCCTCAGAACAAATCGCAAAAGACCTGGTCCGCGACGTACTTCTCGGTACTGAAGAAACAGAATCGGGCGTAATTATTACTACATTCTCATCACATGTTGCGCGTATCAATGCAATAATCCAGGCGGCACAGGAGATGGACAGGATCCCTGTATTGCTGGGCAGATCAATGGAACGCTATCTTTCAATAGCCCAGAAGATGGGTTATATAAAATTCCCTAAAAATCTTGAAATATATGGTAACAGGAACTCAGTTGATAAATTCCTGAAACGCATATCCCAGGAAGGAAAGAAAAATTATCTCCCTATAGTCACAGGCCACCAGGGAGAGCCGGATGCCATCCTGACAAGGATAGCAAATGGAGAAACACAATTCAGGATCGAGCCAGGAGATAAAGTCATATTCTCTGCAAATACCATTCCCAGTCCTATGACAATGGCGAACAGGCATGTCCTTGAGATAAAACTGAAAATGGCGGGAGCTCGTATTTATGAAAATGTCCATGTATCGGGTCATGCTTCAAAGGAAGACCACTGGGAACTACTTCGTATGGTGAATCCGGAGCAGGTCATCCCATCACATGGAAATATGGTAATGCATTCCCATTATGTTGAGCTGGCTGAAGACGCCGGATACCACTTCGGTGATACGGTTCATATCATGAGAAATGGTGAGGAACTGGTATTATGAAAATCCCTATTATATATGCTAAAAAAGGAGATAAACAATATGTCAATCACCCTGCCCTAAAGAGCAGGGCTTGTCCTGTGAGGGATAAGGTAACAGGTTGACAAGGAGGCTTAGGTAAAACTATGCAGAAGTTGGAAAGAAGAAATATATACACACCTACGGGCATTCCGCACACTCGTGGCAACTGTGATCTGTCATTAAATGTAGAGGAAACTCTCTGTGTGGCAGGTTTAAAAACATTTTCCAACAACTCCGATGCGGCTCTAACTGGTTTAGGAGAGAGTTCCAGAGCAAAACCTGCGGGTACTTGCTACAAAAACCATCTCAACCTATTAAACAATAGAATACGAAGGCAGAGGCGTTATCCTGCAACTACTAACGCAAGGGTACGCTTCCTTCCTGCCCTAAAGAGCAGGGTATCCGCTACCTCTTGACCCCAACGATTATGATCGAAGAGATCCTCCAAAAAAAAGCTAAATTGGTTGACGAATCTATCCCCAAATTCCTTCCAATTACTCCGCCGGATGAATTATATAAAGCCATGCGCCATCTTCTTGATGCCGGAGGAAAGAGACTTCGTCCATCCGCATTGTTGCTGGCATCCGAAGCGGTGGGGGGAAAGCCCGAAGATGTTCTTCCTGCGGCAATAGCTGTTGAACTTGTACATAATTTTACACTGATACATGATGATATCATGGACGAGGCGGATTTAAGGAGGGGACTTACAACGGTTCATAAGAAATGGGGTGTTCCGAGGGCGATCATCGCAGGGGATGCCCTCTATTCAAAGGCTTTTGAGATACTTTCATGTACAAAAAGCGAACCACAAAGACTTGTTGAAAGTCTTGAGCTATTGTCAAAGACATGCACTGATATATGCGAAGGCCAGTGGATGGATATGAATTTCCAGACACGCAAGGATGTTAATGAAGAAGAGTATATGCGCATGGTCGAGAAAAAAACCGCTGTACTTTTTGCATCAGCACTAAAATTAGGAGCAATGTTATCCGGAGCAAACCGTGAGCATGTCAGGGCTTTATGGGATTTTGGCAGGCTGACCGGTGTGGGATTCCAGATATATGATGATGTGATTGATCTTATCACCCCGGAGGAAGTACTTGGAAAAGCGCAGGGTGGGGACATAATGGAAGGAAAACGTACTCTTATCATCATCCATGCGCTTTCAAAAGGAGTAAGTATTGATGCTCTTGGGAAATGCAATGCAACCAGAAGCGAGATTTCCGCAGCTCTTATTACACTTCAAAAATCAGGTTCCATCGATTACGCTATGAACAAGGCGCTCGGTTTTGTGGATCAGGGCAAAGCCGCACTTGCTGTGCTTCCGGATTCAGAGGCAAAGAAGACCCTTATTGAACTTGCTGATTATATGATCGAGCGGAAGTATTAGTAATAAAAAATTAAAAATTATTAGATTAGCGTTTGGATATCCAGAACGCTATATCTAAAGATTATCTTTTGCTCTTTGGTCTTTCCTTTTCCTTCTTTGCTTCTTCGCCTTCCTTCTTAACGAAGATTTCACTCATTGGTTTTTGGCCATATTCTACGATGACAGTATTGATCTGTGAGATCTCTGATGAAATCTCATGTCCCCTCATGGATTTTCGCTTCTTTACCCCATCAGCTTTTGGAATATAACCAACGCCGCCTGCAACTAATATCTTTCGTCTTGCTGGCCCTGGTAAATCCCCTCTCATAGCGAATCCATCCTTATCGGTTCCGCCAGTCACCTTAAGAGTGTATCCTGCCATTCCTGCAATATCACCGCTTACAACTTCCCCGATTTTTTTTCCGATCATTTTGTTGGCTGCAGGGCCTGTTACAGCTACCTGATAAGCCAATTTACTCTTACTGTCCGAAACAGTTACTCTGAAATCTGCCATTACTTTTATTCTCCTGTATTAATAATAATAATTAATCCCTTTAATAGGAATATTATAATTTGACCTAACTTGCAGTTAATCTACTTAAATATATTGATACGGGCACAAACCCAAAATGAACAATTTCAGGAATTTTTGGGAAATCTATTTATAGTTAAAAATGAGTATATGTGATTAAGTATGATTATATATAGTTAAATATATGAATAAATAGTTCAAAAATCGGGTGATATCGTGAAAAAACCATTAATGTATATCCTATTAGCTTTAGCAGTCCTTTTATCAGGATGTGTATCGACAATTGCTCCTGTTGACCCGTCGGACATAACAATTAATGTAGCGCCGATCGAAATGAAAGAATTCCAGGAAAAAGAAATATCAGTGAGCGTAATGAATAATGCTACACTTCCAATAGATTCTGTTTCTGTAAAGTTACTTGAACCTTTCACAGTTCTCTCTGGTGGAAATGTGAATATTCCTGCAAGAACAGATAAACCGTCCTCTGTCCTCTTATCTGCAAAAATCCAGGCTCCGGGTTTCAAAGATGTTGCAAATACAACAACGCTAACAGTGTCTTATGATTCAGGAAAGGATGAAAAAGGTAATCTCATAACCAAAACGAAATCAATTCCTGTGAATATTATAGTTCTTCCTGATGTAAAACTTCAATTCGTTGGTTTCGTTAAGGATATTAAGAACTTAACTGATGCAGAAGTAACAACATGGGAAGCAAGTGCTGGAGATAACATCACGATAACCTTTTCAATTAAAAATGACGGAAAGTCAACAATAGATGAGAATACCCTGAAAGTATTTGTGGATGTAGATAATAAAAGAATAGGAACAAACAATTCCCTGATTATCGGGAATGCAATGGCAAAAGGCGGAACATCCAATACTCTGCCCCTTCAAATACAGGTACTGAAAAATGCGCCCAATGGAGAGACAGATGTATTCGTGACTCTTATGATGGGGGATAAAGTCATTGATTCAAAGACATTAAAACTTAAGGTAAAACTATAAAATGTCAATCACCCTGCCCTAAAGGGCAGGGCTTGTCCTGTGAAGGATAAGGGTAACAGGTTGACAAGGAGGCTTAGGTAAAACTATGCAGAAGTTGGAAAGAAGAAATACATACACACCTATGGGCATTCCGCACACTCGTAGCAACTGTGATTCCAGAGCAAAACCTGCGGGTACTTGCTACAAAAACCATCTCAACCTATTAAACAATAGAATACGAAGGCAGGGGCGTTATCCTGCAATTACTAACTCAAGGGATACGCTTCATTCCTGCCCTAAAGTATCCGCTACCCTTTGACACACCGATTATGAAAATGAAGGTTTTCTTCTTTTTTATTCTTATTGCAGTAGCTCTTAACGGCTGCCTGAAGGAATATGGAAGCGTCTCAATAACCTCAACTGATGTTATGTATTCTCAGGGCGAAGATGGAACAAAACTCACCGTTACCCCTTATATCAGGAATGACCAGGATACTGATACAGGATTACTTACAGTCAAAATAAAAATAAAGGAACCTTCAACAAATTTAATAGTTGCACAAAAGGATTCTGATATAGGTTATATTAAAAGCAAATCTTCTTCATTCAACAGCGTGTCCCTTAAGGTTTCAAATCCTGGCGAATATGAAGTTGAAGTACAGGTATTTGAGGGGGGAAAGCTCTTAACCCAATATGTTGCTCCTGTGACAGTTAAAGCAAAACCTGCGCCAGGTGAGCCATCGGATATCAAACTGATTGATATGACCATTGTCATAACCAAACTTCTCAATGATGCATCAGTGGCTGTGGTAGAAGTTTCACCCGGATTATATAACCAGGGAGGAGATTCCAGCCCATTGACTCTTGAAGTGACAGCACAGATAGATCCTTACAATACATATGTCCAGAGTGATACGATAAATATAATAAAAAGCGAAGGCAGGTCCAGGGGCAAGGTAACATTCACTATTCCCAGGAATAAGGAATATAGTTTTTCTGCGAAAGTTCTGGAAAATGGAAGAACTGTTGCCCAGGCTACATTGGTTGACAAAGTAAAACTGATTACTTTAAAATATAACGAACCAATAACTAATATGCTTGTTGAAGAAGGGAAACCAAAACCTGCACAAACCACAGTACCGGGATTCCTCACTGCTTCTGCATTGGTCGGGATATTGCTTGTATATCACATAATTATTCGGCGCAGGAGATGAAATAAAATGGAAGGGGAACAAAAAAGTGAAGAAAAGATTGAAGATAACAGTTTCAAAAAGCTGGTCAACATTGCTGTGGTTATCATGCTTGTGGGACTTATCTTTATTGCCTTATATACATTTTTTTTCGATATGCAGGAAGCAATTTCCACATTGTTCGAATATCGTTATGTGGCTCTTGTCAGATCGATTTTCAGCCTTGTAGTGATCGGTGTTGGCGTTTATCTTGTGAAAATGTTCCTGTCGCGCTAATCCGTTAATCGAAACCTTTTTCTATGGTTAACCATATTGTGAGCCTCGCTGACAAAGGTTTGATATATATTGTCGGCAATTAGCACCTGTTGTGCCCAGATAGCTCAGCCTGGGAGAGCGCTGCGCTGAAGACGCAGATGTCCCCGGTTCAAGTCCGGGTCTGGGCATACAACAAACTGTTCAAAGCCTGATTCCCATAACGGAATTTCTTTTTTCACACCTTTTGAGGATTATCTAACCGGATGGAAAGTCTATCAAGGATAACACTTGACTGGTGGATCCAAAGAGTATCCAGATTACACTTTATATTTGACATGACAAAAGGGCTTCCTCTCGTTCTTTCTCTGAAAGTTTTGATAGAACAGCATTTGTCTCCCCAATATCCACAATCTTACCAAGACGCATCAATGCTGTCCTGTCGCATACATGAGCAACAAAATCCATATCATGAGATACAATTACAAATGTCTCTCCCAATGTTTTTCTGGCGTGGATTATAGACTTTGCAACTTCTATCTTTGTTACAGGATCCATCGTTCCTGTAGGCTCATCAAAAACAAGTATCCTCGGTTCTTTGATAAGTACCTGTGCCATCGCAACCCTGTGCCTTTCTCCCTCGCTCAGTTCATCAGGCATTTTGGCCAGGATTTCCTTTGCTTTTTTCTCTGTGAAACCTGCAGTCATCAATGTATGGATAGCTTTTCTTTCACCCAGCTCAAAAGGCAAATCAAGACCGATTGATTCTGTCAGGTTGTCAATAATATTCCTGTGAGGATAAAGACTGTATTCCTGATGCAATACTCCAATATATTTTGTGGCTCTACCTTTCTTTTCGGCACCTAATTGTGTCAAATCTATCCACTCATCCCCGATTCTGACATCAATTGAACCTGATGTTGGCTTCAATAATCCCGAAATAATCTTGGATGTCGTGGTTTTGCCTGCACCGCTTACTCCGATTAATCCCAGTATTTCACCTTCATTTACTTCAAAACTTACATTATTGACCGCCCTCACTATACCTCTGTTAAGAGAGAAGTATGTCATGTTCAGGTCATGAGTGCGAACAACGGGTTTACCAATATCAACTTTTTCGAAGTCGTTTATATTCCCCACTTCTTCCATGAACGCCGAGCAAACATCCTGTGGATCACCGATTTTTATAATCTTCCCTTCATCAAGCCACAGTGCTCTATGTGAAAGCTCTTCGATAACTTTGGGCCAGTGGGAAGTAATTACAAGCGACATATTGAAATTCCTGGTCGCTCTCAGGAGGATTTCATGAACAATATCTGCGGTCCTGGGGTCAAGTGTCCCTGTGGGTTCATCTGCCAGTAATATTAGGGGGTTTTTCACAAGCTGCCTCGCTAATACGACGCGCTGTTTCTCACCTCCGGATAATTCTCTTGCTATATGCATCATCCTGTTGGAAAGATTGACCTGATCCAGCAGATCAGCGGCTTTGTTTATTGCATCAGGTCCAAGCTCACCTATTTCCTGAAGGGCATTCATCACGTTCACGATAACCCTCTCATCGCCATACAAAGCAAAAGTTCGCTGGAGCATAATAGCGATTTTTTTGGTAATCTCTCTTCTTGAATGGTCATGGATGGGCAATTTTACGAAATCTGCATCGAACGGCTTAAATGTTGTATGACATATTGGGCAGCTAGTCCCGGCTTTGCTTGGAAGTTCAATACATCCATTACTGCATCGAGAAAGATGGTAGATCACACTACCTGAAACATTATCAAAAGCATCCACACCTCTGAGTATATGCATAAGAATGGATTTTCCTGCGCTGCTCTTTCCCAATATACCGATAATTTCTCCTTCTTTGATTTCAAGGTTAAGATTTTTAAGAATATCAACTCCATCAAAGCTAACATAAAGATTTTTTATTTCGATAATTGAGGTCATGTATTATTCTCCTCTGTGTTCTCTGAAGGCATTCTCATGCCGAAATCCTGGGTAACCATATTATTCAAACCATCGTGCCTTATTATTGGTATGCATACTTTCATTTGTTTATCCTCCTATCATCCTTGTTCCGCATTTCGGATATCTGATTCAGTTTTTCATGAAGGATAAATTACATTGTTTAGAATTAGATTTTTTCCCGCATATATAGGGGTTAAACTTGACCTTGAAGAGATGGTCTCTTATCTTTTACAATGACTGTATACCAAAGTATTCAGAAAAAATTCTTCGCTGCCCTGCCCTAAGGATTTCAGACATTGTCGATGGGGATATATCAAATATCCGGGAGAGAGCGCTAAGGTTAATCCTCCTCGGATATTCATAATATCCATTACTGTATGCGAACTGAAGGATTTCCTCCTGTCTCAAGGTAAGCCCGGATGCACCTGAGGAACCTGATATCCGGGTTAACTGAACTTCGCATTTGTTTTTTCCAAGCAGATAAACCAGGTCATGTATGGCGCTATTACTTTCAGCCGCAACTGCCCATTCAAGCCATCCCTCACCCCTGGACTTTGATGAGAACATAAAACAATCGGATTGCTTCAAGGCATTACAGGCTGCGCATTTGTCAATAATGACCTCCCCCATGACCGCCTGATCAGATTCACGGGAGAAACTGGCTCTTACCACATCTTTATGGCTCCGTATCTTGTTGAGTATATCTTTCATGTTTTCATTTGAACTGAGTCTGACAAGACCTCTTCCACCTCTGGATTGATAGGGTTTGCAGCCGAATACTCTGATGTCCACATTATGATTCTGAAGTAATTGAATCATCCAGTTATCCGGAATCTTTAGTCGCAATACTGCCCATCTGATACGAAAACCTCCCTTACTCGTGTGTATAGCACTGCTATTAATAATATTACTATCAAATAAACATAGATTACAGTACATAAATAAGTTTTGTAATTTTTATGAGGGGTAGAGGTAGTACCAAGACGTCCTTGAAACCATTGGTAGATTTTTTTTCACGCCTATGTAAGATATGCAACTGAAGAAAGATTTTTTTCCATGCTGTAATCTCGCAAAAGCTACTGCCAACATGACAATACAAAACTCTGTCACATGAACATCAATATTTTTCAAACCTTGAATTCACCGCTGCGATCATATTTTAATGGGCACCCAACTTTGCAATACAAAGAAATATCATAGAAATAATTGCTTTTCAATCAGATCAAATCCATAGTTAAATTCATATATATGAATATTCATAATTTAGAATATGTTATCAGAATTCAAAATTGAAGAGATGTATAAAGAGTCATAATAATGGTATTATTCTGGGGTGCAATAATCTGGCTGGTTATTTCGCTGATAAATGGCGTCACTAAGAAATCGGAAGAAACGCCTGAATCAGCACTTACAATCCTGAAAAAGCGATATGCTAGGGGCGAAATTACAAGAGAGCAGTACCTTGAGATGGAAAAGGAGTTCCAGGAGTAAAAATGGAAGAATGCAATAAGAAAACTGAGAACTGTATGATATGCGGTGAAGAACTTGAATATTTAACAATGGCTATCCCTGTGACGTGTACCTATTGCGGGAAAGCAGAAGCTGCCAACATTCATTGCCCGTCGGGTCATTATGTCTGCAACGAATGTCATGCAAGTGATTCAATAAAGATAATCACCCAGTTCTGCCTATCTTCAAGTTCCAAAAACCCCATGGAAATGGCAAAGACAATTATGAGACATCCAACCATGCCAATGCACGGGCCTGAACACCACGCTATGATCGCAGCAGTGCTGGTTACTGCCTACAAAAATCTCACAGGAAAAGTGACAGACAATGAAATTAAAGAAGCAATAAGGCGTGGAGCCACCGTGCCAGGCGGTTATTGCGGCCTCTATGGCACTGATGCTGCAGCTATAGCCACAGGCATTGCTATTAGCACAATATTAAAAGCCAGCCCTTTGACAGATTATGAAAGACGGACTGCAAATATGATGACTTCCCGTGCACTCGCTGCCATAGCCAGCAACCGGGGAGCCAGATGCTGCAAACGGAGTACTTATGTTGCATTAGAGTCTGCAATTCAGTATTTCAGGGAAGTACTTGGCACTGAACTTGAATATATTCCAGTTTCAAAACTCAAATGTGAGCATAGTTCAAGGAATAAGACTTGCTCACGGACTGATTGCAGATTTTATGCCGGAAAGGCGCTTTAATATGAAGAATCAAACAGTGGTAAACAATGAATAAGAAAATTTATGAAATGCACGCCCAGATTTGCAAGGTCTTCACAAGCCCGAAAAGGCTGGAAATAATCAACCTTCTCAGGGATGGAGAAAAAACGGTTAATGACCTGGCAGAACAGACTGGTGTTCTCCAGGCAAACGTCTCTCAGCACCTCACGGTCTTGAGGCAGAATAACGTTGTCACTACACGAAGGGATGGAGCAAATGTTTACTACAAGATCGCAAACCCGAAAATCTTGCAGGCATGCGATCTGATGAGGGAAGTACTTATAGAGAAATTAGCAGAGAATGAAACTTTAGCAAAGAGGATGTCATGAAAATAGGAATAATAATAAACACAAATGAACCGGAAACGGTGTGGAACGCCTTCAGGTTCGGTGTAACATCTTTACTTATGGAACATGAGGTAAAAGTGTTTCTCCTTGGTAAAGGTGTTGAGAGCGAAAGTATTCAGGATAAGAAATTCAATGTCCAGGAACAGATCGGGCTTTTTGTTGATCATAAAGGCCAGATATTTGCATGTGGAACATGCCTGAAAATAAGGCAGATAAAGGGAAGCGAGGTTTGTCCAATCTCTACAATGCATGATATGCTTCATATAGTTGAGGAATCTGACAAAGTCCTGGTGTTTGGATAAAGTGAAAAAAGGTGAGAAAATGATAGTAAAAGAAAGATGCCCGGGTTACTATTGCGTAACGCATGATATTTTCCCTGAAATCAAGATCATAAAGCAATAACTATGAACGATCAGATGGCTGAAAATGACATTTTTCTGAAGAGTTTAGACCTTTTCAAGGACGCTTTTCCCGGAAGGATAAATCAAATACTCAAGAGCAAAGAAAATGGAAAAAAGATAATAGGAACACTCTGCCTTTATGTCCCGGACGAACTCATCTACGCGTGCGGCGCGGACCGGGTAATATTATGCGGTGGAAGAAGCGCTCCCATTGCTGCTGCAGAGGAATATTTACCACGAAATCTCTGCCCTCTGATTAAATCCTCCTTCGGCTCTGTAATTGACCAGAAATGCAGTAAGACAAAATCCTGTCCTCATTTTGGTCTCGTTGACCTCATAGTTGCAGAGGCTACGTGTGATGGAAAAAAGAAGATGTATGAACTTCTCAACAAGTATATCCCAACCCATGTCATGGATCTTCCCCAGAAACCTGACAATCAAAATGCACAGGAGTACTATATAAAAGAACTGGAAAGTTTAAAAGAGGTTCTGGAAAAGCTGACCGGCAATAAAATTAATGACATCCTCCTCAGGAATGAAATAAAGTCTGCAAATGAGACAAGAAGACTGCTCCACGTACTATATGAATTAAGAAAAAAAGACTCACCGCCAATCAGGGGAACAGAAATGCTAAAGGTTCTTCAGCAAATGCATTTTCTGGCTCCCGACGAGTTCAGAAAGAATCTTGTTTTGCTGTTCGATGAGCTAAAAGTAAAGAAAAGGGAGAGTTCCGGGCCGAGGATAATGATATCCGGATGTCCGATGGCATCAGGGAATATGAAGGTTCCGGAAATTATAGAGGAGCGGGGCGGGTTGATCGTGGTGGAGGAAAGCTGCACTGGAACAAGAGCCTTCTGGGATTTGGTAGACGAGAAAAAAGAGCCAATGAGAGCCTTAGCGCAGAGATATCTGAAAATACCATGTGCCTGCATGTCTCCTAACGACAGAAGAATCGCCCAGATCCTTCAACTTGCCGGGGATTTCAATGTTGACGGTGTCGTTTATTATACCCTTCAGTTCTGCCATGGATACAATGTCGAGAAATACAGGGTTGGGGAAGCTTTGAAAAAGTCAAACATTCCTCTCCTCTCTATAGAAACAGACTACAGCTGGGCTGACACCGAGCAGATAAAGACAAGGGTAGATGCTTTTCTGGAGATGCTGGAATGATATCTATTGGAATAGATGCCGGTGCTGCGACTACCAAGGCCGTTGTACTTCGTGAAAATGAAATAGCAGGATACGTCATTATACCTACAGGTTTTGATTTTAGAAAAGCGGGAGAGAAAGCCTTTGAGGAAGTTCTCTCAAATTGCAGCATAGGCGAGAGCGAGGCTGGAAAAATTATAGCTACAGGATACGGCAGAAGCAGTATTGGATTTGCAGATAAAACTATCAGTGAGATAACAGCCCATGCCAGAGGTGTCGGATATCTTATCCCGGCAGCCCACACAATAATCGACATCGGCGGTCAGGATAGCAAAGTGATCAGTACTGAAAATGGTAAAGTCGTGGACTTTCTGATGAATGACAGATGTGCAGCAGGAACAGGCAAATTCCTGGAATATACAGCAAAAGCTCTTGAAATATCGCTGAATCAATTGGGAACGCTTGCACTGGTTTCAAAAAATCCAGCAAAGATCAGCAGCATGTGTACCGTATTCGCGGAATCGGAAGTTATCAGCTTAAGAGCCCAAAAGACTAAAAAAGAAGATATAGCTGCCGGCCTTATTGAAAGTATTATCCTGCGAACCACTGCAATGGTTAAAAAGCTGGGGATGAAACCTGAATTGGCTTTTGTGGGCGGAGTGGCCAAAAATCCTGGAGTAGTAAAGGCTTTTGAAAAGGCTTTAGATACCAAAGTGCAATTGCCAGAAGAACCCCGGATAACAGGCGCCCTGGGGGCTGCATTGATTGTTTGATAATTATTGCAATATCCTTTAAGGCAAAAAGAATAACGATAATATGTAAAATTAATACAGATTAATGGCGAAGGTATTGTTGTTACCAATAAAGTCCTCTCAAATAGAATTTCTTTTTATCGTTATCAAATTTCTCTATAGCATACCTCAGCATAGTTCTTGGCATTATTCGATGGTGTTTTTCCAGAAATTCTTCTTCTGTCCTACCATCCCTTTTACCAATTTCTCTTAACATCCAACCCACTGCTTTGTGAATCAGGTCATGTTTGTCAAATAAAAGAATTTCAGCAATATTTAATGCATCTTCAAATTTATTGTTTTTAATAAATGCAAATGTGGACAGTATTGCTGTTCTTCGCTCCCATAGGTTGTCAGATTTTGCCAATCTGTATAGAATCGATTTGTCTTTATCCAGCAGAAAATCCCCCAAAATATAAGGTGCTGAGCTGTCAACCAGATCCCAATTATTTATATTTTCCATATGACTCAAATAAAAATCAATGATTTCCTTCTTTCCATTAAAGTCCTCCTTTTTGTACTTAAGAACCAAAATCAATAAGGAAGTCAATCTAAATTCATGGAATTTACTTTTCAGCAACTGGCTGATATCATCCAATGGAATAGTGGAATATTTTTTTGCTATCTTACGCTGCTCAGGAACTTTAATTCCAAGAAAGATATCACCTTCACCATATTGGCCTTTTCCTGTCTTGAAGAATTTTAATAAAATTTTAGCTTTTTCAGGATCCTGGATTTCCTGAAGTTCCTCTTTTATATTTTTAAAGTCATTGGCCATGCAGGTTGTGTTTATTTTACAAGAATAAATGTGTTTTTGAGGATTGGACGAAGGTCTGGGCACTAAAGTTTTATCCACTAACTGCTGCCTTTATACAATCTTCAGTCCTTGCCAGGATACTTTTTACTCCGCAAAGGTTGGGTACATACTTATGCGCTTTCCCTGAATTCACCATCATGCATTTGAACTTTTCACTGGCCGGGGACACTACCATGCAGGTATCACAAAAAACCTTTGCTCCACTTTTCTCGATCCTCTTTATCAATTCAGAATGCCGGTTCTTTAAGGCGCGTGATGTGCAAATCCACACTTCCTTTTTCACCTTTTTTCCATCAAGGAGTCGCGCCAGTTTTTCAAGCTCGTCAACACTGCTGTGGGGACATCCGAAAGCTATCAGGTCAGGTTCACCCTGTTTGTAAACTTCTTTTATCTGTTTTTCTTCAATGGTTATTTTTTCGCAAGGGAGTTCATATTTACTTGATTCCATTGTAACTCCCCGAACGTGATATAGCGCCACAGAGCCTGACGCTGCCAATGCAGCTCCGAGGGATCTGAGTTCATCCTTTGTAGGGATGGTATTAAGATCAAAAACAGGGACTTTATCACCAATCATCTCACCCACAATGTATCCAAGGGCGCCATAATCCGAATTATAAAGCTCTGGCTCTACTTCTATTAGAATTACAGGGCGCCTGTTCTCATCCAGATGTAAACCATAGTTCGGCGTTTTACCAATAAGCGCAGCCGACAGAGCGCTTGGCCCGCCTTCCCTGTTGGTCCGGGCGCCGATTACAGAGTTTGCATAACAAATTGCCGATGACTCGCTCCAGGCCACATGGTCGCCAAAGCTTGCAAGATCATTATAGATATTATACGGTGTGCAGGAGCATTCGGTCATAATGCCCAGTTCCTCATAGGCTTTGATTATTTCCTGCTGTTTGTGCGCAAATTCTTCGCTTATTCCCATTTCCTTCCAGCATTCAAGGTCCATGCCTGCAGGATTGAGGATAGATGGCACCACCACTTTTCCTTTCAGGTCAGATATCCATTCAAGACCCGCATCGCCTATAGTTTTATATGAAACCCCGGCGATCTGCGCGCTCTTTATAGGGATCAACCTGTCGGCGCCGTAGATGTCGCCAAGGGCGGTGAGGATCTCGATGGCTTTCTGGTATGTTGGGCCTCTGTCTCCGTTAAAGACCTTTTCTTCTTCAGGGGTGAGGTACATGTACCGCCATAATTGTGTTAAGACATATTTTAAGTTGGTGCTCCCCTATCTGCCCAATTAACATTATGTTATACGTTTTTTCATTAATACAATCCTTAAAAAACTAATAAAAACTAAAATACGATCCATAGTACATTTAAAATCAAAAATAAACTCAAATAATTGTAGGGTGATTTATATTATTAATAAACGTATTAGTAAAATGAGGGAGCCATTTCTATCCTATCCAAGATGCAAACTAATTTTCTTGGCTTCCTCAACCACCAAAATGGAGGGAGAAAAATAATATGAAAAAGAAAATTATGGCTGAAAATAAGAATGAAAAAATCCCCGAGAATATTGACAAACCGACTGAAAGACAGGAAAAAAATGGAGAGAGAAACGCAGGATTTTTACCTATTTTTTTCTGGACAGACTGATGTTAATTTTAATTGTTCAGCGTTCAAAATTAAAATTCTGTTTCACGATCTTAAGGGCGCAATAGTTCCCGCACATAGTGCATGCCTCTTCATCGCTGGGTGAACGGCTGTCCCTGACTGATTTTGCATATTTTGGATCGATTGCAAGCTCATACATCTTTTCCCATCGAAGATCACGCCTTGCTCTTCCCATATCCATGTCACGCTGACGATCTTTGTTCTTGACCATATCGCCTATATGCGCCGCTATCCTTGCAGTAATTACCCCTTGCCTTACATCATCCAGATTCGGAAGGGCAAGGTGCTCGGCCGGTGTAACATAGCATATGAAATCCGCGCCGTAAGCGCTTGAAAGAGAAGCGCCGATGGCTGCAACAATGTGGTCGTAACCGGGCGCGATATCGGTAACAAGCGGCCCGAGCATATAGAAAGGCTTCTCACCGCTCAAACGCTTCATGAGTATTACGTTTGTTTCTATTTCATCAAGAGGAATGTGACCCGGTCCTTCGACAATGGTCTGGACACCTGCTTCATGTGCCTGGTCTGATAGCTCCGAGTTCATGATAAGTTCCTGGATCTGGGCTCTGTCAGTGGAATCATGAATCGCCCCGGCGCGCATACCATTGCCCATGCTGAGTGTGACCTCGTGTTCTTTCATTATTTCAAGAAGATAATCGAATTCGCTGTAGAGCGGGTTCTCTTTCTCATTATGCAGCATCCATGCGGTCATAAAAGCACCACCGCGTGAACACAATCCTCCAAATCTGCCCTGTTTTTTCAGCCTTTCCACTGTGAAAAGGTTAATTCCCGTATGGATAGCCATGAAATTCGTCCCCAGCTTTGCCTGCTCGGCAGTTACTTTAAAGAGGTCATCTTCTTTCATATCAACGACAGAACCGTATTTTCTGATCGCTTCGATAAAAGCCTGGTACAGGGGCACACTTCCAACTGACAGGGTAGTGGAATCAATGACCTTTTTCCTGATATCATAAAAATCCCCGCCAGTTGAAAGCTCCATCAGAGTATCTGCGCCTGTTGCTTCTGCAACTCTGGCTTTTTCGATTTCCATATCAACGTCCACAATATCGGATGATGTTCCAATTGAAGCATTCACTTTTGTGCGAAGCCCTTTCCCGATGCCACACGGCTTTGTATAGCGATAAGGACTGCCAGGAATTACTATCCGCCCGCTTTCTATTCCGCGCCTCACAAATTCAGGTTCAACGCCTTCGGCTTCGGCTACTTTTTTCATTTCTTCTGTAATGTTACCGTTTCTTGCTTCAGTGATAAGACTCATAAAAATTACCGGCTTTTGAAATGTGGCGCTTATACTTAAATATGTTCAATCGTGAACCTGCCGTACTACTTCTATTTTTCCATATGGAGAAACTTTCAGGAATGCTTTTTCCTCATCAATCCCATCAACCATATCTCACAATATGTCCTACTTCTGTACCCGTTTCAGCAGTTCAAAAGGTCGCCCTTGACATGTTAATGTCTTTTCTAGTTACGACTTCCTCTTTCATGACAGCAGTCGTTTATTACATTTTGGGACAGTTTCAGTTTTAACAAAAACTCTGGAAATAATGCTGCCAATATTGATTATCTAATATGTTAAATTTTTATTAATGTTTGTGCATTATCGGTCGTCCCAGTCCCAATGATTGAAAATGAACAATATGATTGATATAAAGTGCCGTATGGTGACAGCAACGTAACTAGGCCTGTATGGAGGTTCTGCTTAGCAGCTCATTTATTATCATTATTATTATATATATCACAAGCTATTTATACTTATATCACACATATAATCATTAAGATAAAAGAGGGCTAAAGTGAGTTATTCAGCTACAAGCCTTGTGGCAAAGGCGAACGAACCTGAGTGATGGGATCGATATGGAATACTGAAGGCATGCTCATACGTAAATGCCTTCTATAGTTGCAGGTTCTTGCTTTGATTCGCATGGCGGCACAAAAAAAAGGAGGAAATAATAAATGAAAGGAGTTAAATCTGTTCAAAAAGCTGGATGGTTGTTAGTTGCGTTGGCACTGGTTTTGGGATTGGTTGTTCAAAACGCAGTGGGGCAAACGGCTGGCGGCACAATACGACAGTGGGCATCGACGGCAATAGCAAGCAGCGAGTATTCTTCAACAGGCTGGTCCGCTGCACAAGCTGCAGGTGCGCCGAATACATTCGCTTATGGTGATATTAATACTGCATGGACAACCCTGGGTGCAGATGAAGGTATTCAGTGGATAGAATTAAATTATAATATACCTGTATATGCCGAAGGCGTTAATCTTCATGAAACCTACAATCCAGGGGCACTTACCAGGATCGACCTGAAGGATACCAATGGTGTATATTATACAGCTTGGACAGGAACCGATCCCGGTGCTGGAATAACCAATAGGGATGCTTGGTCTAATATAAGCTTTGAACAGACCATCTATCTTACAAATACTGTTAAAGTGTACATTGATACAAACGTGCCAGGCTGGAATGAGATCGATGCAATAGAACTGATAGGTGAATCCACGACTATATCCGGTCCTGGAGTTACTCCTTCCGCAGTTACTCCATCTCCATCCTCATACATTCTTTCTGCAACCCCGACCACAGTGTTGCCTGGACAAAAAATCACAGTTACCTTTACAGCCCCAGGCTATCAGCAGGATTGGATTGCAATGTATGCAATTACAGCAAAAAATGAAAACTACGGTGAATATTACTATCTGGGAGAGAAGACCAGTGGAACTCTGACATTTACAGCCCCATCACAAGAAGGGGAATACGAGTTCAGGATGTTCCAAAACTGGCCTACTGGAGGTTATAACGATATCGCACGGAGCAACAAGATAAGAGTAAATATAACCTCCACTTCATCCACAGCCGAATTAAGCTATATTGGCTCTGGAGAAGATAAGGTAGGGACCTATACTCATCAGCCTGATGGTACGGGTGACGGTCACTTCCGCTTAAGGCTCCATACGCAGGCTGCTAAGACTTTGACCTCCCTCAAACTGGAAAGTGCTGACGCAAACGATCAGCCAGCGTCTGGTCAGTTCTGGAATACAGTTCCCGATGGCTTATGGATTCTGGGCGTTCATAAATCGGAAAATGGCGCGATTCTCAATCCTACCGACAGCCCAATTACTGACACCATTACCGGAGAGGCGACCTACGATCTATATGCTGAAACTTCCGGATACTTTAACAATGGCCAGCATTTTATTGTAACCGCTGTTTTCTCGGACGGCAGTACAGAAAAGGCAGCGACAGTCATCGGTGCTACTTCATCTGCTCCAACTGCAACAACCACTACAACCACGACAGCCACCCCCTCTATTCCCACTACCATTCCCGTCTCTAAAAAATGCACAGGAACCGAGCCATACCTGTACATCGAGGACAGGACGATGAATAAAGGGAATACTGTGGAAATACCCATAATGATGTGCAACGCAGATAACCTCGCCAATATGGATCTCACTTTGAATTATGACACCTCCATCCTGAAAATAAAAGATATAACAAAGGGTTCCCTGAATCAAAGAGCAGTATTCGACTGGAATGAAGTGAGCACAGGGAGATTAAAGATATCTTTTGCAGTCAAGGAAGAAGTAAGCGGTTCGGGCTCTATAGCAGTCATGATATTCGATGTCTTAGGGAACAAAGGGGCTACTGCCTTAATAGGAGGCACTGTCACCACAGCAAGCAAGACAGGTGGTATAACGATAAGCGTAAGGGTAATTCCAGGCACGTTTACTGTTGGAACTCCCACCATAAATGGGGACTGCAATGGTGACACAAAACTTGATGAGAGAGATGTGCTTGCAGCACTTCAGATGGCTGTGGAAAAAAGAGCTGTGAATATGTGCTACGATTATAATAAAGATGGAAAGGTAGATTCCTCGGATGCAAGAGATATGCTGAAAGCCGTAGTAAGAGAAGGTGGATGAAATGAAAAGATCAATAATTACAACCATTCTGCTGCTTGCGCTTATAGGTCAGGCGCTGGCGGCACCTGTTAGCGTAAGTGTGGTTGATTCCAAAGGCGCAAAAGGAGATACAGTGAAGGTTCCCATCAATGTAGCAGGGGCAACAAATCTTGGAGCAATGGGCATAGTTCTGAACTACGACCCTTCGGTCTTGAAGGGGATGGGAGCAGATGCCGGGGCTCTTGCTTCGAATGCACTTGTAGAATCCAATGAGTTAAATCCCGGAACGATGCGAATCAGTTTTGCTGATTCAAAGGGTATCTCAGGTGATGGAGCAATACTGGATGCTTCCTTTGAGGTGGTAGGAGATACAGGAGCCTCGACCCAGATATCCTTAGAGGCAACCGGGTATGACATAAATCTGCTGGATGTTCAAATAAAAACCTCGCCCGGGACATTCAATGTGGAAGAAAAGGGACTACCTGTATTGTCGATAATAATTGCAGCAATCATTGTTCTATTGATACTGGTATTCGTTGTCAGGAAAATCTCAAAGTCGAAAAAGGAAGCATAAGCAGCTCTTCATGTGAAGGTGTGGAGTGTGATAAAATGAAAAGATCAATGATCATAATAATATTTCTGTTTGCCTTGATCGGGCAGGCAGCAGGTCTAACAGTAAGTATGAGTGATGCAGGAGGTGCAAAGGGAGGCATAACAAAAGTGCCTCTAAATATAAGTGATGCATTAGCTCTGGGAAGCATGGACATCGTGTTAAAGTATGACCCTTCTGTTTTAAGAGCAATGACTGTGGAAGGCAAAAGGCTTGGAGAAAATGCATATATCGAGGCAAACAGTGCAAATAAGGGAGAGGTTGCGATAGCTCTTGCTGATTCGCGTGGAATAAATGGAGACGGAACTTTTGCCACTGTTACCTTTGAGGTGCTTGGCGGCATTGGTTCAACGAGCCCTCTGACCATAGAGAAGGTCACAGCCCATAACATCGATCTTTCGCAAATCAGCGCCACCACCAGTGGCGGGATATTTAAAGTTACCAGTGAAGCCCCAAGAGAGGCAGGCGATGATATCATGGTAATGCTGGCTATAACCGCAGTAAGCACAGCATTAATGCTTATCAGATGGAAAGAAAAGGAGAAGCGATGAAAATGAGAACAGCAATTTTTATTTTATTTATGGTTTTTATCTTCTCAGCTGTTCCAGTCAGTGCCGACCTTTTTGGCGATATGTATCAGAAGATACCTGGTTACAACCAGAATGCACATAAAGTCCCTGGGGTTATAAAAACCCTGCTCGGAAATGAGGAAATGCAGGTTATCATAGATTTAAATGAGGGAACAGAACTTGAAGTTAAGGCTGTAACTGAGGATGTGAAGATTATCCAGTTCGTGAAGGTAGGACCAAAGATACCTTCAGGTAAAGGTGACTGCAATAAAGACGGTGCGATAACATCCTTAGATGCCCTGTGCGCCCTGAAGATGTCCGTGGGGAAAATGCCTGAAGATCAAAACCTTGATGTTGATAACGATGTGAAAGTTTCTTCCTCGGATGCAACGAAGATACTTCAGGGAGCTGTCAAATTGAGCCCGGAAGTTAATCCAACAATCGTGGTCAAAACAAATGAAAACACAGTACGTAATATCATGGGCACACAGAAACCAGCTGATGCATTTCTGGATGCGATGGATAAGAAGGATATCGTAATTGAAGGTAGAGGCGTTGTTAAAAGCATTGTTCTCTCAATTGGGACAGCAGCGCTAAAGATAGCCAGGTCTCTTGGAATAGGGACGTGATACGAGCTGTATAAGAAAATTACTTTGCCTCTCCTTTCTCATCTATGGGTGTTGTTGCACAAGCAGGGAAAGTGCGCCATCAAGAAGGAGTCAATACATATTATCGGTGTCATTAGAAACGAGGACTATACGAGCTCCTGACAAGAGGGCCGCTGACCACAGAAAGAAATCCCAAATCCATCGCTTTCTTTTTGTACTCTGAAAATTTGTCAGGAGGCAAATACATTTTAACCTCCAGATGGTGAATCGTTGGTCTTAAATATTGACCCAGTGTGATCATATCCACTCCAACATTTCTCAGATCATGCAGCGTATTTATGACCATTTCCTCAGTTTCCCCCAACCCCAGCATGAGAGAAGATTTCGTGCGAATTGAAGGACAAATCTTTTTGATTTTTCCCAGCACTTCCAGGGATAAATTGTACCCTGCCCTTCTATCCCTAGCAAGAGCCTGAAATTCACGTGTCGTCTCAATATTATGCCCGATAATATCAGGATTAACATCGATTATTTTTTTCAAGCACCGGGTATTACCCGAAAAATCAGGTATCAGGGCCTCTATTATTATATTTTCTCTCAATTGTTTCAGCGCCGTGATACAATCTGCAAAATGCCCGGCGCCGCCATCGATAAGATCATCCCTGTCCACTGATGTGAGTACAACGTGTTTTAAACCTACCTTTTTAATCGCTATGGCGATCCTTTCCGGTTCAGAAGGGTCAAGAGTTTCCCCGACCTTTCCTTTTTTTACAGCACAGAACCTGCAATTCCTTGTGCAGACTGAACCCATTATCATAATCGTCGCCGTACCCCTGCTCCAGCAGTCGCCCACATTGGGACAATTCGCGCTCTGGCATACGGTGTTCAGGCCTTGATCATGCAGCGCCCTGCGTAAAACCTGGAACTTTGTTCCGGTTGGGGGTCTAACTATTAACCATCCGGGTTTTATCATAATTAAGAATTCAATGCCTCCTTCACCAATCCGGCAATGGATTCCGGACTAATTCCTATCATCTGGACATCTTCAGCTGCGATAATTCTATTAATATTTGAAGCAATAGCCTCTTCACTGTCGGTTTTATTAAGACCAATAATGCTTTTTTCGATTTTATCCAGGATATCTTCCGGATGCAAGAAAAAATCACCTGTTATCCTGATATTTTTTATAACTTCATCGTATTCAACTTCCACCTTAATGACTTTTCCTTCTTTAACTTTCTTTCTTGCCTGGGATATCATAATTTACACCCACGAATCTTTCAAACCACCTTCATCATCTTAAAATCATGATATCCACTTAATACTTTAATGTATCCTCTTAATTTTTCATCAAGTTCATGGTCACCAGTATCGATATGCAGATTTGGGGTGAATTCAAGTTTTTCCGGAGATGCGATCACCTTGATATCATCAGCACGTTTTATTACATCAGGGCTTATCTGCTGGTTTCCCCTTCCAAATATAAATCCCTGGCTTCCTATAGGACTTACAATGATCACCACTTTTCCCTTGAATTCCAAAAGCGCATCGAGAAGATGTTTTTCAGATGCATCTTTACTAACGAGCTTCCCGTTCCTGAATGCATCCACACCCAGCAATGTACCATCAATACCGAACCTTTTCTTTACTTCCATCGTTGTAGTCCCGGGTCCAATAATGTAGAGCACATCTTTTCCCCCTGCCAGGAAATCATCAAATATCCGGGAAGCTACCTCTATTTTAGCGTCTACAGAATCTGATATTGCTTTTCCACTCTGGACTCCCGGGCTGACAGGCACGATGGCTTCACCTCTTATCGTAACGCTCAATTCATTCCTGCGATAAGCCTCCTCGTCGATATCAAGCACTTCCCTTATAGAAGTTTCAGTAAACGTCGATACTATACTTGCGCATTCTTTCGGGGTAATGCAAAAAACAGGTGAAAATATTTTTACACCTGCAGGTATGCCCAGGATTGGAATTTTCATATCGACGGCTGAAATAACATCACGGGCAGTGCCATCTCCTCCTGAAAAAAGTATCAGGTCACAATTTGCCTCAAGCATTTTCAGGGCAGCGTTTATTGTATCCTGTGCTGTTGTTTTCTCCGGCGCGTGGTATATGACTTTGAAATTAAATAGCGTTTTTTCCAGAACACTTTCACCCATCTTCCCGGAACATGTCAGGAAAAAAATGTCTGTATCTTCTATATTTTGAAGCGCAAGCTGTGCCTTCCTGAGACTTACAGGCTCACCGCCAAGCTCTTTTGCAAGGTCAGCCAGATCGTCAGTGCCTTTTAGCCCTACTTTTCCACCCATTCCTGCTATGGGATTTATTATGAATCCTACCTTCATTCACCCGGGCTCCAGCGAAGGATCATCTTTCTTGCAGCAAAAACATCATCAAGGCGTCCCACTATACTGGTATGGGGAGCAGTTTTCACAACTTCCGGGTCTTTTGCGGCCTCATCGTTGATCCGGATCAATATGTCGCAATAATTATCGATAGCTTCTTTAGATTCAGTCTCAGTGGGTTCTATCATTAAAGCTTCCTTAATAACCAGAGGGAAATAAATGGTGGGTGGATGGACGCCGTAATCGATCAGCCGTTTTGCGATGTCCAGTGCAGTAATGTCATTGTTTTTATGCCTGGAAGCGCTGAACACTGCTTCATGCTTTCTCGGGATATCAGGGTTTTTGATCTCATACGTACTTGAAAGTCTTGATACCATATAATTGGAATTCAATACAGAAAACTCCGATATGCGCTTCAAACCCACTGATCCATGCCTTTTTATGTACCCAAGCGCTTTGATTACTGACAGATAGTTCCCATTAAACCCATGCACTTTACCAATACTATCAGGCCTGTCGTGATCAAGATAATATTTCTCTCCATCATATTCGATAGTGGGAACAGGTAAGAAATCAACGAGATGCTTCTTGACACCTATTGGTCCGCAACCTGGCCCGCCGCCGCCATGGGGAACTGCGAATGTCTTGTGGAGATTCAGGCTCATGCAATCAAATCCCATGTCGCCAGGGCGGACTTTTCCGATTATCCCGTTCAGGTTGGCGCCGTCATAAAATAAAAGCCCTCCAGCTCCGTGGATGATCCTGGCGATTTCCAGGATATTTTTTTCAAACAGTCCCAGTGTACTCGGACTTGTCAACATGAAAGCCGCTGTCTTTTCAGATACTGCTTCCTTGAGTATTTCAAGATCAATGTAACCTTTTTCATCAGATTTTATTTCTACGACATCAAAACCCGCCATAGCCGCACTTTTTGGATTGGTACCATGGGCTGAATCCGGAACAATAACTTCATTTCTCTTATCATTTTTTCTTTCAAAATAGGCTTTTAGTATGGCCATGGCAGTAAATTCGCCCTGGGCGCCTGCTGCAGGTTGAAGCGAGAAATCATCCATTCCACAAATATTTATCAGATGTTTTTTTAACCGGTACATTATTTCCAGGGAACCCTGTATGGTAGATTCATCCTGGTAGGGATGGACCATATTTTGTTCATTAGCGGCCATATGCTCGGTGAACCTGGGATTATACTTCATTGTGCATGAACCAAGGGGGTACATTCCTGTGTCTATACCGAAATTGATTTTTGAAAGATTTGTGTAATGACGGATTACTTCAGGTTCTGAAAGTTCGGGGATAGAAAGGGTACTGCGGGTGATATTTTCCGGCAGGTCATTGCATTTCTTGAAAGTGTTTTTCTTTGATTTTTCAAAGATCAAACGGAAATCGAAGTTTTTGACGAGGCAGGATTTTTTATTTTCGGGAAATTCATTGTTATTGGCCATGAGACCATCAACCCCTTTGAATTTGTGTCAGTTATGTTTTTTATACTACATTTATAAGATAATTAAGGGCTATTGAGAAAAATAGTTTACGACATGGTTTTTTTCAAATGTGTATATGAAATCCCTCATAGCATTCCTATATCTTTATCACGAATTGCCTCCACTTTCGTGATCTGCGGTATCTTTTCTTTCAATGCCGTTTCCAGTGCTAGAACAATAGTTTTTGTTGGTATCTGGCATCTTCCGCATGACACCCCTTCCCTTGTTTTGTACTTTCTCAGGAATGAACTGAATGTTACAGGAACTGTGGTTCTGGATATTCTTACCTTTACGATCCCATCTGCCACGCCAAGCAATTCAATATCTCCGCCATCGGCCTGGAGGCTCTTTCTGAAGTCTGCAAGGATTTCCTCAACTGATTCTTTTAGGTCCATGTTGTTTCTTTGTGGTTATTTCTTATTTTTTAAGGCAGTTCCAACAGCAATGCTCATTGCTGGAATTGCAAGATATCTTAATCCTATTTGCATGAAATAATCTGTGATAGACATCCCTGACATTGGGATCAATATCAATAAATCCAATACAATGTTAATGCCAAACCATATCAGCCCAACTATTATTCCTTCTTTGAAATAATCAACATTGATATTTCTAAAATAATAAACTAATAAGATTGCGGCAGAAAAGGAGCCGACGACAATCATAATAGACTTGAATAAAAATATATCAATGGTCAATTTTCCTTCCCTGGAATAAAAAAAGAACGAAGCTATAAAAGGTATGAGCCATGCCAAAAAACCATACAAAACATTTCTAACATATTTATTCAATTATGTTACCTCCTCTTTTCGCTATAGGTTTTCAAATCTCGTATATAGGATAGCTGCATCCAGTATTTAAAATGTGCTTCAATATAATTGTTGAAAGCAGGCGAAGAAGGGTAGGCTTAAAGTCTAATCACTTTCATCCCAGACAAAGGAAACACTTTTATATTTGATGAAAAAACACAACCATAATAAACTATAAACAACGATTCAAATACTATGGGGAAAACAGATATCCTGAGGACACCGCTGTACCAGACTCATATTCATCTCGGCGCCAGAATGATAGAATTTCATGGATGGGAGATGCCAGTCGAATATTCAGGAACGATGAAAGAACATAAAGCCGTCAGGGAATCAGCTGGACTTTTTGACGTATCCCATATGATTAAATTAAAAGTCAAAGGCGAAAGTTCCCTGGAGTTCCTCCAATCCATATCTACTAACGATATATCAAAACTCAATAACAACGGCATGAAGTATTCGATCGTATGCAGGGATGATGGTACTATTGTCGATGATATCGTGATGATCAGAAAGGAAAAACATTTTTTCCTCATATCGAATACTTCAAGAAAAGAGATACTTATGAACTGGCTGGATAAGCATACGGAAAAGGGCGTAGAAATACAGGATGTTACATCCGATATTGCCGCCCTCGCATTACAGGGACCTGATTCAGATAAGATCATTTCCGGAATTTCGGGTAAGATCGATAATATCAGGTTCTGGAGCGGGGGAAAAAGGAAGATTGCTGGCATTGATACGTATATTACACGTTCAGGATATACAGGTGAAGATGGTTTTGAGATTTATTGCAAATCGCAGGATACAGAGCAACTATGGCAATCGATCATGGATGCAGGGGATATAGAACCTGCTGGCCTTGGCGCCCGGGACACGCTGAGGCTTGAAATGGGATACATACTTTCAGGAATGGATATAACTGATGAGAATAATCCTCTTGAGGCGGGGCTTGAATGGGCTGTGCAATGGAGAAAAGACTTCATAGGAAAGGATGCCCTGTTAAAGATAAAAAAAGAAGGAGTAAAAAGGAAACTTGTGGGAATAAAACTTGATCGCGGAATACCAAGACATGGTTATGATCTAGTCGGAAGCAACAATGAAAAAATCGGTTCTGTGACAAGTGGTAACATCTCGCCAACACTGGGTATAGGGATCGGGCTTGGATATGTGAAGCCGGAATATGCATTCATCGATACAAAAATCGGAGTTTTGATAAGGAACAAGATCTATTATGGAATGGTTGTAAATACTCCTTTCCTGGAGGCAAGAAAATGAGTGCAGGTAAAACAATTGTAAAGGATGGGCTTTTTTATACGGATGAGCATGAATGGGCGCGAATTGAAGGGGATATTGCTGTTCTGGGTATTACTGATCATGCCCAGAAAGAATTACGAAATGTTGTGTTCGTAGAACTTCCGGAAGTCGGGGATAAATTAATTTTCCGAAAAGATTTTGGTTATGTTGAATCTACAAAAGCAGTTAACTCCATACTTTCACCCGTTAGCGGTGAGGTTATTGAGGTCAATAACAAACTTGAAGATAATCCTGAACTGGTCAATACAGACCCTTATGGTGAGGGCTGGATGGTCAAAGTCAGGATGAGCAATAAAGACGAACAAAAACAATTGATGGATGCGAATGCATATTCAGAATTAATCGAAAACCTGAATAAATAATAGAAATGAGGTATCATGCCATATATCCCTCATACGGAAACTGAGATTAAAGAGATGCTAAAGCAGATAGGAGTGGCATCCATTGATGAACTTTTTGCGGATATTCCTGAAGAGATATGGTATAATGAAAAAGAACCTTTTCCCGGCAAATCCGAACGGGAAGTTGTTCATGATATCCGGTCGATCCTGGGACAGAATAGAACATATCCGATGTTTTTAGGAGCAGGCTGCTATAACCATTACATTCCTGCGGTTGTAAAGGCAATTATTTCAAGAGGTGAGTTTTTCACCTCTTATACCCAGTACCAGCCAGAGTTAAGCCAGGGTTTCCTGCGCGCGCTTTTTGAATACCAGACATTCATATGCCAGCTTACGGGAATGGATGTATCCAATGCATCGATGTATGACTGGGCGAGTTCCCTGGGTGAAGCTGCCCTCATGGCGGCGCGCATAAAGAAAGACAGGAACAACATCATAATCTCCAAAACCACTCATCCTGCGAGAGTGCAGGTATTAAAGACATATGTAAAAGGCGCCGGATTGAATATCATCGAAATCGGATATAGTGCCAGGACTGGCCAGGTTGATATTGAAAAGTTGAAGGATTCTGTGAATGATAAAACAGCCATGGTCTATATGGAAAGTCCAAACTTTTTCGGCGTGATCGATGAAACAGTGCCGACCGTTTCAAAGATAGCACATGAAGCCGGATGCCTGTTCGTGTTCGGGACTGATATGCTTTCACTGAGCATATTGAAACCACCTGGCGAATTTGGCGCAGATATTTTAATAGGTGATGCGCAATCCCCTGGCAATCCTGTAAGCTTTGGAGGATCGCAGCTTGGTGTGATAGCATGTAAAAAAGAATTCGTACGCGACTTGCCCGGGCGGCTCGTGGGCGAGACACATGATAAAGATGGCAGGAAGGGATATGTCCTTACGCTCCAGACAAGAGAGCAGCATATCAGAAGGCAAAAAGCAACTTCCAATATCACGACAAATCATGCATTGAATGCCCTTGCGGCCACGGTCTACATCGCATGGATGGGCGCAGGCGGGCTTTCCGAACTCGGGTCCTACCTCATAAAAAAGCCAAAAGATGTTGCAGAAAAGATGAATAATATCAAAGGCTGGAGAGCGCCGCTTTTTGATTCTAATCATTTCAGGGAATTCGTGGCAGTGTCTCGTGATGATCCTGAAGTGATAAATAGAAAGCTGCTTGAACATGGGATATCGGGCGGATTTTCACTCAAGAAATGGTATCCTGAACTTGGAAATGCCGCGCTTTATTGTGTGACTGAATGCTGCAGCGATGTGGATATTGAAAGATTGTTGGGTGTTCTTGAAAGCTGACCTGCACTTGTATGCATATTTAAATTGAATATTTCCTGAATTCAAACCTGGCCTTAAAATGCCTCATTGGAAGATCCCTGCCATAAGTTACATTTACCGGAGGTATCTTATCCCTATTTTCATATAGAATTTTTACAGCCTCTGCCACTGAATCAAGATCCTTTTTCTCATATCTTAGCCTTGGGATGGCAAATCTCACAAAATTAAACTCAGGAAGTATTTCTTTTTTTGTCTTTTTATCATAAGACCCAAATGAAAAATTCCCCAGTTCAATTGTCCTGTGACCATAAGCAGCCAGAAGAACAGCAGTGAAAGCCACACCTCCAAAATCTTCAGGCTTTATCGCAGTATCTGCAAAAAATTTATTCATATCCAGGTAAACTGCATGGCCACCTATCGGAGCCATAACAGGTAATCCATGGTTCTTCAGATTTTCTCCAAAATCCTTCACCTGGTTTATCCGGTATGTCAGATATTCTTCTTTTGTGGCTATTTTTAAACCAACCGCCAGCGTCATAATATCTCTTCCCGATAAGCCGCCATAAGTAGGATGCCCCTCTTTATCGATCTGGTGTCCCATTATGGCATCCGGGATATCCGGGTATTTTTTCATGAAAAGCCCATTGTCCTTTAAAAAAAGGCCCCCACCCATATTTACCAGTCCGTCTTTTTTAAAACTTATCGTGAATCCATCCACATAAGAAAACATCTCTTTAACGATCGTTTTTATATCTTTATTTCCATATCCTGGTTCATGCTGTTGTATGAACCATGCATTTTCCGCAAATCTGCAGGCATCAAAAAAAAGCGGAATATCGTAATGGTTGGAAACATTAGAAACGTCCCTTATATTTTCCATTGAAACAGGCTGGCCTCCGCCAGTGTTGTTTGTTATCGTCAGATATGAAAGAGGAATTTTGTTATGGGATCTTTCCAGAAGGCTCTTGAATTTTATCAAGTCCATATCCCCTTTGAAATGATATCCTGAACTCTCATCCATCAGTTCCGGGGAAAAAAGATTCACTGCTTGCATGTTATTTCGTTTGATATTAGCCTGTGTCGTATCAAAATGCCCGTTACCTGGAATTATGAGCCCGGAACCCAGCCGTCCCACCATGGTAAAAAGGGCATCTTCAGCTGGTCTTCCCTGGTGAAAAATAAATGCGTTTGGTCTTCCTGAGTTGGGGTCATTGAAGAACTCTTCTCCGAAGGTTTCTATAATTTGCTTCATCACCAGGAAATAACCTCTGTTTGAACCATAGGCTTCATCTCTAAGATGCAGGGCTGCCCACTGTTCATTTGTCATCGAAGTCGTCCCGGAGTCGGATAGAAGATCGCATCCGGTGATCATCTCAGATGGGAAAAAGAACATATTCAGGCCTGCTATATCAAGCATATCGGCACGCTCCCGGGGTGTAAAGATATTTTTGAATTCTATTGAATGGTTAAAATATGGTCTTGAATGAGTGACAAGGTCTTTTTCTTCTGGAAATTTTTTTATTAAGTCTGATGTTTTCATGGATTGATCATTTCCGTTACATTTTTTGCAGGCATCTGATAACAACTATACATTTAAATCAAGTTCATTCTTTTTCCTGCTATCTCAAAAATAGCAATTGCTTCATCCAGATCTTCCTGTGTATGCTGCGCTGTCACATTTATCCTCACCCTTGATTTGTCCCTGGCTACCAGAGGGAAAACAATAGGCTTGGCAAATAGACCTTCCTCGAAAAGCTGTCTTGAAAGTTCCACCGCTTCTTTGCTCTGGCGTGCCATCACAGGAGTAATGGGCGTCTGGCTGTGCCCTATGTCAAAACCAAGGTCAGTCATGGCTTTCTTGAAATACCGGGTATTTCTCCAGAGGCGCTGCAGGTGCTCTGGCTCATCCTGTATCATCCTGATAGATTCCATTGTCGCTGCTGCAACTGATGGCGGGTGGGCGGTGGTAAAGATGAAACTGCGGGCTGTGTTAATAAGATAATCCCTCAAATCCTTCCGACCTGCGATATATCCGCCCAGGCTTCCGAAAGCTTTGCTAAGAGTACCCATATCAATATCCACTCTCCCTTCAAGACCGAAATGGTCAATGATACCCCTCCCATCCTTTCCAAGCACACCATCTCCGTGGGCATCATCAACCATCACCATAGCATCATATTCCTCTGCCAGTTCCACTATCCGGTCAAGGGGTGCAATCTCCCCATCCATGCTGAAAACCCCATCAGTGACAACGAGCCTTCGCCTTGCTTCTTTTGCCTCCACCAAAACTTTTTTTAATCCTTCCATATCCAGATGAGGATATACAAAGCGCTTTGATTTAGTTAGCCTCACCCCATCGATAATGCTGCCGTGATTGAGCTCATCGCTGATAATGGCATCCTCTTCGCCCATTATGGCCTGGATTGTGCCCCTGTTGGCGGCAATTCCCGCAACGAACACAAGAGCTGCTTCAGTATGTTTGTATTCAGCCAGCATCTCCTCAAGCTGGACATGTATCTCCATGGTACCCGCAATTTGCCGCACTGCGCCGGCGCCGAATCCCCATGTGTCTATGGCTTTTTTCGCTGCTTCTCTCAACCGTGAATGATTCGCAAACCCAAGATAATTATTCGTGCACATGATAATTACTTCTTTCCCGTTCAGGACAACGCGGTTCTTTTGTTCTGTGCCAAGAACAGGAAGCTCTGTGAAAAGGTTTTTGTCCTTGAGTTCCTGGATCATTCCTTTCAAGAAATCCATTTTATTGGTCATTCTTTTTCGCCCCTTTTATTGAGTATTTGACAAACTATATATCTTGTGGCACTGGATAACTAATATATTTTTTATGGGGATCTATGAAAGCTGTAAGAAAGACAAAAGAAGGGCCAGGGCTTGAACTTGTGGATATCCCTGTTCCCGAACCCAAAGATCACGAGGTTCTCGTGAGGGTAAAGGCATGTTCTATGTGCGGTACCGATGTCCATATTTACAACTGGGAGCATCCCTGGTCGGAAGGGAGGATCATACCACCCAGGACTATTGGCCATGAAATATGCGGCGAGGTGATCGGGATCGGAAAGGATGTTACTCTTGTCACGGAAGGGGACGTCGTATCTGCTGAATCCCACATTTTTGATGGCAAATGCATGCAATGCAGGAGAGGGAATATGCATATATGCGAAAATCTCAAATTCTTCGGAGTAGATGTAGATGGTTTTTTTGCCGAGTATGCTGTCATTCCTGAGACGAATGTCTGGAAGAATCCTCCTGATATGCCAGTGGAAATTGCGACCCTTCAGGAATCTATCGGAAACAGCGTGTACACGGTATTTAGCAACGATGTGGCGGCAAAGACCGTTGCAGTTTTCGGAGGAGGCCCAACAGCTCTTTTTGCCATCGGACTTCTAAAGGCCGCAGGTGCGACATGTATTATTTCGGTCGCGGGCACAAACAAGCACCTTGACATCGCAGAAAAGATGGGTGCTGATATTGTTATTAACAGGCATGAGAAAGACCCTGCGCAGGAGATAATTAGTTTGACAGGAGGCCAGGGAGCCGATGTTTTTCTTGAAATGTCAGGAAGTGCAAACGCAATAAATCAGGGGTTAAAGGCATTGCGACCTGGAGGCAGGGCCTCTATACTGGGATTGCCCACAAAAGATGTGAGCATTGATATGTCAAAGGATTTTGTTATGAAGGACATCACAGTACGCGGAGTATACGGAAGGAAGATATGGGAAACATGGATTACCACTTCAAGGCTTCTTTCAACTGGCAAATTCGATCCGACTGCTGTGATAACGCACAGGATAAGGCTGGATGAATTCGAGCAGGGATTTGAGGCTATGAAATCAGGGAGGGCCGGGAAGGTCGTGATGTTTCCGTGAGATAATATCATCATCGGGAATGTGCAGGTGATACAAGAATTTCCTCTTATCAGAGATAAAGGGGGCGTTGCGGAACATCGGAGGGGATGGATGCGATGCCGCCTGCCCCATTAGTAATATAAAACTCCTTACTTATAAATATTTTCCATGATCATATCATTATGATCGAAATTGTTAAGATCACATTCCGAATTTCTTCATCATTTTCTGGATATTGAACTTTCCACCGCCCCCACCCATACCCTTCATGGTCTTTTGCATCATTTTATGGTATTTAAGGAGCTCCCGTACCTCGTCATATTTCGTTCCTGACCCCCTCGCTATCCGTGTGATCCTCGGGCTGTTAATATGTTTAGGGTCTTCAAGCTCACTGTCGGTCATGGAATCCATGATGTACTTGTATTTTTTCATTTTTTCCTGGGTAACCGCGAACATATCATCCGAGACCTTCATTCCCATTTTCCCGAGTGGTATCATGGACATCACCTGCTTAAGAGGCCCCATTTTGTTCACAGCTTCCATCTGTTTGTACATATCTTTAAGAGTGAATTTCCCGCTGAGTATTGATTCCATATCAAAATCTTCAGCCTGGAGAGTCTCTTGCGCTTTTTCAAGCAGGGATTTGAGATCCCCCATTCCAAGGAGGCGTGAAATGAACCTGTCAGCTTCGAACCTCTCAAGGTCATCAGGAGTTTCTCCAACCCCGATAAAAGCAATAGATGAATCGGTATCAGAAACAGCTGATAAAGCGCCTCCACCTTTGGCTGTTCCATCAAGTTTTGTTATTATAACTGCAGTTATCCCGATAGATGAATTGAAAGCTTTTGCCTGGTCGCTTGCAAGTTGTCCCATAGCTGCATCAAGGACAAGGAATTTGTGATCAGGTTTGGCAGCCAGGTGAATAGCTTCCATTTCTTTAATAAGGTCTGTTTCAAGGGCATGTCTTCCTGCCGTATCTATTATTTTAACATCAAATTTTTCAATTGCCTTGAGGCCGCGCCCAACGATACCAACGGCATCTTTCACATCTTTTTCCCCATAGAAAAAAACGCCGCTCCTGTCGCACAGGGTCTTTAACTGGTCATAAGCGCCAAGCCTGAAATTATCTGCACATATGACCGCAGTTTTCAGTCCTTTTCTCTGGAAATAGCGAGCAAGTTTAGCAGTCGTTGTGGTTTTTCCGCTTCCCTGGAGTCCCACCATCATTATGGTCTGGGGTGCAAGCTTTATGTTCGCGCTTTTTCCCAGGATATTTATCAATTCCTGGTAAACGATGCGTATAACATGCTCTCTTGGATTCATGCCACTTGGCGGTTCTTCCTTGAGTGAGCGCTGTTTTATTTTCTGCGATAGCGCCACCACATGCTTTACATTCACATCCGCCTGCAGCATGGCGCGCTGAATATCCCTTACTACATCGTCCACTAACTTTTCATCGATCCGGCCTGCGCCGACCAATTTCTTAAGGGCGTCCTGAAGCGAGCCGCCAAGTTTGTCCAGTACCATGTTTCCTTTCCATTTTGTACATTATCATTAAGCCTTTGATTTTAGTTAAACTATTGCATGATCAATAGGATAGATATATAATAATTCCTATTGTTATAGTTATTCTTATGAGCGTAGAGTATACAGGAATTAATAAGGAGACTGTAGCGGGAGAGATCAAAAATTATCTGGATGCCTGTCCTGAAGATACGGTTTTTAAAATGGTTATTAATTCAAAGAGGGGTTATCTTCGGTTAAAAATTAAGAATGCAAGTAAAAACCGGCTTAGAACATTGATCGGGAAATTAAGAAAAAAAAAGTCCGGTCCTTAATATCAAATATTTAATTATTCTTAACAAAAACTATTCAAACAGGGCAAAACAAGTATAGGACATGAAGAATGAGATTATTATAGGTATGAGTGGCGCCTCAGGTATCCCGTATGGAATACGCATCCTTGAAGCCCTAAAACAAATGAAAGTTTTTAAAACTCATCTGGTCATTTCTGAATCCGCAAAGGAACTTATAAAAATTGAGACTGATTATTCGCTCAGGGCTGTGGAAAATCTGGGTGATAACGTTTATGACGATCATGATTTCACAGCACCGATCGCAAGCGGCTCCCACAGGTCAAAGGGAATGATAATTGCGCCTTGCAGCATGAAGACACTTGCATCGATTGCCTCGGGAATGTCCGATACATTAATATCAAGGGCTGCCGACTGCTGCCTGAAAGAAAAGCGCCCATTGATCCTCATGACCAGGGAAACACCGCTTAATCTTATACACATTGATAACATGAAAAAAGCAACAGAGGCAGGGGCCTGCATACTTCCGGCATGTCCTGCTTTCTATCCAAAACCAAAAACACTTGATGATATTATCGATTTTATGGCAGGACGCGCCCTGGACTTACTTGATATTGAGCATAATTTATACAGACGGTGGCGTGAATGAGTTTTCGGGGATTTATTGAACAATTAAGATCTGAGGGCAAACTTATTGAGATAAAAACCCCGCTATCGCCAGTTTATGAGGTTTCTGCCACTGCCGGGAAAGAACCCGCGCTTTATACAAATGTCAATGGTTCAAAACTTATTATGAATATCCTGTCATCGAGGGAACTTCTTGCCAGAGCTCTTGGCGTAAAGCCTGATAAGATCATAGAACATCTTTCATCCTGCCTGCCGGACGGAGAGGTAAAACCGGTTAAGGATTCGCCAACAAGAGAAGTGATCGAAAAACCTGACCTGTACAAACTTCCGATCCTTACGCATTTTGAAGGAGACGGCGCCCCGTATATTACTGCAGGAGTCGTGATTTGCGAATATCAGGGTTTAATGAACGCCTCCATCCACAGGCTAAGGGTCATCGGGAAAGACCGGCTGGCTGTGCGGCTTGTTGAATTCAGGCACACTTATAATCTTCATAAAAAAGCTTCTGAAAAAGGAGAGCCGCTCCCGATTGCGATAGTTATTGGAATAGACCCCATTACGCTATTTGCGATCTCGACCCGTGTGCCTGAAGGAAAGGAGTACAATTATGCTGCGGCGCTTAGTGGCGAACCTCTTGAGGTTATTGAGCTGGAAAATGGAATAAAAATCCCGCATGCAGAAATAGTTCTTGAAGGATACATACATCCCACCGAACTTGTTGATGAAGGTCCCTTCGTGGATATAAGCGGCACTTATGACATTGTGAGGAAGCAGCCTGTGATCTATATAACGAAAATATTGCACAGGCGCGACCCCATTTACCACGCCCTGATCCCTGCAGGGAGCGAACATAATATTTTGATGGGGATTCCGTATGAGCCCCTGATCTTTAATGAAGTAAAGAAAGTGGCAGATGTCAAGAATGTTATTATGACTCCCGGGGGGTGCTATTATTTCCATGTTGCAGTGCAGATACATAAAACAAATGATGATGAAGCTAAGAAAGCCATTGACGCTACATTTGCAGCGCACAAGAGCCTGAAACATGTGGTAATAGTGGATGATGATATCGATATTTTTGATCCGAACGACATCGAATTCGCAATTGCCACGAGGGTGAAAGGGGATGAGGATATCTACATCTATCCGAATGTGAGGGGCAGCACCCTTGATCCTCGCTCTGATAATGGCATCGGGACAAAGGTGGGTATTGATGCAACGATGGATTTGAGCAAGAGGTGGAAGTTTGAGAGGGCGAAAAGGCCCATGGTAAATATTCCCTAAAAATGCGGAGTTGATTATATTGATGCTGAATAATATATGTTGTAATAAATTAACATTACTTCAAGTCAATCACTCTGCCCTAAAGAGCAGGGTATCCTCTACCCCTTGGACCCAACAATCATGAATCCTTCTCACATCGCCCGGTGCGCCCAGCTCGCCATGATCCTTGAGGTCTCAGCCACCCCAAAGCCCGGCAACATCGACCGCGATCACAATTATACCGACACCCGCTTTGAACACTTCATGGCAAGCGCTGTAGGGGTTTATCCCATACTTGAGATGGCTGCTGCCTCAAAATCCGGAATTGGGGAGCTGATCCATAAATCCGTAATAGAAAGCAGCAAATGGCAAAGCGGCGGCAACACGCATTTTGGGGCATTTATTTTACTTATTCCGCTTGTGATGGCAGGAGGCAGATGTGAAATTAAATCGTGCCTGAAAGAGCAGGTTCAAAAGATCGTAAGGGAAACGAAAGTTGATGACTCAGTTGAATTTTATCTGGCCTTTTCAAAAACAAAAGTAAAAGTCAAACCGGTTGATGACCTCGACCTTTCTGATACTGATTCCATTGAAAAAATAAAAGCGCAGGGATTGACTCTTTTTGATATGATGGAGATTTCCGGAAGCTATGATATGATCGCAGGGGAATGGATAAATGGTTTTGAGAAGACATTTGAATGTGCCGCATTGATCCGGGATAAAATCAAGAAAAATGGCATAAATGACGCCATAGTTCTTACATTCATGGAGCTTTTATCGAAATATAAAGACACATTCATTCAGACAAAATTTAATAATAAAAAAGCAGAAGAAGTTTCAATGCGAGCGAGGAACATTTTAAAGAGCGATATGAATAGAATAAGAAATGAAATTCATAAATTTGACGAAGAGCTACTGAACGAAGGTGTCAATCCAGGGTCAACTGCTGATATTATTATTGCAGGATTATTTGTTTCGCTTTTTGAGGGGATGAGATTCTGATAGACATTGAGGAATTCGGGATACAGGAAGGGATCTTTGAGGTTATTTTCACGACCATTTCAATTGAAGGAATTCCAAATGCAGCACCTATTGGTTTGCATATGAAGAACGGAAAACTTTTTGCAAGGATATACAAATCAAAGACACTGGATAACATAATTGGGAAACCGAAAGCTTGCGCAAATATCGTTGATGACACGATTTTATTTGTGCAGTCTGCTCTTTCTGATATTGGACATGAGAAATTTGATTTTGTTGAAGGATTCCCTGTCCTGAAAGGTGTCCCGGGGTGGATCATTTTTGATTGCAGGATCAAGAAAGGTGAGAATATTTCAGTCGTTGAACTCCTGGCAGTCAAATCAAAAATATTGCAGCGAAAGATCAAGCCCATAAATCGCGGTGCCAATGCCGTCATTGAGGCAACAGTCCATGCTACACGATATGTTGTTTTAAAAGAACAAAAATACCTTGATCGCATCGATCATTACAATACTATTGTCCACAAATGCGGTGGTCCGGGCGAAAAGGAAGCGATGAAGCTGCTTTATGATTTGATCAGGATATAAGAGATTTTCAAAACAGCATCGGAGACTATTTATTATTAATATGTTCTTTAGCAGCAGCAGTCGTCTCTCTTCCCTGTGGTGTTCTTTTGATAAATCCTATCTGGATAAGATATGGCTCGTAAACTTCTTCAATTGTCCTGACTTCTTCTCCAACTGATATTGCAATGGTCTTGGCCCCGACAGGCCCTCCTCCAAAATCTGTTGAAATGATACCAAGGATCTTCCTGTCAAGCTCATCAAGCCCCAGCCTGTCAATCCCAAGCATTGTGAGCGCGGAATCCGCAACATTCTGCGTGATGTTGCCTTCTGCTCTCACCATGGCAAAATCCCATGCGCGCCGAAGCAGCCTGTTAGCAATGCGCGGTGTCCCACGGCTTCGTTTTGCGATCTCTTGGGAGCCTTCCTTTGTCAGAGGGATTTTCAGGATAGAAGCGCTGCGGGAAACAACTTCTATGAGCTCATCCACGGAATACAGGTTAAGTCTTGAGATAAAGCCGAACCTGTCACGAAACGGTGAGCCAAGTAGCCCAACCCTGGTTGTGGCGCCAATGAGAGTAAATCGATCAAGACTCAATTTTATGGAGCGCGCGCTTGGGCCCTCACCAATCATGACATCAATCTCGTAATCCTCCATCGCAGGATACAATATCTCTTCAATAACAGGATTCAGGCGGTGTATCTCGTCAATAAAGAGCACATCCCCTTTCTTGAGCGCCGTGAGGATCGCCGCAAGGTCTCCAGGTTTTTCAAGGACAGGCCCGGACGTGCTTTTGATATTTGAGCCCAGCTCATGTGCAATAATATGGGCAAGAGTTGTTTTTCCAAGACCCGGAGGTCCTGAAAACAGGATATGGTCAAGGGGCTCGCCCCGTTTCTTTGATGCCTCTATGAATATTTTCAATGACTCCTTGAGCGCACGCTGGCCTATGAAATCATCAAGCCTGCCGGGGCGGATGGTGAACTCTTCTTTTTCTTCATTTTGTGAGATCGGGGTGATTATTCGCTCTTCCATATTGATTATTCCTTCAATTTCAAAAGCGCCGCCTTGATTATCGTTTCCACCTTCTGTTCGCCTTCCGAAACTGCCTCCACAGCCCTCTGTGCCGACTGCCTTGGGAATCCAAGCGAAACAAGCGCGCTCACAGCATCGTAATTTACATTGCTTGTGGTTGGAAGTTCAAATCCTTCCATTTTCTTTGTCATTTTATCCTTCAATTCCAGGATCAGGCGTTTGGCATTCTTAGCGCCCACCCCGGAAATGCGGGTCAGGACTTTTTCATCCTCATGGATTATTGCAGCTGCAAGCTCTTCAATTTTTATTTGTGAAAGGATGTTCATGGCTATCTGGGGCCCCACTCTTGTAACACTTATGAGGAGCTTGAACATCTCAAGCTCGCTCTGGTTTAAAAAACCATAGAGTATGTGGGCATCTTCCCTGACATGGAGGTAAGTATAAAATTTTATTTTTTCTTTCTTCCCTGTGAGTTCATACACTATCGGTTTTGTCACATTCACCTGATATCCGATACCGCCAACATCGACCACAACAAATCCTTCGCCACATTGTGCAATCTCACCATAAATATGGGAAATCATAGTAGTTCTATTAAGGTTCTGGTATTATTTAACCCATATAGTTTGTCCACCATTTCCCTTTGTATAATTATAATATTAACTATCATGATATTTTCATGCATAAATATATATACCTAAATAGTATAATACAGAATAATATGGGCAGGTATGGATAATGGATAGGTTGTTAGGAACCATAATTGACGATGATTCATTATATAAAATTATTCAAGCAAGTATTATAATACTTTCCCTGTTCACGGTTTATCTAGGTATTCAAATAGCTCTTACATGGAAATTCCTGAAAAAAGATCAAGGGAATTCAGACGAAATAATTTCACAAAAAGGAAGTTTCATTCGAAGTAGTATATTTATAATTATTATGGGTTTTTTTATGTTGTCTCATGAATTTTTAGAAGGTCTTGATGAATTAGCACCGGATTCCACAACTTATGAACTATTTGAACTTATAGCATTTTCGGGATTAGTAATGTTTCTTTACGAATGGCATAAATTATTGAATAAAATAAAGAAAAAGACTTAGAGGCCATTTCGATGTTTTGCAATTTTTTATAAAACTTGCTTCTGCCAGTTTATATGACATAAAGCAATCGACAGGCCATCAGCAGCATCATCAGGTTCTGGTATCTCATCAAGGTCAAGGAGCCTCTTTATCATCTCCTGCATCTGTTTCTTGTCAGCCTTTCCCGAACCCGTTATTGCCTGCTTCACCTGGTTTGGGGTGTATTCAAAGATCGGGATATTGCGCTGCGCGGCTGCAAGGAATATTACGCCCCTTGCCTCGCTTACACTCAACCCATTAGTGACATTCTTACTGAAAAAGAGTGTTTCAACTGCGATGACCTCCGGTTTGTATTTTTCAAAAAGAGATGTTATTTCGTTGAATATATCCAGAAGACGCTGTGGTGTTTGTTTATCGGGGGATGTCTTGATACATCCATAGCTTATGGGAGTGATGTTCCCGTTTTCTGTCCTTATTACTCCAAAGCCCACAGTTGCAAGCCCCGGGTCGATTCCGATAACGATCATGGTATTTTAAAAGCGCCTAACATTTATGTTCTTTTGCCAGGACGCTTAAATATTTGATATTATGTCAACGAAAGCTTTATCCGAGATTAGTTTCAACCATATAATGAGTAGGGATAGTGAAAAAAAATCCCATCTCAAAGAGATACTATAAATAAGGTGGAAAAATCATGCCAAAAATAGTAATCGTATATTTAAGTACATCAGGTAACACAAAAGCCATGGCGGATGCGATCGTTGAAGGCGCTGCATCAAGAAATATCAAAGCTGTTGCTATGAACTTCCATGAGACAAAAATAGAAGACGTGAAATCCGCTGACGCAATCGCAATAGGCTCATCAACATTCCATTATAAGATGCTGCCACCTATGGAAAAGTTCATTGACAACTTATCAAATGCTAACGTTAAAGGAAAAATAGGAGCAGCCTTCGGGTCTTACGGATGGAGCGGCGAAGCTCCCGGAATGATCGCTGAAAAATTGCGTGAACTTGGCATGAAAGTGATTGATCCGGTGCTGCGGGTCCAGTATAAACCTGAGGAGAAGGATCTTGAAGAATGCAAGCGTCTGGGAAAAGACCTTGCTGAAAAGGTAAAAAAAGCCGGATAAACATTAGTACCAAAAATTACCATATTAAGAGCTAATGTGGACTATTATCCAGGAAAAATTTAAAAACCACCCGGCTCAAGAAAAGGTGATCAGATTGCTTCTGGAAAGGGGTTTCCAGATAAATGCAAAAGGCAGGGTAGTTTCAGGTGGTATTGAAATACCTCACACCCAGATCGCAAATGAGATAGAAGTTGATAGAAGAGTTGTTGACGCAACATGTGAAACTATTTCAAATAATGAGAAATTGATGCAGATATTCCAGAATGTCCGCACATTACCGTTCTTAAGGGATGTGGCGCCATTACTCGGTCTTGGCGTAATAATCATTGCCCCTGACAATGCTGCCCGAAAAGGTCTCCTTGGAGCAGTCGCAACAGCCGTGTCAGAGCATGGGGTAACTATCAGGCAGGCCGTATCTGATGACCCATACCTGACAGAAAATCCACAGCTTACAATAATAACTGAAGGAAAGGTGAGCGGTGACCTACTGGATTCGCTTACCAGGATAAAAGGCGTAAAAAGCGTTACCGTATATTAGATCCATTTGTGTTCCCATTCTCAGAACATCTGATATCCATACTTTCAGTCAAACATCATCAAGCAGTAAAAATCCATAGAACAACTTTGTCTCGATCTCGCCAAATCCTTCCAGGTCATCCTGTTCTTTCGTAACACCGTTTAGCGCTGTCAATGCTCCATCTGTTTTTGAAGTTTCATGAAGTACAATACTATCCGCTGTTATTTTACCCAGTATCCGGCTGTTTCGCCCGATCTTTACCTTTCCTTTTGTTGAAATAAGATTCCCATGGACAGTACAACCTTTACCTATGCTAATATCGCCCGAAGTACGGATGCTTCCAAACAATGTATCATGGTTTCCCATAGTCATTGACCTGGATCGGAAATTCCCGATCAGTCTGCAATGGTTTCCCACGATCGCGCGTGTATTTGCTCTTATTGTATCAAGGTCTATCTTTGCCCTGTTCGGGATTGATAATAATTTATTCTCCGGGGTATTATCCGAGAAGAGCTCTTCGAGCGCTTTTTCCACTTCTTCTTCACTTCCCAGTTGCAGCAGCGCCAGCATATATAAGAAAATGAACATTACAACAGGAAGAGGCTGGCGTACGACCAGCCATCCTTTTACATCGTACCCGTCATCGATCTTAACATTATTCCCCACATCAAGATTCCCTGCAGCAAAGAGTTTCCCTGATATTTTGACAAATTCCCCCAGGTATGCATCAGACTTTGTTCTGACTTCACCTTTGATCTCTGACCACATATCGATGCGGACATCATCGCTTGAAATGACATTCCCATTGATCTTGACATGCTCACCTGCGACGATCAGGTTAGCGATCAGGCCGTAACCCAGTTCTGCATAATTCCCCACAAGAACATCTCCCTGGACAACGATAGAGTGCTCTTCCATGACAGTGTGATCGGGTATTATGAGTCCTTTTAGTTCAGCCATAACCAGAGCAGTATAGTTGCAGGGTATGATAAATATTAATATCAAATAGACCGATTTAACATACTATGTGTGAACTAAAAGTAATCCTTAATGGAAAAACGATCATGGAAGATGTGGTGCGAATCACACAGGAAAAGGACAATATCATACTCCAGAGCCTGCTCGGTGAGAGTAAGACCGTTAGTGGCAGGATCAAGGATGTCAATCTGACAAGACAGGAAGCTATAATAGAAAATTGAATAATTGATGCAGGGAAGAACATGTTGGCAAAAGTCGCAATCAATGGTTTCGGGACAATCGGAAAACGTGTGGCAGATGCAGTGGCTGCACAGGATGATATGGAAATCGTCGGTGTCGTTAAGACAAGACCCAGTTTCGAGGCGCGCATCGCGAAGGAAAAAGGGTACGACCTCTACGTGCCGTCAAATGAAAATATGGAGGAATTCAAGAAATCAAAAATTGAGATCAGCGGAACGCTTGATGACCTTCTTGATAAAGCTGATATCGTTATTGATGCAACACCTGGAGGTACCGGGGAGGAATATAAGAAACTATATGCAAAACGCGGTGTAAAGGCCATCTGGCAGGGCGGGGAGGATCACGAACTTACCGGATTTTCTTTTAACTCCGAGGCGAATTATCCTGATGGATTGGGGCGCGATTTTGCAAGAGTGGTTTCATGCAATACGACTGGACTTGTCAGGATTTTGTATGCTCTTGACAATGCATTCGGCGTAAAGAAAGCAAGGGTAACATTAATGCGAAGGGCTGCCGACCCAAATGATATAAAAACCGGGCCGATAAATGCTCTTATTCCTGACCCCATCAAGCTTCCTTCGCACCACGGCCCTGATGTCAATTCAATTCTTCCCGATATAGATATCACGACAATGGCCGTAAAGACTTCTACGACGCTAATGCACCTTCATGCGCTTAATATTGAGTTGAAAAGGGCATGCAATGATGCTGATGTTATTAGTGTCTTTGAAAAAAGACCTCGCATCAGGCTCGTATCCGGCAAGGACAGGATAAAATCAACAGCAGAAGCAATGGAATTTGCCAAAGACCTTGGAAGGCCAAGAGGCGATATGTGGGAAAATGTAGTGTGGAAAGACTCAATTGCCATTAACAAAGGCGAGTTATATTTCTTCCAGGCTATACACCAGGAATCAGATGTAGTACCTGAAAACGTGGATGCCATCAGGTCACTTCTTGAAATTGAGAAAGACGGGGCAAAATCGATCAGGAAGACGAATAAGGCTCTTGGGATTTAATTTTTTCTTCGATCCTGAACTTCAAATCCTGCAGGGGTTTTAAAGAAATCTCATCTGGTCCCTCGCCATAATATTCGAATGGATTATCCAGATCTTTAATGAGGAGGATCATATATATTTGTAAAAAAGTGATAGCGCCAACAAAAAAGAGAGCTTCATAAAAAGGGTCGATCTTAACAAATATTAGTCCTATTGCAAGAATTAAGGCAATTGCTTCTGCGATTGCGTATCCGCTTGAAACAAAAGAGGTTTCACGGATGGTATGGATCCGAATTAACATGCGTCGGATCGCGCTTTGTTCCTGTTTTAATCTTGCGATAAAATTGGCCTGGGTTAAAGACTCAAAAGCAAGAAAAAAATCATTAAATGCGGACAGTTTATCCATTAAGGCTCTCGTGCGTTCCTTTTTATGAAACCAGTTGTTTATGGAGTTTGTCATATCCAGGGTATGCCCCAAGCATTCTTGTGCTGGCTTTGCTTTCTTGTTTTTGTATATTATTGTACATTCATCAACAATTGTTTCAATACTGGATGCTAAGTCTCCTGGTAATTTTTCACTCTCTTTATAATCGGATAAAACACCGGCGATGAGAAATCCCAACAGGAATATGTTAGCAGTAACAATACCGGTAAATAGTGGATTTAGTGAAATGAACTCCAGGCCAAATTGATGGGCAAGAAGTTTCAAAATGATAACTAATAGTACAATTGGTAAAACTTTTAGAGTTAAATGCCATTTTTGAAATCGTTTATTTTGCATAATCAAGCGACAGGTAAAAAGCATCGATGAGCATGTCTACTTATTAATTTCGACATCAACTAATCTTATCAATGACCCAGGATCTTTTTATTATAATATTTTTCATATTCGCTGATTAAAACCTCTGCATATTCATTCCATGACCCGTCTGGCACAAAATTATAGTCTGAAAGTTCCCTCACAAGTTCAATTCTTTCGATCTCTTCGGGTTTTTTCTTTCCCTGATATATTCTTTCAAATACTTCTCCCACAGATACAATACCCACCTCGGTATCTCCTATACGTACCAGGGTTATCATGGTATCATTTGATTGACTTTTTATCCTTCCCATTTATATCACCTCATTTCGCTTCCACCAAAATTTGATTTTAACTGTTATATATTTTATTATTTCAAAATCCTCCTCACAATCACATCAACCGCTTCGCCACCCTTGTTTTCATTAGCCCCTTTGAATTCACACCAAAAAGTGCAATCCATTATTGAAATATTATCATCCTCATGTCCAACACCTGCGCAGTTATTTCAGTTACGGCATTTTCATCCACTTTAACCGAATAAGGCTCCCCCGTTAGACTATTCCTGTTTTTTATTGTTCTTTTCCTATTCTATATTAGGAACCTCATAATATAGTAACTTTTCGGTCATGTTAAATAAAATCGCAAAAAAATTTTTAAGAACAGGCCATTTTCATTACTGATATTCACATAGGCCAGTTCAGGAATGATATCCCTCATTGCCGCAGATAGATTCCCCCTGATGTTTTTTCAGTAATTATTTAACATACAAATAATCTATATAGAAACAAATATGAGCCTGATAGTAATAGCCATCGGTGGGAATGCAATATTAAATCCTGAAAAAGGAAATCCAAAAGAACAACAGGAATTGATAGACAGAACGTGCAGGGAGATCGCACAGATAATCAGTGTGGGTCATGATGTTGTTTTGACGCATGGAAACGGCCCCCAGATAGGAAATATCCTCACGATGCAGGAAGAATGCGGACTTGTGCATCCCCAGCCGCTGGATATTTGTGGCGCCCAGACCCAGGGTATGCTTGGTTATTCGTTGCAGCAATCTCTTATTAACATGCTTTGGGGAATCGGGGTCAAGAAAGATGTAGTGACAATTCTTACACAGGTGATAGTTGAAGGATCCTGCTGTTCATTCGGGAATCCTACAAAGCCCATAGGTCTTTATTATACTGAAGAAAGGGCAAAGATGATGATGGCGCGGGGGGTAAAGATGATCCAGGATAAAAAAGGATACCGCAGGGTGGTTCCATCTCCAGATCCGCTTGAGATTGTTGAAGAAATTGCGATCAAGAAGCTAATTTCCGAAGGTGTAACAGTTATCGCAGCAGGCGGTGGAGGTATCCCCGTTATCCGGAACAATGGTTTACTCGTAGGGGTTGAAGCTGTCATAGATAAAGATCTGACTGCAAGCCTGGTGGCAAAAGACATCGGCGCAGACACTTTATTGATCCTTACGGATGTTGAAAATGCAGCATTGAATTACGGAAAAAGCAACCAGGTCGACCTTCATGAAATAACTGTTTCTCAAGGTGAGAGATATATAAAAGAGAGACATTTTGGAAAAGGGAGCATGGAACCAAAAGTGCTTGCTGCTATCGGGTTCATTAAATCCGGCGGAAAGTTGGCGATCATATCAAGCCTTGATAAGGCACTTGATGCACTTGCAGGAAACGCTGGCACAAGAATTATAGGGGGATATCTTAAAGTTGATTGAGCGAAATAAAAGGTGTAATATGATAGTTGCAGTGTCGGATGTGCATCTCGGATATGAAAAATCAAATGGCAAAGATTTCTCACGGTTTTTGGAGAAATGCGATTCAGCAGGTATAGACCACCTGGTTCTTCTGGGGGATATACTGGATTTCTGGAGGCGAAATAACGCAGAGGTAGTTACAGAAAAAGAAAACGCAAAAATACTGGATAAGATCGCAAGACTAAATGTGAAAAACATACATTACATTGTGGGCAACCATGACTATTATTTATTAAGACTAAATGAAAGATATGCTGGAAATTATCCATTCATCATATCCAAATCCTTAAGACTGGAAGATGGGGGCAGGAAATTCTATTTCATCCATGGTTATGAACTGGAAGTGCTTGCAAACCTTGAGCCTCTCAGCATTGAGAATTACGAAAAATTCAGCGAGAATATGTGCTTTGCTGAGAACGTGATAGGCGGCCTGGCCAGCTTCCTCTGGGGGTTCGTGGAAAAAGAGTGCATGCAGGCACAAATCAGAAAGATGAGAAAATCTCCTCACCTGAGAGAGAAAATTGATAAAATCTATAACATTTCTATTTCACAGGCCCGGTATATGCTTATCGGGATGAAACCTGATGAAGGACTTGTGTATGGTCATACCCATAGACCGTTCATTAATAAAGGAAAAACTGTTGCAAACACTGGCTCCTGGGTTGATGAAGTCGATGAGCTATCAAAAGAGAAATCTCAAAACAAGTATGTGAAAATCTCAAATGGTCTAATGGAATTAAAGACATTCGATGAAAAAAACTTCCCATAATTCACTGAAACCTCCAGTATGCTTAAATGATAAGATGACCAATCCTTATCATGAGGCTGGTCCATGCAAACAAAAGTCATAATAATGGGTGCCGCAGGGCGCGATTTCCATAATTTCAATGTTTTTTTCAGGGATAACGAGGATTACGAGGTAGTGGCATTCACGGCCGCGCAGATACCGGGCATATCCGGGCGCAGTTACCCCAGGCAACTGGCAGGGAGATTGTACGGGAAAGACATACCCATATACCCCGAAGAAAAATTGACACAGATCATTAAAGAAAATAGCATAGACCAGGTAATACTTGCATATTCAGACCTCTCTCATGAGACGGTCATGCAAAAAGCCTCTCTTGTCCTTGCAGCGGGTGCGGATTTTCGGTTGATGGGGACAAAAAGCACGATGCTTTCATCAAAGAAACCTGTTATATCGGTTTGTGCGGTCAGGACTGGTTCTGGCAAGAGCCCCACCTCGCAAAAATTAGTTGAAATATTTAAGCAAAAAGGTATCAGTGTAGTCGTTGTGCGACACCCGATGCCGTATGGGGACCTGTTGGAGCAGGAGTGCCAGAGATTTGCATCAATGGAAGATTGCGTGAAGAACGGATGCACAATAGAAGAAAGGGAGGAATATGAACCCTATATATGCTGCGGAACCGTTGTCTATAGCGGAGTTGACTTCCAGAAGATCCTGAAAGCTGCGGAAAATGAAGCGGATATTATCATATGGGATGGCGGGAATAATGACTTACCATTTTTCAAACCGGATCTTCATATCGTTATTGCTGATCCGCACAGGCCAGGGCATGAACTTACTTATTATCCCGGGGAAGTGAATGTTCGCCTCGCGGATGTAGTGGTCGTTAATAAAGTCGATTCAGCCCGGAAAGAAGATGTGGAAACAGTGATCAGGAATGTAAGATCCATAAATAATAACGCAAGGATCATCAAAGCCAATTCGGTCATAACCGTTGAAGATCCGGAAGCGATCAAAGGAAAACGAGTTCTCGTTGTGGAAGACGGCCCCACATTAACCCATGGAGGAATGTCATATGGTGCTGGTACAATTGCCGCGAAAAAATTTGGGGCAAAAGAGATCATTGATCCCCGTCCGTATGCAGCAGGTTCCATACATTCTGTTTTCCAGGATTTCCCGCATATTAGTTCCGTACTTCCTGCCATGGGATACAGCAGCGCCCAGATAAAAGAACTGGAAGATACGATCAACGCTTCGGATTGCGATATCGTCATAGCGGGCACCCCGATCGACCTTGGCAGGTTATTAAGGCTAAATAAGCCGGTTATCCGTGTCATATACACTATCGAGGAAGTGGATGGAACACTTAATGAAATTATTGATGAATGGTTAAGATCGAGACCATGAATTTGAACAGAAATTTTGTATCAGGGTGCATCATTCTTTCTTAATATATTTTCTGCAAGTCCCAGCGGCCCCACAGTTCCATTTTGGTGATAACCGGGATGAGAACCACCGGTTGGTGCATGGCAGACCTTGCATGTGGTCATCCCATGCATAAAATCATTTTTTACAAGGGATGGTTCGTTCACATGTACAACCCCGCTGCTGTTTGAATGGCAGGCATCGCAAAGATACACATTGCTTCTGTTCATATCCTTCTGGTAGTGACATGTCCAGCAGTCTTTATTTGTGACGTTGCCCGCACCATCACTTGTATTCATCTTTGAATGATTCCCGAATAATGAAATATTGACATCTCCTGAATGACATGCTATACAATCCGTGCCTCCTGCTGATGTGACCTTGTGAGGGTCGCCATGACATTCAAGGCAAAGGGCAGGAGTATATTCAGAAAATATTTGGCCTTTGATAGGATGGTTGACAGGGGCAGCAGTATGGCAGTTATGGCAATCTATGATCGTGATATTATGCATTGCATCATGGCACATCCTGCATTGAACATCCAGAGTTCCGTCACCATTTGCATCAGCATGTGCAAATCCGGGATTCCAATCTGGAATTGGATCTTTTGCATATGTTTTGCCTGTAGCATCAGAATTGTGACATTCATTACATTCCGGGATTTTTATTATTGGTTTTCTTTCTATAGGATAACTGCTGGTTATTGTATAATCCACAACTCCTTCTTGTGTCGAATATACCTTTACTAACCATGTTCCTGCATATGGACCAACTACATTTACATTGATAGGTGTGGAAAGGCTTTGTGTTATATAATATGGAAATCCATTCTCATTGGGCCCCTGTAGGGCCGTTGTAGTATTATCTACCGGACCTATAACGTATATAGCGACAGATTTCGTAGAACCATCGTTAGCATGCACATTTATCGTAAGGTTATCAATTCCATTAACGTCTACTGCATAAGTATCTGTAAATGATTCGGAAGACGTAAAAGAACGACTAATATTTCCGAGTTTATTTGTTATACTATGTTGATCCTGTGGTATTACAGGATATTCCAGATCCCCGTGACATTGTTCACATGTCAAACTGCTATGTGTACCTGAAGAAAAAGTAATATTTGTACCATGTAATGTGTAACTTCCAATTTTTGCAGTATCGCTTCCTGTATTGTCATGAATGAACGAAGTATGACATTGTACACAACTTACTTCAGTTACATGTGAAGAAATATTATATGACGGCTGGGGATAATATGCACCATCCAAATATCCTCCCTGGTGTCCGAATTTCATTTCGTGCACATGGATTGGGTTTGCTGGAAGTGGCGGTCCCATAAATGCATTGTTATATAAACCTCTTGACCCACTGTGACATACATATTCACATGATTGCATTCCGCCTCCGTCTGCATGAACAAAGCTCGTTTCAGCACCATTAAAATTCTTATTGTGGCAATCCTGGCAGCCAAATATAGTGGTATCGAATGTCGTACTTCCAATAACCTGTTCCCCATTTATTGAAGTATCTAAATTTACCGTATATCTTCCTGAATATTGGCTTGCAAATGGGTCATATTTAAAATATCCGGCGTATGTACCGGGATGACTTATATCTTCATAAAGCTCTACTCTTTGAACATATGGATTATATAGTAATGTGCTTGCGCCTGTCAATGGATCTGTTGGATTCTGTATGGTCAGGCGAGGGTATGTAACATTGACACTCAGGGTTTTTATTTCAGGAGGAATTTCCGCATCATCACTGAATCCTCCCGTAGCAGTTATGTCATCTATATACATTCCCTCTTCGTTGGAGGCTGCGTCTGACACAAATCTGAATCCTATCAACATCTTTTTTCCAACATATTGCGTCAAGTCCATTGATTCCTGTAGCCATATTCCACCACTGCTACCTGTTATTCCATTTCCAAGGTTATTGCCATTTGGATTTGAGTTTGTAGTTAGTGTTCCCTGGAGATTTGTCCAACTATTTCCATCAGAGGATATTGCAACATATCCATAATCCCAATCGGTTTCCATCGAATACCATGTCCAGAAATTTAGAGTTGCGCTGCTAAGTCCACTTAAGTTAATCACTTTAACCATCCAGAATTCACTGGCATCCGGATAATTTTTTTGTATATTTATAGGAGAAGGACCATTGTCTGCTTTGTAGCTATATGTACCACCGTGTTTTCTATAACCGGCCTGTGGCCATGCCGGCCAGGATGCTAATCCCTGGATTGGTTTTATGCTACCTGTAGTATTATCAAGTATTGAAAGCAAGATGAGATTCTTTTGTTTTTCTTTTCCCCAGTTACCACTATCCAGCCAGCTCCAACCGTTAGCTCCACTGCGGAAAAACGGACCGAGCTGATAGGGTGTTTGTCCAACTGTAAGGATTGCGGTATAATTTTCCCCAACTTGAAGTGATGAAATAATTCCAGATCCGGGGGAGTTTTTGATTGGTAAAGGCTTATCCAATTGATTCCCTGGTTGAAATTGTGTTCCTTCTGCCGGATGACAGATGATGCATTCTTTATCCGTTATATTTCCAGTAATATTTATATGATTCTTATTATTCGATATTGCCTGGGCTGGATTTATGGTTATTAACAAAAACGATACAAATAATGCCAAAATCAAAAATGCATTGATTTTATTTGCCTGGCTATGCGATTTTAGACTATTTCCTATCCAATTCATAACTTCTCCTATCCTTATCCGAATGAAAATATGCATTGATCCCATATATAATTTGGCATTATTTCAGGGTGCATGATTCTTTCTTAATATATTTTCTACAAGTCCCAGCGGCCCCACAGTTCCATTTTGGTGATAACCGGGATGAGAACCACCGGTTGGTGCATGGCATGCCCTGCATGTGGTCATCGACCCGTGCATGAAATCACTCATAATAAGCGAAGTGTTTGAAATATTTACTATGCCGCTGGTATTTGAATGGCAGTCCCCGCACAGGTATACATTGTTTTTGTTCATATCCTTCTGATAGTGACATGTCCAGCAATCAAAATTCGTTGCATTCCCTCCTCCATCGCCTGTGTTGATATCTGCATGGCGGGCAAATTTCGAGATATTGACATCCTTTGGAGAATGACATGCGATACAATCCGTGCCTCCTGCTGATGTTACCTGGTGCGGATCACCATGACATTCAAGGCACTGGCTGATGGTTCTTTGTGCAAATTCAGGCTCTTTGATGGGATGATTTACCGGGGCTGTAGTGTGGCAGGTGCGGCAGTCTTTGACTGTTATTTCATGCATTGAATCGTGGCACATCCTGCATTGAACATCCAGAGTTCCATCGTTATTTGTATCAACATGAGCAAAGCCCGGATTCCAGTCAGGGATGTTGTCGGTTGTTAAAGCTCTTCCAGTTCCGTCTGAGTTATGACAGCTGTTGCATTCCGGAATAGTCGGAAGATCTTTTCTTTGAATAGGGTAGGTGGTGTTAATTGTGTATTTTAATGCTGATTGCAGCTGTCCATATCTTAATCCTCCACTGTAGAAATCATAACCATATACTGCCAGTATCCATTTACCTGACATGGGTGTATTATTTGTATAATCTTCTGGTTTTTTAGTCATGGTTGAACCATTATAGTATGGGTAATCGCCTTCATCTGGATTGAAAGGCGTTGTTCTGTTTCCCGGGTTGAAGTCAGGCGGATAAAGATAAAAACCAATATTTGAAGTTCCTTCCCAGTCAAGTGTCACATTAAGTGGTCCTTCCCTGGCTACATTGATGACATAGTAATCCTGGAATTGCTGTATGCTTGCAAAGCTCGGAGTGTAGTTATTGACTGTGCTCTTTATGGTGTAGTTGTCAGCCCTGTATCCTCCGGAAGGGCCAGGTAATGCCAGATCGTCATGACAATATACGCAGCTCAGGTTTATGTGGGTCCCGGTATTCAACTCTGTTGCCACATAATTGTATTGCGGAAGAGATCTGTTATTGTCAATGCCACCTTTTGCAAAGGTGACACCATTGAAAGTATGCGAATTCACAGCTTTACCAGTATGGCAATCTGTGCATTGGATAGTTCTATGGGCTGTATTCTGGTGTGGATTTCCAGCATCATCCTGGCGGTGTAAAAGCTCGTTAACACCATGGCAGAGGTAACAATATGAGTCTATGCCCAGTACTTTAGTCTGATGTGGATTACCGCTGCCATGGCAGTCTTCACAACCCCACGCAGTTACTTCAAAGCTTACCTGGGACGTTGCAATTTTATTATCTGCCTGCGCTGTAATATTGGCAGTATAGTTTCCAGGAAAGTAACCTGCATTTGTATCCGCCCCATGGATCGGATGGCATCCTCCGCAATATCCGCCCTCTGGCTGGCCACCATAGAAATAAAAGATTCCACTATACAATCCACTGTGATTCGAGTCTTCTGTGAGCTGGATCTGACTGTTTTGATTTGTATAATTCACACCATCATATATCCAGTAGGTCACATCTGCTGTGACCTGTGCATTTTTTATTGGATTGCTATTATTTCCGCTATCAAGTAAGAGAGCGTAGATGCTGTTCCTCTGGGTTGTTCTCTCAGGTGGACTCATATAACCGCTTGATGTTCCATTGGGAATCGATATATATATTTCATCAAAAAATGTCCAGCCCCAGCTTTTGTCTGTTGTCACATCTGATTGGTTAGGTCCAAAGATTCCTTGCTGGAGCCAATTTTGTCCAACACTTGTAACGATTGTAATATTTCCAGTAACTTCAGAGTCTGTCATTAACCGGATATTTTGCAGTTCCGGGGATCCAACATTGATACTGCTTTTCTGTGGAACTTCCAATATAGTCCCCTGATGTGAAGAATGACATTTCAGGCATCCGGAGTCGCCCATGTTTTCATCCAGATCCTTATGGATATCATCGAATGTTTCTGCAATTGATGGTCCGATCATCATTAAAAATAACATCGATATATAAAAAAATTTTAACAGAAATGATTTTTTCATCGTGAACGAACATTTGCATATAAACCTATCCAACATATCCTATCTCCTTATTTTGAATTAGATTTTGACAATTATATTTATCCATTCCATATAATTGAAAATACTAATTTTATCCTGTTCTATCCAATAAAGTCATGCACTGCAATCTATATATACTTAATGCATTTGGGATGAAAAAAATATAACTATTAATTATGATACAAAAAAATTGAAGATTGCCTTTAATTATTTCAGGGGTGCCATCGCTTGTATTTATATTGGCATGACGGCTGAATCTGGATATGTGGCACTTTTAAGCGCAAACTATTTATGTAATTAAGAGCCTACTTGATGATAAATAGACAGGTTATACTAAACATAGAAATATATAATTATAAAAACATAAGCCCATGTATCAACGGGGGAAACTAAAAAGGTATTAAAGAAATGAGAACTGATAGCTTGAAAAGAAATTCGGCGAGTCATTAAGGAGGATACAACATGGAAATAGTTGAAGTAAAATGCAAAAATTGCCACGCGGAAATATACGTTCAGAATGACATTGTCAAAGAAAATATGTTCTGCACATTGAGGTGCATGAATTCATATAAAATCCATCATCAAAAAAATGACTCAAATTGACTTAAATATCTTTTTCAGTATTGTTGGATTAAATCAAGTTGTATTTCCTGAGGATTCATGTTGGAAACTTCCGCACAAAGATTGAAACTGTCTTGCTTTTTATGCTCAGTACTATTATTATGATGATCATTTTATTTACCTGATGTGTATATAAATAATTATGTTTATAGTAAATATTAACAGGTAGCGTCTGAGAGAAAAGAAGATAAAAACACGGAGGAAATCATGACCCAGAGCAACACCGAAATGATAAGAGAGAAGACTGAAAGAATGGTTGATAGACAGAAACATAATGAAGAAAGTAAAGGAAGATTTTTACCTATCTTTTTCTGGACAGATTAAGTTGCACAATAATAATTAAAATTAGTGTTATCAACCTTCTTTTCTAAATTTGTCTATTCCTTTTTCTCCATTATTTTTTCATATACATCGCTCCATGATAACTGGGAACCTGCAGCCACAAACATGGCACAGGCTACAGCTTCAGCTATCATCTCATCAGTAGCGCCATGTTTTTTCGCGCGCTGGGCATGGATTTCCGTGCACCGTTCGCACCTCATAAGCACTGAAGCGGTGATAGAGATAAGTTCTTTTGTACGAAGATCAAGTGCACCTTCTTTATATACCGAATTTCTCAACTCAGAGAATGCTTTTGCAACATCTGGTGTTTTCTCATCGAACCATGACAAATTTTATTCCTCCTTTTTATTAGTGTTTCCTATAACAGTAGCAGTAATTCTTCTGTTTATCGGCAGACCATTTTGATCAAACCACATGACGCTGACTCTCCTTGCCACATGTACCAGTCCAAGCATTACAGGAACTTCAATGAGAGGTCCCACGACAGCTGCAAAAGCTATACTCGAGCCTATTCCGAACACGGCAACTGCCACCGCTATTGCAAGTTCAAAATTGTTGCTTGCCGCGGTGAATGCCAGGGTTGTGGATTGGTCATAAGAAAACCCCAGCCTGTACGACATGATAAAAGAGATGCCGAACATTATGATGAAATACAAAAGCAGCGGGACTGCTATCCTGAATACATCCGTGGGGAGTTTTACAATGTACTCTCCTTTTAAGGAGAACATAACGATAATGGTAAAGAGCAGTCCTATCAAAGCAGTAGGACCAAGTTTTTTCATAAATACATTATCATACCAATCCTTTCCCCTCTTTTTTACGAGAACAGACCGTGTTATTATGCCTGCAATAAAGGGAATTCCCAGATAGATGAATACCGCTTTGGCCACTTCCCATATGGAAATGTCCACAACAGCTCCTGCCCCTGCACCGCCTATCCATGCTGATAATACTGTTATAAATACATAGGCGAGAACCGAATACAGCGCTACCTGGAAGATAGAGTTCACAGCCACAAGAACCGCGCACAGTTCATTATCCCCACCTGCGAGCTGGTTCCAGACAAGAACCATGGCGATGCATCGTGCAAGACCGATCAGGATCAAACCTATGCGGTACTCTGGAAGGTCAGGAAGGAATATCCAGGCAAGGGCGAACATGAGCGCAGGACCGATAATCCAGTTCTGGACAATGGAAGCACTAAGGGCTTTCCCCTGCTGCTTCATTTTATAGAGTTCCTCGTACTTTACTCCGGCAAGGGGCGGGTACATCATCCAGATAAGACCTATCGCTATGGGAAGTGAGACCTGTTCGATCCTGACAGCGTCAAGTATGGTGGCTACCTGCGGATAAACAGCTCCAAGGATTATCCCGCCTGCCATGGCAAGAAGGATCCAGAGGGTCAGGTATTTACTTATTATGCCAAGACTGCCTGAATTTGTTCCTCCAACGCAACCTGTTGTATCTTTCAAGAAATCACCTTTTTTGCAATATTCATTATAATTCCTGCCTTCCATTTGTCATTCTTACACTTTATACGTGCATACGATTAATAAAACCCTGCAAGGAATTTCAAAAAAATTTGAACTATGGTTTTCGAAATCTCTTATTGAAGTTATTATCTTGATACCATTTATATCCAGTTTCAGTGTTACATTTAAGGTTGTTTTATGTGTTGGTGTAGGGGTTGATACTACTTGATTTGGAGTAGAAGTAGGGATTGTGGTAATTGTTGGAGTCCCTATTGTTTTATCAGTGGTAGAAGTCTTTTCCTATACATCCAGCAAAAGCCAAAACAGATGCGATTACAGCGATAGTTATTATGCTTCTAATAATTTTGTTCATGATTATAATCATAAGTTATTTATAGTATTTAAGTTATAAGATGATGTAGACGGCTGGTTAAAAGTATTTTGAGTACTGGACTTTATAAAAAAGGGGATAAAATAGACTTATGGTTATTGAAATGAGATCTTTCAGAATAACAGTTGGACTAACATTGCTGGCAATTCTGTTGCTTTCAGTTGGTGCTGGCGCAGTTCCAGTTGAGAAATGGAACAAGACCTTTGCAGAATCAGACGACACTACAGTTTCAATAATTTACTTGCTAAGGCGAAATACAAGATAAAATTTTATATTTTATTTTGCATAAAAATCAGAGGTCCTTAATTTAAAGAACAATATTTTTGGTTTGATTAATAATTATTCATTGAAACATCCCTAAGCTTATATCTTTATGAACTTCAAAAAGCTTGTCTGGAGAACGATTGTATATTCCATGCAGGGTGATTCCTTCAACCACTACTCCACGCCCATCGAATGACTTCACAACGCCAATATGAATCTCGGTCTTCATTCTGGATTTGGGCCGTTTAACCTTCGCAAAAAAAGCCACTTTCAATCCTTTATCTATCTTTTTTGTTAGAGGAGTGATACCCAGCTCTAACGGTATGGTCCGCTCTTTTATCATATTCTGATACCGTACGTTACCACCGGGCCTCCAGGTTCATCTAGGAAGAGAGATCATAGACAGGCCAAGGGCGATATCTTCCCTTCTTATGTTCAGCACATTTTTGTTTATACCTATTGGAATAACTACTCTATATTTCGTCATACTACAATTTAATTGTTTTTGTAGTATTTAAGTGTGGTTATCTGGTCTGTTTGGTCAATATTATCCTAAATAACAGGTGAAATACTTCAATTTGAGATAAAAATGTAGTATTTTCTCTCCTTCCAGGACCCCATCCTCTCACCAGGTTGAATATAAAAAACCCACCATAATTCTTTTTATATTCACTTATTCACTTTTGAATTATAATACTTTAAAAATTGATCCGCCCCAACTTCTTTTAACATTTTTTGATTTTCAATGAAATCTTGACCATTTTTTAACCATCTTTTTGAAAAAGATTTAAACCGTCTGCAAGGAAAGTCACCACACTCATAGCAATGAGTTATTCCCTTTTCTTTACAGCATAAATGAAAGGTTGTACAACCTTCACATCTTTTAATATTTATGTCTGCCCCTGGGCAGGGTTTTCTTTCTCTTGTATATATTCTCTTTTATCCCGATCTCTGTCAAAATTTACTTTTTTGAATGGTGCCTTTGGGCTTTCCCAATGTAACCCACTGAATCTGTTTTGCTGCAAGTTCTTCTTTGATTTATCTCAATGGCACCTGGTGACACGAACGTTTGTACTGGGCCACTTTAGCATATCAGACAAATTCAATGAGCGAAAGCCTTATCTGAAATTACCTTTAACATATATACGAGTGAGAGATAATAAATTATTATTTCAATCTTGATATGAAAGGGAGGAAATATGCCAAAAATAGTTGTAGTCTATCTTAGTACATCGGGAAATACAAAAAAAATGGCAGATGCTATAGTAGAAGGTGCCCAGTCAAGAAATGTAGAGGCTGTTGCCATGAATTTCCATGAAGCAAAAATTGAAGAGTTGAAAAGCGCAGATGCAATAGCTTTGGGTTCATCAACATTCCATTACAAGATGCTGCCGCCCATGGAAAAATTTATTGAAAGCCTCAGTAAACTCAATGCAAAAGGCAAGATCGGTGGAGCGTTTGGCTCCTATGGATGGAGCGGAGAGGCTCCCGTGATGATCGCGGAAAAGATGCGTGAACTTGGAATGAAAGTTATTGATCCTGTGTTACGAGTCCAGTATACACCTGAGGAGAAAGATCTTGAAGAGTGCAAGAGGCTTGGAAAAGACTTGGCTAATAAAGTTAAAAAAACTTAAAGAAGGGATATTATGTGTTTTGTAGACGTGGGAACTTCTAATATAGAAATAGGGTCAAGCGGCAGATAGAACTTAGAGCATATCCGAAAAGTCTTTGCTGCTCTATAAGTTATAGGCAAGAACAAAAGTGGTTGAAAAAACGGGAGGAAGATTCTAGTATAATATTGACAGGGAGGTTATGGCAATGGAAAAAAAGGAAGTAAAAGAACAGCTTGAATTCGCAAAGGAAAACATGGGTTTTACGCCCGAGATAATGACGCTTATTGGAGAAGAAGAGCCGGAATGGTTTAAAATGTACCACGCAAGCGATAAAGCGATGTGGACTGATACGGCTCTTTCTGCGAAGATAAAGGTGCTTATGGGAATGGCGGTGGTGGCAGGAAGACTCTGCCCTGATTGTGTGGAAATGCAGATGAAAAGTGCGCTTCATCACGGTGCGACCAAGGAAGAAATATTGGACACCCTTGGCGTTGTTTTCGTTACTGCCGGAGCGCCAGGGGTCAATGTCTGCAAGAATGCAATGAGAAAATTACTAAAATAAAATGTAATTTATAGTCCGATAAAAAGGTAATCAATGAATCTGATATCCCTTCAGGGCTCCCATTATGATATAGGATACCACCATGGAGAAGCACTATCTGGTGAGATAAAGCGGTTTTGCCATCTGTTTCGCACAAAATTGGCTGCACGCAATATCCCCTGGAACACCGCAATAAAAATCAGCATGAAATTTAGCAGGTTTGCGGAGAAACATACTCCCGACCTGCTCGAAGAAGTGCACGGAATAGCTGATGGAGCAGGAATTGAATACGAGACCGTCCTCTCCTTAAACTGCATGTTCGAGATACCGAGGATTGCAGGTAGGAAAGAAATACATTATTGCACTGCATGGGGCATTACCGACGGCAGACGATGCATTGCAGCCCAGAATCTTGACCTTGCAGAGGAATACGGTGGGTTCCTCACGCTCTTCAGGATAGCTCCGTTCAAAAAAAGAGTTGTCCTCCTCCTGACTATGCCCGGCATGATTAGCATGTTAGGTATGAACGGGGATGGACTTGTATTCGTGGGAACAACAGTTTCTTCAAGGCAGGTGAGCTACGGCCTCCCGAAACCTTTTATCAGCCGTATCATATTGCATAATTGCAACAACGTGGAAGAAGCTACTGCGATTCTGATGAATTCGCCCCGCACAACTGGAGGTAATGTGTTGCTTGCTGATGCCAGAGGAGGTATGAGGGTGGTTGAGTGCTCCTCGGTTAAATGTGCTGTTATCAATCCGGAGAATGGGTATGTGGCAACTACGAACCATTACACCGACGATGACCTCTTTGGGCTAAGTCCTCCTGACACAACATCAAGTGAAACTCGTTTGAAAAGGATTAGATGGCTGCTTGAGCATATGGGAAAACGTGACCTTGAAATGATGTTCTCTCTCACCCGTGATCATGCTCACCTTCCCGACGATCTTACGATTTGCCGCCATGGCGATATAAGTACTGTCAGTTCTCTGGTATTTTTGCCTGAGGAAAGAAGCATCTGGATTTCTGGCAGACTGCCATGCAGTAGCAGTTTCAGACTGTACCGTGTCCAATAAAGACTATAATAAAAAAGTTAAAATGAGATAGCTCCTGCGTCCGGTCGAACTTTAACAGATGCAAACGGTTCACTGAATCCGGCACTTATGGCACAATGTCAGGACTACACTCGAATGGACTGCACCTTCAAATTAGACAAACAGTGAAGCTATGTTCGCTGTGAGGAAATTACAGGGAAACCTGGAAAGATAAAAGAAATTAAGCCGTAATCCGATAATCGCATCGTATCTTCTGCTTTCTTTTCACTTTATCAGGAAACAATATCGGTAAATGAGGAAAACAAAAATGACAGAGACAGAAATAGATGAAGAAATGAAATCAATGCTAGCAGAAGGAGAAAAAATCCTGATAATTGCTGAACAATCGAGAACTTTGCCTGGCGGATCATTATTTACACCAAATACGATTCTTGTGACAAATGATAAATGTATATATTGCCCAGTTACAATGTTGCTGTCACCAGACAGCACTTCATATCATAATCCGCTCATTCATCACTAACCTCCCATATGTTTTTGTCTCCTGTCAATAATTATTAATTGTCAGACTACAAATGTCAAATGAAGCATCAGAATTGCAGAAAAGGATTATCGTGCCTGTCGGGCAAGTGCCCGTCTGTGAGCTGCGAAGCTATCTCAGCCGGCTGCTTTGCGCCGTGATTGCGGCGCGCGTGGAGGAATAGGTGCCCGACCTCGCCGTAGTCACTGGGGCGCTCAGCTACACCGGAAGAGCGGTGGCTAGAGAGCTTCGGGCGCGCGGGCTCGCCCTGCGCACTCTCACTAACCGACGTGTCCCGCTCGCGCCCCTCGACGGCACCCCGCGGATCGAGGCTCGCCCTCTCCAGTTCGAGGATCCGTCAGCGCTCGAGGATGCACTGCGTGGCGCGCGGCTGCTTGTGAATACCTACTGGGTGCGCTACCCGTTCGTTGGCGTCAGCATCGAGCGCGCCGTGGAGAACACCGAGGTCCTTCTACAGGCGGCGCGGCGTGCGGGCGTGACGCGGGTCGTCCATATTAGCGTTAGCAATCCATCGTTAAGATCAAAGCTCGGCTATTACCGCGGCAAGGCAATCGTCGAGGAGAGGGTCCATGCCTGCGGTTTGCCCTTCGCCATAGTCCGCCCAACGCTGATTGTTGGAGAGCACGACATCCTCGTCAACAATATCGCTTGGTTTCTGCGCAGCTTCCCGATTTTCGCGATGCCCGGGTCGGGACACTATAGGCTCCAGCCAATCACGCTCGACGATGTGGGACGGATTGTCGCCGATGCGGCGCTGCTTGATGAGAGCGTGACGCTCGACGCGGCGGGGCCCGAGGTGATGACCTTCGAGGAACTGGTGCGTGCGATTGCGGCCGCGACTGGGCAGCAGGCGCGCATTCTCCATGTCCCGCCCTGGTTCGCACTTGGGCTGATCCGTGCGGTGGGCTGGATTTTGCGCGAGGTGATCCTGTCGCGCGAGGAGCTCGCGGGCCTGATGGAGGAGCTTCTTGTCTCGCACGAACCACCGCGCGGCACCGAGAGCGTGCGCATCTGGCTCGCAAGCCACGGCGATCAGCTCGGGCGCCGCTACGCCGCCGAACTCGCCCGCCGCCGACTTGTGGATACTATCTTCAAGTAAATATAACATTAATTAGAGGTTATTTGGGGAAGACTGCTAATTAAAATGGGTGGAAGTATATGAAATTAGACAATAATAATTTACCTTTGCTTAGTATCGTTTTTGAAACATGAAAAGCATGAGAAGGAGACTATGGTTACGCGAGATAAAAAGATCGACATTTTGAGAGGTCTGGCAATTTTCACCATGATTGCTGCAAATATATCTCCTTATGTGTTAATTGAGCCCCATCCTTTTTGGTTTCGTTTATATGGTTCCTTTGCTGCTCCGTTATTTAATCCGGTATTAAAGGTATTTCCATATTTTAATTCACAAAATACCTTTAATATCTCATTTTAGGTAGATACTATTGGAACTCAAAAGAGGGGGTAAACATTAGGTTAGCTCCATTTTCAAATATATTTGAGTATATATTCATATAGTTATGATTTTTCATTCCTAATACTAGGTGTAATTTAATGGTAACTATATTGTTTTATATTACTTATATAGTTATAATAAACTCTTATTTGACGATTAATAGTAAAGATTATGTATTAAGATGTTCTAGTTATGATTAAGTTTTGTCTTTTCAGAGGACTTATCTAAAAACGAGTGGAATATCGTACAGGAGAATTAAAAAGAAATGAATTCAGACAGAAAGGCAGCAATAATTGTGGGTGTATTATTCCTTCTTGGGTTTGCAGGCGCATTCAGCGCTGTTATTTTGAAACCAATACTGGATGACCCAAATCTTCTTATTAATTTAACCAAGAATAAAAATCTCGTGATGTTGGGAGCGTTCCTCGAGTTAGTTATGGCATTTGGATGTGCGAACAATGCAATTTGGCTATATCCAGTCTTAAAAAAACATAACAAGTTCTTGGCTCTTGGAGCGGTTGGTTCCCGAATTATTGAGAACGTATTCCAGATTGTTGGTACGCTCGGCCTACTATTATTACTGACACTAAGCCAGGAAGCTGCAAAAGCAGATGCTCCTGCTGCTTCCACTTTTCAAACCGCAGTTGCTTTGCTGCTCACAGTGCGTTTTTGGGCGCCTTTAGTGTTTGCGCAAATCGCTTTTTGCCTAGGCACTGTGATGTATAACTATGTATTTTATCACTGGTTTAATAAAGAGAAAATGCAATACTGTCCTGGTGAAATCTGTGATGTAAAGGCAAGACAGGAGATCCAGAAAACATCGTTCTTACAAATCGGTATTATATTCTATAAAAGGAAAACTATCTATGAAAGCGATTGTATACACAAAATACGGGCCCCCCGATGTTCTTGAATTAAAAGACGTAGAAAAACCTGCTCCTAAGGACAATGAAGTACTAATAAGAGTACATGCGACATCTGTAAACTTCGGGGATCTTTTGGCTCGAAATTTCAAAGATATCTCCCCGGGAAAATTCAGTATGCCTTTGCTCTTCTGGTTTTTCGCGAAAATGTATTTTGGTTTTACAAAACCAAAGATAACAATACTGGGGAATGAGTTTGCTGGGCAAATTGAATCAGCTGGCAAAGATGTAAACTTGTTTAAGAAAGGCGACCAGGTTTTTGGATATCTCGGTCAAAACATGGGTGCTTACGCCGAGTATCTATGTATGCCTGAAGACGGGTGTGTGGCTATAAAACCCGCCAATATGACCTATGAGGAAGCCGCCATCGTTCCTTATGGTGCAATAATGGCATTGAATTTGCTTAGAAAAATGAATATCCAGTCAGGGCAAAAAGTTTTGGTCAATGGAGCCAGTGGAGGGATAGGTTCAGCAGCGGTACAGATAGCAAAATATTTTGGGGCAGAAGTTACAGGGGTATGCAGTGCCCCTAGATTAGAATTTGTAAAATCTCTGGGAGCGGATAAGGTCATTGATTACGCTAAAGAAGATTTTACCCAAAGCGGCGAAACCTATGATCTTATTTTTGACATATTAGGCAAGAGTTCGTTTTCAGGCTGTAAGAGCTCACTAAAACAAAACGGACGCTATCTTTTAGCCAGCTTTAAGATGAAACAGCTTTTTCAAATGCTATGGACGAAAATGGCAGGCACCAAGAGAGTAATATGTGCGTTGGCGATAGATAAGCAAGAAGATCTGATTTTCATCAAAGAGCTTATAGAGGCGGGAAAGATAAAATCATTCATTGATAGGCGCTATCTTTTGGAACAGACTGCCGAAGCTCATAGATATGTGGACTTAGGACACAAAAAGGGAAATGTAGTAATAACTGTGGAACACAACAATAAAATTTAATAAATTAAGAGAAATTAAAATGACAAAATCAAAGTAAATTGGAGGAATAATCATGAAAGCGATTTTACACACAAAATTCGGGCCACCTGATGAACTAACTCAAAGAGGTGGAAAACCTATCCATGGCGCTTCCGGAGCTATAGGTACTTATGCAGTTCAACTTGCCAAGTACTATGGAGCAGAAGTTATCGGGGTATTGTTTAAAGGCATAAATGTTCAACGGAGGGATGTAAAGAATGAATAGATCAGAAAAGTTTTGGGATAAGATGGCGAATGATTATGATCGAGAAGAAAAAAAAGATGAATTGACTTACATTAAGATTATTGAAAAAACTAAAAAGTATCTCAAAATCAGTGATATTGTTTTAGATTACGGATGTAGGACTGGACTAATATCCAATGAAATTGCTGACAATGTGAAAGTGATTCATGCTATTGATGCATCGTCTAAAATGATCGAGATTGCAAAAAGAAAAGCAGATGGGCGCAAAATTGAAAATATAGACTACTCACAATCAACAATATTTGATGAGAAATATAAGAGAGGCTCATTTGATGTGATCTTAGTTTTTTATATTCTGCATTTATTAGAAGATACACCCAAGGTTATGAAGAGGATGAATGAATTATTGAAACCGGAAGGATTGATTATTTCTACAACACCTTGTATGGGAGAGAAGACATTTCTAAGTATTCTATTATCACTTGTAAGTAAAATTGGATTAATTCCAAATATAAGATCATTTAAAATCTCTGAATTAGAAGATTCAATAGCTAATGGAAATTTTGAAATTGTTGAAACTGAATGTTTGAATCAAAGTGGACAACAATATTTCATTGCTGCAAAGAAGATATTGATAACATAACAATCGCTTCACCGGACTGCAATAGCACAATCCTGGAGAAAACTCATGAAAGCAATATTACACACAAAATACGGACCACCGGATGAACTTCAGCTTAAAGAGGTTGAAAAACCTGTTCCCAAGGACAATGAAGTACTGATAAAAATACATGCTACAACAGTAACAACCTCAGACTGTAACGTTCGTAATTTCACCTTTGTGCCTAAATTGTTCCTGCTTTTCGCGCGAATGTATTTTGGTTTCAAGAAACCAAAAATAAATATACTGGGGATTGATCTGGCCGGAGAAATTGAAGCTGTAGGCAAAGATGTAAAACGATTTAAAAAAGGTGACCAGGTTTTTGGGACACCCGACGCTCTTGGCGCCCATGCCGAGTACATATGTATACCCGAAGGCGGAGTACTGACGATAAAACCGACCAACACGGCCTGGGAGGAAGCCGCCTCTGTTCCCCTGGCGGGGAATACTGCATTATATTTCATCAGGGATCTGGGGAAGATCCAGGCCGGACAAAAAGTGCTTATCAATGGCGCCTCCGGAGGTATAGGTACTTTTGCGGTACAGCTTGCCAAATACTATGGCGCGGAAGTTACCGGAGTATGCAGTACCACGAACGTGGAAATGGTGAAATCCCTGGGAGCTGATAAGGTCATTGATTACACGAAAGAGGATTTTACTAAAAACGGTGAAACTTATGATGTTATTTTTGATGTGGTAGGCAAGACGTCGTTTTCACTCTGCAAGAGCTTGCTAAAGAAAAAGGAGTCTATCTTGTGAATTTAATTGAGCTGCCGGAGCTGGTTCAAATGTTATGGACTTCAATGATAGGCGGCAAGAAAGTCAAAGGCGGGAACGCAGTCGCAAGCACGGTTAATTTGATTTTTCTAAAAGAGCTTATGGAGGCAGGAAAGATAAAACCGGTTATAGATAGGTGCTATACGTTAGAACAGACTGCCGAGGCTTTCAGGTATGTTGAACAAGGACACAAAAAGGGAAATGTCGTAATAACTATGGGACATAATAACAAAAAAGGAGAAAAGAAATGAATACGAACAGAAAGAACGCAATAATTGTGGGAGTGTTCTATATTGTTGCTGCACTCGGCCTGCTATCACTATTGACATTAAGTCAGGAATATGTAAGAGCAGGAACTCCGGATGCTTCCTATTTTCAGACCTTGGGCACTTTGATGCTAGCAGTTCGTAATTGGGCGGGCTTTGTGTTTGGGGTAATCGCTTTTTGCCTGGGCGCTCTGATGTATTACTATATATTTTATCAATCAAAACTAATTCCTCAATGGCTATCAGGTTGGGGTTTAATTGGAATTGTATTGTTGTTATCAATGGCTTTATTAATTATGTTCGGCAAAGAACCTTCAGGGATGACGCTCTTATTGGCTCTTCCAATATTCTTGCAAGAAATGGTCATACCACAAGCAGAGTAGCGGCAGGCATGGTTTTCTTAAGCTTCGATGTGGTAGCAGCAGGTAGAATTATCCATAAACCTACAAAGATACTTGGGAAGAAAAGGATTGCCAAACTTAGAAAAAACATCAACCTTCTTAACCGTATTGGAAAATTGCTAAGAGAGGAACCAACTCTTGGGCGGGTAATAGCATCAAGGAAGTACATATATGTGAATGGCGTGAATGTTAGAAAACTCATAGAGGATATGGCTTATCCTATTCTTCACAATGTTGGGAAGATAGAGCTTCCTATTGATGATTTAAGCCAGACTGTGGAGAAGTCGAACTATCTAAAGAGAAAAGCAAGAATCGTGGAAGGAGGGATCCCCAGAGTTGAAAAACAAGAAGCTAATAAGCTTTTGAAATCGGCTGAACTTTTGTTATGTATTGTAGGACTTTACCACATGCTAAATGGATGGAATGCTGTCTTTGACAATGGGAGTTGATTGGCCTGGTCATAATGGTTTATCCATTCAGTTTTTCCCCACGGGAATACATCGAATGATTGTTTCAGTCGGTTAAGCTCTGCTTGCCGCTTTCGTTCTGCAAGAGAATCATTATAGAGATGTCTGCATGTGGAAAGTGTTCTGTCCAACGCTACTTCTTGTTTTTTAGTGGGATATATTCTGAATTGGAATGATTTTCTCATAGTATAAAAAAGGGAGAAAGTCACACCTTACATTATTTTTTTTGAGGGTATGACTTCCATTTAAACAATTATATTGCTTTTTTGATAGCCTTTCCTGTAGCATGACAATCCGAGCAGAATTTTGGCTGGTGACAATCGCTGCAAACTTTACCTATCAATACCTGTGACTTATGAGTATTTAACCAATCGGCTGGATGTTCGCTCTTATGACAGGTGGCACATAGATTTTCTTTTATCCTGGGTGCATGTTGTACTTCAGAATGACAGTTATAACAGGCGATCTTATTGTTTGTCACATGATTCTTGTGTACAAAATTAAAATCATCATATTTTTCCAGCCTTTCCGATTTATAATGGCATGAATTACATTTATCCTTTGGAACAATATCATTTGCGCCTATTGATATATCTGTATGGCATGTCTGGCAATCAGATCCGCGAGCCAGATGGCTTGTGTGGTCAAAGTTCGTATAATTCCTGGGAGTTTCTTTTGGAGGACCGTGGCATGAGGGACAACCAGATATGGAGCTATTGCCAGGGATATCTCTAAAGTGGCAGGTAAAACATGTAGATGTTGTTACCACTATGTGCCCTCTTTCTTTCTGTTCCATATTTGGATGACATTGCGCACACGATGGATCTGATACCGATTGATGTTCCTTCATTCCGATAACAAGCATGGAATGGCAGCTTGTGCATGTTAATTGAATATCTCTGTTTGGTTTTAGCAAATGGTTCTTATGACTGAAGTTGACTCCGGTGAATGGAACATTGGTTGAAAAAATACGATCTTCATGACATGTAAGGCAATTTTTATCCATGACTTTAGCATATAACTTACCATTGTATTCTTCCACCGTGGTCTCATAACTATAGAATTGCATAAGGCCATTTATTTTACCTTTTACATGGCCTATTACACCCGGTTCATAATGACATTCCACACATTTTACTGTAGTGTGGGACGAGGTTCTCCATGAATCGTAATATGGTCTCATTATATGGCAATTCTTACCACAAAATGCAGGATTTTCAGTGATATCCAGCATTTTCGCTGAAATTACCAATGTGACTGAAAGCAAGACGATCAATACGATGATAATAGGAAGTTTATATTTTGAAATCCTGTGCTTGATAACATCTATAAGTGATATTTTTTCCATTTTAGATCCCTTCACTTTTTTCTGATAAGATATAATATTGCGAATATTCCCATTACCAGGACTATTCCTATTCCAGGTACAGGAGGAATGGTTTGTTCAACTTCACTTATTTTACCTTGCGCATTTTTGGCTGAATCTATCCCGACTTGAATTTGCCTGTCGAAATCTTTCAGATCAAAACTATGCCATAATGACGGAACATCCTTCATCACTGATATTGCTTTATCAAGATCATTTTGAGCTGATGCAATTTCCATCTGTGAAATGTGGGAGTTGTTTCCTTTTGCCTTTGCTTCTGAGATAGAATTTCTTGCTATCCTGATTTCTTCCTTTAATTCATCCGCTTTTTCAAGCGCAATTTTTGCATCCTTGGGAACATTAGCAGATGAAACCTGGTCTTTTTGATTATGGCAAACACTGCAAAGCGGAGTAATTTCAGAGGCTTTCAATACTTTAAAACTGTGAGGTTGATGGCAATTGACACATGATGGAGCACGTTTTTCAGCGCTTAATCTCTGATAATGCATAGTATTCTTAAAATGCTCCAATTCAGTTGAATGGCATTTTCCGCATGTTTCAGGAATATTCTTATAATAAATCGGACTTTCCGGATCAGTAATATTCTTTATAGGAGAATGAGATCCTGCTTCAGTATTTACATCCGGATTGCCTCCATGGCATGCATCACAGGTCACAAAATAACTTGAATGGCCTGAATCAGACCACTGCTGGAAATTATCAGAAGCCTTTTTCCTTATAAAGTCTTCATGACATTCAAGTGAGCATGATATATTCCTGTCAGTATGATTAGATCTGATATCATTGAATCTTATTTGCTCATCAGTAAAAGGTGATAAACTTTTATGACAGTTAATACACGAATTATTTAAGTCTTCTAAATTGGCTGCTCCGGCAGGAGCAATCAAGAAAATGAAGACGATTAATATTAAACAAGCAAATCTAAAACTATACACGTAAGAATTTGGGTTTTTATCCTTTGAAGACATTTTTACTTTTCACCGTTATTTGTGATTCACTATAGTATTTTTAATTCCAGAACTATCCATCCGTTTTTTATTCTGTCTATCTAGGATGATGTGATGATTCCTTACAATAAAAAGTTTGCTATAATATTCACTAATGCAACTGTGTAGAAAATAGATTTTCTAACAATATTTTATGAAAAAAATAATGGAGGCACAGAGTTATTTTTTTTTAAATCTCTGTGTCTATGCCTCAGGTTTTTGATACTTTAGTTAGCTCAGGTGCTTCTTCGTCCATATCTTTCCATGGAGGCAGGATAGATGTTACGACCCGCAGGATAATGAATGGAAGTATAAATATTATTATTGCGGGTAAAACTCCTTCCCGGCTAAAGAATACAGGAACGTAAGTAAGTGTTCCGACCAAGCTTTTTGATATTTCCTGGCCTCCGATCACTACATTCCATCTCATGGCAAATACGCCTATTACGACAAAAATTGATGAAATAGAAATCATTATCAATTTCAGCGTATCTCGTTTCTTCATTAAGCTGACCATGAGCAGAAGAACAAATGGTATAAAGATTCCAAGTGTCAACTGCACACCCCAGAAAGTAAAGGCAATTTTATCGGAAAGAAGCCTGTTAATAATATCGATATCTTCACGCGATGCGTATTTCATGCTAATGATCTCAAGCAACTCCAATGTTACATCAAGTATCAGGAAGATCCACAGGTAATGTGCAAGTGATTGGAGACATTTATGGTCAATAGCATGTTTCCTGATCTTCATTGCCACAATATATATTAAGATCAACAGCGCTATCCCCGATACGATAGCTGACATAAGGAATATAATAGGCATAAGTGGGGTTGACCACCATGGATTCGCCTTTATACCACCAAATATAAAGCCCACATACCCATGAAGGAATGCTGCTGATGGTATTCCGATTATTGCAAGTTTCTTAGCAAAGTTTTCATCTTCATGCAATGCTTTTTCAGATATATCAAATGAAAACAACGCAAGACTTGAATATAATAATTCTTTCCATCCATGTGAACTTAAAGCCGTTTTAACAATATCCTCCCTGAAAGAAAGCCATATCTCAAGCACTACAATGATCAGGTAGAATGAAAATATGTAACCAAATCCTGACATCGCAGAGGTAAGATGTGGAGTGAACATGATCTCAATACCGCGCTCAGGACGTCCAAGATGAACAAGTAAAGGCAACATTGCGACAAGCAGGAATGACAAAGCTGTAAGAAGGGCAAATCTTGCCACAGGTCTTATCTCTTTTTTTCCAAAAACATGGTATAAAGATGAAGCAATAAAAGCGCCTGCTACAAGACCCGTAATATAAGGATATAATACTATCAATATGCTCCATTGTATTTCAGATTCATTGGGATAAACATAACCCCATATCAGATTCTCTAACATTATTTCACTTCCCGGTCTAAACCGATATAGAACACCTTGGGTTTTGTACCAAGATCGGGTTTAAGAAGATTGATCCTTTCTTCATCAATTATTTTTTTCACTTCACTATTATTATCTTTCAAATCTCCGAATTTTCGCGCACCTGTAGGACATGCCTGAACACATGCCGGTAATAAACCTTTGGTGATCCTGTGATAACACCAGGTGCATTTGTCTGCGGTCCCCTTCTCAGTATTAAAGTACCTTGCGCCATAAGGGCAACCCTGAATACAATATCTACAACCTATGCAATATTCATAATCCACCAGCACAACACCATCTTTTGTCTCAAACGTTGCCCCTACCGGACAAACCTGTACGCATGGGGCATTATCACAATGATTGCATATTTTTGGTACGTAGAATGCTTTATTAATTTCTTCCGCGGGTATGTCGTCCACGAATTCATCTATTCCACCGTTTGGTGAATCTATTACAACTTCTTCCTCTCTTGTTTCCAATGATGTTTTTTTCACCCTGTATCTTTCAATCCATGTCCTGTATACTTCTTCATCAAAAGGCACGTTGTTTTCGAGTTTACATGCATAGGCACACCTTCCACAACCTATGCATTTGGTTGTGTCAATAACATAACCCCAGAAGTGGTTCTCCCAATCATACCCACCCTGAGCATTAGAGTTTTCAGCCCCGATACTGTTTATAATAAAAGATTCTACAATTGCAGTCCCGGTAGTAGCTCCTATAATAACTTTGCATCCGATCTTAGTAAATTCTCGCCTAGATATATCCATATTATGTCTCCTTTTTATACAAACCACGGCTTATGCGGATTATGACAATACACACATCTTAGATCCTGGCCGTGTGTCTCTGGATCGATCTGCGGGAACAGTTCTGGTCTTGCTATTCGCTTGGAGTGGCATTTACCGCAATATTCTCGAGTATCATTAGCAGGTGTTAAAGTTTCTCTTGCATTAAGAACATGTTTTTCCGCCGGGCCATGACATGTTTCACAGTTTACGGTCTTATGCCTGTCCTTTACCCAAACCGAATAAATTATTTGATGACAATTCTCTTCACCGCAACTTGTCGAACCGGCATAATTTACAGGAAGGTCCCTGAGTTCATTTACAGAAGCTCCCCTGTACCATCCGTATTGTCCGAATGATTCAGGAACGACTAAGGACCTTACGAGAATAAAAGCAATTATTACAAGAGCTAATAATGTAAAAGCTCTTTTTAAATGTGGCTGCATCACTTATCACCTTTCTATAATTTGAGATTGTTTCATCATTGTTGGCCCTTATTTCTTTCTCAAAATATAGAACACTGCTATTAGCGAAATTAATCCAGTCAAACCTATGAATCCAGGCACTCTGGCTGGTTCAGTTCTGGTTGGCGAAGGTGTGGGTTTAACGATATCTTCAGCCTTTTTCACTTCCAGATTCGCTGAATCTATTATATCCTCAAAATGTGTCAGATTGAATTCATGCCACATTGGCGCAAGATCTCCAAGCGTTTTTAGGGCATTTTCAGTGTATTTTTCTGCCTGTCCTACATCAGTCCCATTCTTCTTTGCCCAGAAAATATCTTCCCTCGCATTATCTATATTGAATTTTAACTTATTTACTTTTCTTAACATATCCTCTGCTTTGAGCGGTATGTCGAAAGGCGCTACATTCTTATAGACAGAATGACAGTTCCCACAGGAATTCCTGAAATCTTCAGGATTAAGTACCGTGAAAGTATGTGGATGATGGCATGTTGTGCATGTAGGTGCAAGTTGTAATGATTCCAGCTTCTTGAAATGTGTACTGTTCTCAAAATTGTCCAGTTCTTTTGGATGGCAGTTTCCGCAGGTCTTTGGAACATTGGTATAATAAACAGGGCTTTCCGGATCTGTAGTGTTCTTGAAAGTGTGTGCTTTTTCTTTCGTAGCCTGTTTGATATCTCCTCCGTGGCATGCTTCACATGCAACTCCTTTTATAGCATGAAGCGATTCCTGCCATTGCTGGTAATTGGCGGTAGCAAGCTGTCTGATCCTGTCTTCATGACATTCAAGGGAACATGCGGCATTCCTTTCAAGATGCTGGATCCTTATCTGGTTGAACCGCTTCTGCTCTTCGATAAAAGGAGTTAACGTTTTATGACAATCGATACATGAATTTTCAGACGCATATACTCCAGGAAGAAATATAGAAATTCCTGCTAAAATTAGTAACACAATTAAGATTTTATTAAAGAATACCATTTGCATTTTATCATACCTTCCGTTTTATACAACTGTTTTTAATTTATATCGTTTTAAATCTATCGTTTTTTCTAATTTCAACTAACCCGTTATTTCGATATTTATATCTTTTGGTTTTAGCTTCTAAAGTTTTCTTTTCTTCCTGAGAAGCTCAGCATTCAGGACACTTGCGCCTGCTGCTCCTCTTATGGTATTATGTCCCATGCAGATATATCGTATACCGGGGCGTATTCGTCCTACCGAAACAGTCATTCCGCCACCGATGTTCCGATCCATACGCGGCTGAGGCCTATCTTTTTCTTCCTTTACTTCGATCACTGGTGTGGGTTCTGTTGGCAATTCGGATAATCCGGGATCAAAATCCAGGAAAGCCTGTTTTACTTTATCAGGTGATGGATCATCTGACATTTCCGCCCATACAGCCTCAGTATGGCCATCCATAACCATAACACGATTGCAGCTTGCGCTCACCTTGAAAGGCGCGTCAAGTATCTCGCTTCCGTTAAATTCCCCCAGGAGTTTCCTGGTCTCACTTTCCACCTTTTCTTCTTCCTGGCCGATATAAGGAATAACATTATCAAGGATTGCCATTGATGGAACGCCATCATAACCTGCGCCTGAGATCGCCTGCATGGATGCAAGATATATTTTTTCAATATTGAATTTCACTAGCGGCTTCAATGTAACTGCCATCATTATAGTCGTACAATTTGGATTTGTGACAACATATCCGTCCCATTTGCGCTTATCCTGCTGAATATCTATCAGGCCAAGATGTTCGGGATTAACTTCCGGAATGACCAGAGGAATATCCTTTACCATACGTAAAGCGCTTGCATTACTTGCAACCACAAAACCCGCTTTTGCAAATTCAGGTTCAACAGTTTTGGCAAGGTCAGTAGGAAGAGCAGAAAAAACAATGTCTGCATCGACTTGCTTCGGATCAACAGGCACAACCGTCATATCACCGACGTCTTCGTGGATCTTGCTTTCAAGCCTCCAGCTTGCGGCATGACTATATTTTTTTCCAGCGCTTTTGTCGGAAGCTGCAAGAGATGTTAATTCAAACCATGGATGTTTGCTCAACAACTCTATAAATCGCTGGCCTACATTACCTGTTGCCCCAAGAACTCCTGCCTTTATTTTTTGCATATTATTCCATCGAAATAGCACTATTCGGGCAGGCATCAACACAACTGCCGCATTCAGTACACTCTTCCGGGTCTACTTTTGCCTTATCATTTTTCAATTCTATCGCTGTTGCAGGGCATTCATCAACGCATATTCCACAACCGGTGCATTCTTCATTGTTTACTTTTGCTGCCATTTAGGTCACCTTTTGCCTACCATTGAATACGTGAAATATAAACATAACGGTTTAACTCAAATTTGATATGCTTTACTTCATGACTTTTTTCGGATATCAACCAAAATGAAAGTTAAATATACACCAAAGTCTTTTTAAGAGGTCTATGCTAGCCCGCAGAACTGGTTATTTTGTAGAGTCGGTCATTCGTGACATGACACGCCTTTCATTAAAACATAATGCAATTAATCTTGCGCAAGGTTTTCCTGACTTTCCTGCCCCGCTTACGCTAAAACAAGCAGCAGCCAAAGCGATCATGGAAGATTACAACCAGTATTCTATCACATGGGGTGCAAAAGACCTGCGCGATGAGATATCACGTAAAGCAAGGGAATACAATCATATCGAAACGGATCCTGAAAGTGAGATCACCATGACTTGCGGCTCGACCGAAGCGATGATGGCATCCATGCTTGCCCTGATAAATGAAGGAGATGAAGCTATAATATTTGAGCCATTCTACGAGAACTATGGGCCGGATGCCGCTGTTTCGGGAGCTGTGCCAAGATTTGTGCCCCTTAATGATGATAACAGCATCGATGAAGATGCCCTTGAATCCGCATTCAATAGAAAAACCCGGGTCATAATCCTCAATACACCTAACAATCCCTGCGGAAAGGTTTTCACAAAAGGCGAGTTGAAGATGATCGCTGACCTGTGTGTTGACAATGATGTCATTGCGGTTACCGATGAGATTTATGAATACATCCTATATGACAATAGAAAGCATATCAGCATAGCTTCCCTTGACGATATGAAAGAAAGGACAATAACAATAAGCGGATTCTCAAAGACCTACAGCGTCACAGGATGGCGTATCGGTTATGCCCTCGCGGAAAAGAACCTGACATCTGCGATAAGAAAGGTTCATGATTTCCTGACGGTCGGCGCGCCTGCACCGCTCCAGCATGCATGCGTTACCGCGTTAAGATATCCCGATTCTTACTATAAAGAACTTGCAAGTATGTATGATGGAAAACGAAAGTTCCTCCATAGCGCTTTAATAAAAGCAGGATTCAAGTGTAAAATTCCCGAAGGTGCATATTACATATTAGCTGACATACCCGAAGGTGTAAATATGGATGACATGGCTTTTGCAAAATACATGGTGAGTGAAATTGGTGTAGCTGCAGTTCCCGGAAGCAGTTTCTACAAGAGCGAAGCAGGAAAACATAAACTACGCTTTACCTTTTCCAAAAAGGATGATACATTGCAAGAGGCAGCAAATAGGCTTGCAGACTTGAATGTATAAAAAACCTTTTCGCAGCCTATTTATTTAAATACGAAAATCAAAGGATTCATAATGAAACATGTAATCATCGATTATGGGCTCGGCAACCTTCGAAGTATCGAGAAAGCCCTTCAATACGTAGGTGCAGAGGTTGAAATATCAAAAGAAGCACACGTAATAGATAATGCTGATGCGCTTATACTTCCAGGTGTAGGCGCATTTCGTGATGCTATGATGCATTTTTCAACGCTTGAACGAGTGGTAAAAGATGCAGTTAATGAGGGAAAACCGCTTCTTGGGATTTGCCTGGGAATGCAGATGCTGGCATCAGAAAGTGAAGAGGGGGGAACCCATAAAGGAATTGATATAATCCCTGGACGCGTAACTCGTTTTCCCGCTTCTGAATTAAAAGTCCCTCACATGGGGTGGAATTCCCTTATCAAAAAGAGGGACATACCCCTGTTAATAGGGATAGATGATGGTTCATTTGTCTATTTTGTGCATTCGTTCCATGTGAGTACTGATGAAAAGTATGAAGTAGCTATGTGTTACTATGGGCTTCAATTTCCGGCTATTATTGCCAACGAAGCAGGAAATGTGATCGGTACACAGTTTCACCCGGAAAAAAGCGGTGTAACAGGACTTCGGATGCTTCGTAATTTTGTGGAGAATTATGGACATTGAAGGATACGCAAAACGCGGTCTGCTGCGTAAAGATAAGTCGTTGAAAGAGAAGCTTGCACAAAGGATACTTGAAATAAAAAATATCTCACAAAAGCATGCCGATGAAATAGCAAATGCAGTGATCGTCGAGGCCCAAGCTACCCTTGATCCGAAATCTGAAATCCTAAAACCCATATGTTCAGGCGTAACAATGGGAGATTTAGGTGTGGGTTCACGCGGCATGGGAGATTTCTATACCCATGAGAAGATAGCGGAAGTGATAGGAAAGACCTCGGCTGTTGTGGATTCATCGCATCTTGATGATTCCGGGGTTGTGCGAGCCGGGGGGCAGTATCTTGTTGTCACGATCGATGGGATGCATTCGCGCCTTTCGGATTTCCCTTTTCTTGCAGGATTCCATGTCGCCCGTGCGGCGCTTCGTGATGTGTATGTGATGGGCGCGCGTCCTGTGGCGATGCTTTCAGACATACATGTAGCAGATGATGGGGATGTGGCAAAGATCTTCGACCATATAGCCGGGATTACTACTGTTTCAGAACTGACTGGCATTCCTCTTATTACAGGCAGCACTCTGCGGATAGGAGGGGACATGGTGATCGGTGAACGGATGACCGGAGGCGTTGGCGCGGTTGGTACTTCAGAGAATCTCACTGCACGCATCCAGGCAAAGCCAGGAGATGTCATAATCATGACGGAAGGAGCGGGAGGGGGTACGATTTCTACGACTGCGCTTTATTACGGGATGCATGAGTTTGTGGATGAGACCATAAACCTCAAGTTCATAGACGCCTGCGAGGCGCTTTTTTGTGCAGGATTGATTGAAAAGATACATGCAATGACTGATGTGACAAACGGCGGAGTGCGCGGGGATGCAAAGGAAATAGCAAGAACAGCGCAGGTTAAACTTATTTTCGAAGAAGAGAAATTACGTGCCCTTGTGAATAAAAAAGTGCTTTCGATGCTTGATAAGCTTGAGATAGATTATCTTGGTGTTTCGCTTGATGCGCTTTTAATAATTGCACCGCCTGAGTATGCTGATGATATCCTTAAATGCGTGCGGCGAAAAGGTGTTGCAATTGATATTGTTGGAAATGTAGTCAATGGGGAGGGAGCAGAATTGGTAGTTGATGGCCAGCCCCGGGATTTTACTCCGCGCTTCCGGGAGTCTGCATATACGCCTATCAAGAAGCTTGTTGGTGAGAAGACACCAAAGAATTTTGATTTGATGAAGAAAGCGGTAGATAAAGGGGCGGTGCAGGCTATTGAGAAAAAGAGACGGGTAGTGGAATTGTTGAGCGGTAAAATACTGAAGTAAAATGCAATCTGCCATAACCGTACTTAAAGAGAAACAGGGCACTTTATGAGATGGTAATTGGAGCAAGCAGGGAATCGATAATAGACCTTTAAAACCTTTTTTTAGGAATATTTATAAAGCATCATCGTCTAAGAAGACAGACAGAACTCAAAGCGGTAGTGAATTAATCCACTAGCATTTGGGAGGGTTGTATGAAGAAGATATTAATAATTTTGTTGTTATTGATACCATCGGTATCAGCTTGTATTGATGGTTCTGCACAATATAGTATCATGGGGCCACCATGTGATATTAAGCCAGCTAATATGTCAAAAATTACCGCTGTATTAAGATCAGAAGCAATAGCATCTGCCGAGAATATAACACTTGATTCTACCCCGACAGCTACTTCAACAGCTACTCCAACAGCTACTTCAACAGTTACTCCAACTGTTACCTCAACAGTTACTCCAACTGTTACCTCAACAGCTACTCCGACAGCTACCCTAACAGCAACTTCTGTGGTTACTAATAATTCACCAGTAACTCAGACAATTACAAAAAGACCCACAATAATACTAACCTTTGATGACGGTTGGTTAACAGTATATACCAAGGCATACCCAATATTAAAAGCTAACAATCAGTCAGGTGTGGCATTTACTAATATCGAGCCAGTCTTAGGAGAATGGCCAGACTTTATGTCAAAAGCTGACTTAGATGCGTTATATAAATCTGGATGGGATATATCAAGTCATACGTACTCACATGTAGATCTCACATTACAGAACGAATCATTATTAAAGCACGAATTATATGATAGCAAGGTCTGGTTAGATACAAGTGGGTATACAAGAAGCTCGATGTTTATAGCATATCCATATGGAAGCTATAATGTTAATGTAACAAACGCATTAAAGACTTATGAGTATGTTGCTGCAAGAACTGTGATACCTACTTCAAAATACACACATTATACCCAAAACAGCTCTGATATATATGCTATGGAAAATTATGAAGCTATAGGTGGAATTGATAATGATCTGACTATTATAAATCAGATTAATAATACCATTGCAGTTAATGGATTGTTAATATTATCATTCCATAAGATAGTAGATAATCTATCTGCGGATGCTGACAATGCGTCAACCGAGTTCAAGGTTAGTGACTTTCAGAGTGTTAGTAACTATCTGAAGAGCAAGAATGTTGATGTGCGTACATTATCAGATTATTTCGGCACGATACCCAAAGTAATTCCTGTAGTTAATAGCACTCCTGTAGTTAATAGTACGATGATTCCTAACAATACTGTTACTCAGGCTGCTACCAGTCCTTCGCCAGCTGCTTTGAGTAAGTATGATCAGCCTGAAAGAGCAGGTAGCTCAGGAGAAAATTATGTGATTTATATATCACCAAGATCTGCATCAACTCCATTGGTAATTAACGCACCTATACCAACAGAAATAGTAGATTTTAATAGGCAGGTAGTCGCCGAGCGTACTATAGATATTAGGTATGGTCCAGAACCGCAGGCAGAGGAGAAAGGTATATTTGAGAAAATAAAGGAGTTACTTATAAATTTATGGAGAATGATCTTATAGGAGGATAACAATTTAGCCGCTGATTGTGATATATATTTATAGTTTCTATATGTAAAAAGAATAAACATTTTTCATTTAGATCACGAATAATGTGAACAGCAGGTAACCGATAGTCATCATGATGACCGAATGTTTCAGTCCTGACAGGGCACTTCCTTCACCCATGACACCTGCTATCAAACCGGATGAAAGACCCTGGATAAGAGCGCCATGGAAGAAAATAAGATTGTACATATTCAATTTATCACGGCTCAGGCTGAGAGGAACAGCCCCGCTGCCTCCGGCTGACATCTTTTCTCCTGCTTTTACCATCTCGGTAAGGAAAGTAGTAGAAATAATATAAATGATACCTATGAAAACCATGAACGATATATAAATAATTACAACATAAATGAACATATTGGTTTTACGTTCATTCTTCAAATCCTGTTCTGCTGCAACATCTCTTGCAGCCACATTCAATACTTCCCCAATATCTCCACTTGACTCATTTGCTTTTGTCAATAAATTGACAGACCGTGATATGAAATGAGTCCTGAAACGGTTGGCGAACCGGATGAGTGATTCATTAACAGGAAGTCCCCATTCAATATCATTGTTGATCTTTTTGATCTCTTTACTTAATCCAATATCAGAACGCGTCATCAATTTTATTGAATCGCGAAGCGTCATACCAGTCTCATTAGTACTTGCCAGTTTTTTTAAGAAATCAGGTATTTGCTCCTGTATCTTATCTTCCTTTCTTTTCTTATACTCATGGAATAACATCAAAGGGATAATAAGAATATAAATAGCGAAAACAATTTTATCATCAATATAATCCACAAAGTTGGATGATCTCATCCCATAATATATGTTAATAATTAAATATATCAAAGCAATTGGAAAACTCAACAATAAAGTATATATCGGTTTTTCCCTCAGTGGTTTGAGCGGGTCGCGGATCATTTCATTAAATTTCAGGGAATTCCTTGCCTTGATAAATCCAAGATATCTTGGCTTTTCTTCAGTTTCAGGAACTATTATTTCACCCACATGAAGTTGTGTTGGAAGAAGAGGCGCCTCACCAGTAGAGCCTGGCGTAATAATATTAACCATTACCACAAATATCATCGATCCTATGGGTATTACTGCATATATTATCGCATAGATCATCATCTCACTACCTGAACCCATAACTGACATCATGACACCCAGAATTATCATGAATAAAGGTCCTGCAACAAAAGCTGTTACATAGGATTCAGCTACCAATCCCAGCGTTTCAAGGAATCCCTTCTGGTCTACCTTAGCCTTATTCAGGTATTGTTCTGATTTATCTCTGAAATAAGTCGAAATATCTCCGCCGCTGTCAATAACTGTAAGCAGATTATGCATAAGATCCCTGAAATTTGACGATGGGGTGGCATCACAAATGTTTTGGAGAGCAGTTCGCAAGTCATTTCCAAAATAATCCATATCCCGGATGATGACATCCATTTCCTTTGATACCTCGCCATATGTGCTGGCGCACCTGCTCAATGAACGAAATATTTCTATTATATTCATCCCTCCCCTGCTTAATGCATACAAATAAGTAACAGCATAAGGCAGGTTTTTGTCAATATTTCCCTTTCGTTCTCCAGCCCTGAAACCCGGATATACAAGAAAGAGCATATAGGTGACTAGCCCAAACAACCCGCCCAGAAAAAGAACGATAAAAAGCGATATAGATATTGTTTTATATTTAAGCAACCATGCTGTTTCCGAGGTAAATGTAAGATGAGTGATCCTTTCGGGGAGGCCCACAATAGCTACAATAACATATGCAATTATCAAACCCATTATGGCTCCAAAAATACCTGCCACCACCGAATAAAATATCGCGTTTGACAAATACATTTCATATGATATCGGAATGCGCGCCTGTCTTAATGACATTCGCATATCACGGAACTGTTCTTTTTTCGCTTTTATCCTGTCGCCAAGCAAGACAAAAGGCAATTTCTTTATTTTTAAGAAAATCAATTCGGCAGATCTAATAATATTTTCCATGGTCTTCATCCGGATATCAATAATTTCTTTAGCACTTTGTCTGGAGTGACCTGGTAATCATGAATAATAGTGGCTATCGCATTAAAATCAGATATTTTGTTATTGACCATGAACTCGAGAATTTTTTGCCGATTCATTAATTCTTTATTCAAATCCCCAATATTCCAGCCTCTTCTGATCATTATTTCATGTAGCGCTTTTGATTCTCCTACCCTGTTGAATTTATCAGTTAGCGCATCCCATACAAAAATATCATTTGTCCTGATGTTCCTCGTTGTCGGGTCAATATCAGTGATCTCAACAAGTTTCATATTTCGTCGCGCCCTTTTTCCTTTTACAAATGTTTGCGACTGAATGCTAATTATATTAAGTGCCTGTATCATGGTCCTGGGAACACTTATAGGCGGATTCTCAAGCCGGTGGATAGCGCTTGAAACCGAATCGGCATGCATAGTAGAAAATGTCGTATGGCCAGTGCTCATTGCCTGGAAAAGTGTCAGTGCTTCCTTGCCCCTGACTTCGCCCACAAGAAGGAATTCAGGTCTCTGCCTGAGTGCAGCTTTTAGAAGATCGTACATATCGATCGTCCCTTTTCCATCAGCAGTAAAGGAATCTCTTGTGACGCCGGGTATCCAGTTCGGATGAGGCAATTTTAATTCCCGTGTATCTTCAAGCGTGATGATCTTGGCCTGCCATGGAATAAATAATGAAACAGCATTAAGAGAAGAAGTCTTTCCTGAAGCTGTGCCTCCAGCATATATAAGACTCTTATTGTTTTCGATGCAAATCCACAGATAGGCCATTTCCTCGGCTGAGAATGTATTCCAGTTTACCAGGTCAACAGGTGTTATCGGAACTTCACTGAACTTTCGGATAGTAAAAGTAGCGCCATGAGTTGTAATATTTTTCCCGAGGGTCATCTGGATACGAGAGCCGTCAGGCATAGTTGCGTCGATCATCGGTTCTGCGACTGAAATATGCTTTCCGCATCGCTGGGCAAGCCTTATAACATAAAAATCCAGTTCATCTTCCCTGAAAACTATGTTGGTTGCCAAATTTGTGTATTTCTTATGATATAAGTAGATAGGAACACCAAAACCATTCGCAGAAACATCTTCTATCCTGTCATCATGCATGAGAGGGTCAATTTTACCAAATTTTATAAAATCCCTTCGCGTATAATATAATATTTTTTCAGTTGTTAAGGGACTTACGTCTATTGAATATTCTTTAACCAGTTTTTTTACTTTATCGGTCAGGGTTTTATCCTTATCTTCATCATTTTTAATATCTTCAAAAAGAAGGACATCTTTTAACCTGTCTTTTATTTCCCTGAGGAACAAATCCTCAAAATCAGAAAGTTTTGGTTCAACTACTTGATACAAGTTTGAATTCTTTTCTGCACTAAACAGGATTACTACTAAAGCGTATGGTTCATTAACCCAGTAACGTTCCAGTTCATTGTAACCACCAATACCTTCAAACGCTACAAGCGGCCCATGAACAGAAGGATCGTATGATTCTTTATCATTTTCTTCCTTTGTCAATAATAGTTTAATTTTTCCCACCAGGGATTTTGGTTTTTCCACATTATCCAGTGATTGCATTTCCTTGAGTTTATTTGCCCGGGTTTCAATATCAGAAACTAATTTTTCTTCAAAAATATCATAAACAGCCTGTTTTTCAGGGGTCATCATATCTTTTATGAGGTCTCTTGTTTGATCAACATCAAGGCGCTGCAACATGCTGCTCATTTCTTCAGCAGGCTGTTTTTCTTGACGGGTTGGTTTTTCCTCTTTTTTCCCTTCTTCAGGATTTATGATTCCTGTTTTACTTTCGGAAGGTTGTTCGGGTTTTTTCTCTTCTATAACTTTTCCATCAATTGATGAAGAACTTTTTTCTATATCCTGTTCTGATACTTTATCTGGTTCAGATATCGTTTTTATTTCGGTCTTATGCTCATTCACAACTGGCTTTTCTGTTGGATTCTCAATATTTGACCTTTCTAAAGAAGGTTCTGTTTCTTTTCCAGTAGTTGTTTCATCTGATTCTTCTTTAGATTTTCCTATAGACTCTTCTTTAGACCCTTCTTTAGACCCTTCTACTCCTTCTTTAACTCCTTCTTTAACTCCTTTCTTAACTCCTTCTTTAGCTCCCCTATCTGATTTCAGATTTTCGCGTTTTTTCCCAGAAGAATCTTTTTCGATTGGTATAACTTTTATTTTGTTTTTATTCCAATCATGTTCTGGATTTTGGTTTTCAGGTTTTAAAACAATTTCTGTATTTTGATTTTTTTCTTCGGATAATAGTTTATCTTTTCTATTTCCCCTTCGTTTTTTTCCCTTTTTAGATCCAAATAGCTCTGCGCTTGACTGCACATTTTCTTTTGCTTCCGACTTATTTTCCATTTGAACCATTATTATATAGCCTCTTCAGATTTTTTCAACTGTATCTGAGTATTTAATAATTTATTTAATATTATATATTTAGCTTCTTGAAATCCTCTATATCTTTTGTTAAGCGAATAAGCTCTTCATCTGTAATAGAAATTCTGCTATTCAGTTCCTTAAGCTCTTTTTCCAATTGTTTTATCCTGACAAACATCAAATTAATGAAAATTAATGGTAAAGAAATTATTACAATTAGAGCTATTGTTAGAATTTCCATCCTATTTTCCTCCAAAAATAGACTTTACGAGACGATCAACAAAACCTTCCTTATTTTTTTCAACTTTTGTTTCAATGTATTTTTCTCCTGCAAGTTGTGCAGCAAGCCTCTTGTATGATATGGATGCAGGTGAATCGGGGTATTTCACGACGAGGGGGGTCTTGAATGCTGCTGAAAGCCTGACATTTGGATCCTCTGGTATCATTTCAAGTATCTTTACACCCAGAAGTTCGGATACTTTATCGCGGTTTATTTCCGTTTTCTCAAGTGTTGCACGATTCAAAATAGCCCCTCCAACAGTCCTCCCCAGCATTTCAGTCAGTGCTTTGGTTTTCAATGAATCCGCCATTGATGCAAGTTCTGGATTCACAACCAGGATAACCTGGTCAGCAACGGCAAGTGGAATAACTCCGTCCCTGCTAATCCCGGCAGGAGAGTCTATCAACAGGAAATCCATTCCATCAACAAGAGTGGACATTACATCTTTTAATATATCAGGATTTGATTTCTGGAATCCTTTCAATGATAAGCCGCTGGGCACTACTTTAAGGCCGCCAGGACCTTCATAAATAGCCTCTTTTATATTAGCGCTGCCACTTAATACTTCATGCAATGTAATTTTGCTTCTTTCAAGGCCGATCAAAAGACCAAGGTTTGCCATGCCGATATCTGCATCGAGAACCACTGTCTTCTTTCCTATAAGAGCCAGAGCTGTTCCAAGATTGAGAGTGATAGTGGTTTTGCCTGTGCCACCTTTTCCTGAAGCTATCGTATATACGTGTGCTGTCATTACCATTCCTTCTTCTAATTGATAATATTGTTAGTTGTATGATAAACATTATAATGCTCATAAGATGTTAATAAACCTAACCTATATTTTTCAAAAAGTTCATGATTATTTCGGACTAAACACAATCTTTTAACCCATTCATGATCGCCATAATAGAATCAATATCATGAGCCTTGTTTATGTTCACACGAACCTGTTTTACGTTTTCCATACCTTTTGTAAACCACTGGGCATTGCGCTTCAAGTCATTATACGTATGCATTCCATAATTGCGGCATAGTTCTGTGTATTCGAAAAAATCAGCCAATCTTTCTCCCGCCTCCCGGGGAGGCAATATTTCACCGGTTTTTAGAAAATAAGAAATTTTCTTAAAAATAAACGGATTACCGATCGCGGCCCGTCCTATCATAATCCCATCGCATCCGGTATATTCAAGCACTTTTTGTGAGGTTTTTTCATCAAAAATATCCCCGTTCGCTATAACCGGGATCGAAAGCCCACTTTTAATCCCTTTGATGAAATCAAGATCGGATTTCCCCGAATAACCCTGCTTTTGCGTTCTTCCGTGGACGGTGATCGCATCAGCACCTGCTTTTTCAATAATTTTTGCGATTTTTAATGTTTCATCAAAGTTCTCTAATATTCTTATTTTAGCTGTAAGCGGTATATCCAGGGAATCCGAAAGCGTTCTTATGATCTCCCCTATCAGTTCGGGTTTTTTTAATAGTCCTGATCCGCATCCGTTTTTTATAACACCCTGTGCCGGACAGCCAAAATTTACATCAATGAGTTCAGGCCTGTATTTTTCCTGCAAGAAAATAGCGGACGCAGCAAGATTATCCGGAACCGCACCCATTAATTGTATTCCCATTGGTCTTTCACCTGCGCAGGTAAATCCCCTTTCTATACTTTTCAGGCTTTGCCGCACTACTGCTTCAGAAGATGTCATCTCGGAATAAACAAGAGATGCACCATGCTTCCTGCAAAGAAGCCTGGATGGGAGGTTTGTAATACCTGACATCGGCGCAAGAACAAGATTTCCATCCAGTTTCAATTTTCCAATAGTTAAAGAGTTCATGCGTTGACTATGTATTTTAAAGATCTCTAACAGGATCCATCATATTACCAGTGCCAATCCAATTGATCAATAAATTTCAATGGACTGCCCCTGACGGTATTTTTCTGGATGGATGCAGATATCAGCAACCTTTTGCGCAACTTCCTCCGGTTTGAGGTCTGCCTTTTCACCAGGGAACAGTCGTTTGAACATCCCCGTATCCACGCTGCCAGGGCATAATGCAACGATTTTGACATTATTAACCTCTAATGCCGCAGATTCGGTAAGGCCTATCACCGCAAATTTTGATGCACAGTATGCACCCAGCTCCGGAATTCCTTCCTTCCCCGCCCCTGAGGAAATGTTTATTATCAAGCCTTTGCTATTTTCCATTTCTGGAATAATATTCTTCATATACAGGAAAGTGCCTTTGACATTCACGTCCATTACTTCCTCAAATTCTTCGACCCCGGTTTCCCATATATATTTTTTTAATCCCTTCCCTGCATTATTTACAAGCATATCAACTTTCCCGAATTCTTTGATAGTTTTATGGATAACTTCTTTTACATCTTTTTCTATCGTAACATCCCCTTTTATAAAAATCGATCTTCCTCCTGCATCATTTATTTCCTTGCTCACATTTTCTATATCCCTTGCTGTCCTTCCAGTTACAATTACATTTGCCCCTTCCCTGGCCAGCCTTTTTGCGATATATTCTCCTATACCTCTTCCACTTCCGGTAACGATCACGCTTTTATTTTCAAGTTTCATTAAGATTCCTCACTATAAAACTCCCTTTTACATATTCTAAAAAGTTTGATTCAACTTTTTAACGATATGTATAAATATCATTACTATTAACCTATATATTGAGTGGAGGTAAACAAATGCCAAAGAAGGAACAATCAACTGCATCTTCATGGTGGAAAGAGAGAGGAAAAATCATGGCCATGAAAACAGAATCAAAAACTGAAAAACCGAAATCAAAGAAGGTTGTCAAAACAAAGAAAGCCCAGAAAGCAGAAGAAGGCATGTCATATATTTGTGAAATCTGCGGCTGCGAGATGGATTGTGTTTCAGATAGCGCCGGAACTATCATTTGCTGTGAGCAGCCGATGATGCTGATCTGTTGAAACATATCCCAGAAGAGCATGGCCAAAGCATTTATTTGGAGAAACATAAAGACAATAAAATATTATACGAAAGAAGCGAGATACCTGGAAACACACCCTGATGAAGCCTTAGAATTGGGTTTCAATATTGATCAAGACGGAAACGTCATAGTTCCAGATCATGAAACTTTGAGGCATTTCGAAAAAGTGAGAATGGGCAATGAGGGGATGGATGCGATAATGCAACTTTATTGTATAAAAGTTGTAGAAGCGGGTAACCGATTGGGTTTAACAATTGGAAAATGCACTGGAACTGATAGTACTCCAATCAAGACACATAACGATCCTGATGGAAAATACAATGGGCATTATAAGAAAGAGATGGTCAAAGCACAAATAACCATGGATTATGAGCATAATATTCCCTTGGCCAAAAAGGTATGCGGTGGAACTGAAAGTGATGATAAATATCTAGAAGATATGCTCCGAAAGACCGCAGTATCTGCCAGGATGAACATGGAGGAGACATGGTTCGATGGCGGTTATACTAGCAATAGAAATATTGCCTTTGCCCATGTTGAAATGGGCTTAATGTCACATTATCATATTAACAAAGATTGGAATGAAAACGTAAAATACGAGCATAGGTTTAATGGAAAAACATCTTTTTACTCCCCCGAACAGGAGATCAATTATCTCTATAGAAAAAATTGGCAAGATCCGAAATATAAGAAAGATGCTTCTCTTGAATATAAGATGCAATTTCTTGTCAAAAAGGGATTTCATGACCCTGTTGCCATGTATTTTAGAAATGACTATATGAATAAATATGATGAGTGTCCCGATAATGTTCTTGATCTTTACCATAGAAGAAACAGCAACGAAGGAATCAATAGCTATCTGAAAGATCACCTTGAAATTGAGGTACACTTGAATGGCAAAGGTATGAAGAATATTGACCTTCACGTGACAGAGTGTTGTATTGTCATGCTGGCAGTAGCATTTGCACGATTGCAGCATGGAATAAAAGAAAATCTTTCTTCAGTTGCATATCTCACATAGGAGGCAAAAAAAATCTACCAATGGTTTCAAGGGGGTCTTGGTAACCACCTCGCAGTGCTTACTCCATTTCCGTTAATTATTAATACCCACAAGCTTATTCATAATATGTAGGGGTTCTGCTCGTATAGATTTAATTGAAAAATAACGTTTTAACGGAGGTTAGTTATGGCAGGACAATTAGCAGGACAGCCAATATATATTCTAAGAGAAGGAAGTCAACGAACAAAAGGAAAAGAAGCGCAGCATAACAATATCATGGCTGCCAGGGCAGTAGCAGCGGCGGTCAGGACGACCCTGGGACCACAGGGTATGGATAAAATGCTCGTGGACTCAATGGGAGATATCGTGATCACGAATGATGGTGCGACCATTCTCCAGACAATGGATATCGAGCATCCGGCAGCTAAGATGATAGTGGAAGTCGCAAAGACCCAGGATGATGAGGTCGGAGATGGCACAACAACGGCAGCAGTGCTTGCAGGTGAATTCCTGAAGAATGCTGAAGAACTATTAGAGCAGGGTGTGCATCCCACAGTCATTGCCAGCGGATACAGGCTTGCAGCGGTAAAAGCAAAAGAAATCCTAAAAACTCTTGCAAAACCAGTGACCCTGGAAGATAAGGATTTATTATTGAAAATCGCTGTGACAGCGATTACCGGAAAGGGAGCTGAAGCGTCCAAGGATGTTTTCGCCATTCTTGCGGTAAATGCCATATTAGCGGTGGTTAATAAAGAGAATGGCAAATATACAGCAGATATTGAAGATATCAAAGTTGAGAAGAAAGTGGGTGGCAGTATAGAAGCATCAGAGTTGATCGAAGGTATGGTAATCGATAAGGAAAGAGTCCATACCAGCATGCCAAAGAATGTCCATGATGCCAGAATACTTCTGCTCAACGAGGCCCTTGAGATCAAAAAGACAGAAGTGAAATCCGAGATCTCAATAAAAACACCCGACCAGCTCCAGTTATTCCTTGACCAGGAAGAAACGATGTTGAATGACATGGTCAACAAAGTTATTAAAAGCGGTGCAAATGTGGTCTTTGTTGAGAAGGGAATCGATGATCTTGCACAGCATTATCTTGCAAAAGCCGGCATATACGCAGCAAGGCGCGTAAAGAAAAGCGACATGGAAAAACTTGCACGCGCAACCGGTGCAAAGACACTGACAAGTCTAAAGGAAATCAGCGAATCTGATCTTGGAAAAGCGGATATTGTAGAGGAAAAAAAGATCGGTGAGGAGGCAATGACATATGTTACCGGGTGCCACAATCCTAAGGCAGTCTCCATTATTCTTCGCGGAGGGACTGAGCACGTGGTGGATGAAGCCGAGCGAGCGCTTCATGACGCATTGCGTGTTGTTGGAGTTGCAATCGAGGATGAGACACTTGTAGCTGGAGGCGGCTCACCTGAAGTTGAACTGGCGCTGCGCCTGCGAGAATACTCAGCCACATTAATAGGCAGGGAACAGCTGGCAATCGCAAAATTTGCCGAGGCGCTTGAAATCATCCCCAGGACCCTGGCTGAAAATGCTGGTCTTGATCCTATAGATATGCTTGTGGAGATGCGAAGCCAGCATGAGAAGGGCAACAATACCGCTGGGCTCAACGTGTTCACTGGAAAAGTCGTGGACATGTGGAAAGAAGGCGTGCTTGAGCCTCTCAGAATAAAGACACAGGCTATCAGTTCTGCTACGGAAGTAGCCACCATGATCCTGAGGATAGATGATGTGCTTTCAAGCAAAGCCGCGCCTGCAGGAGGCATGCCACCTGGTGGACCTGGAGGCATGGGTGGTGGAATGGAAGGAATGGGTTAAGGGAGGAGGTGTAAAAATGGTTGTATATCCGGAGGAAATTGTGGAAATGGCTAACCTTTTGATGAAAGATATTGCAGATTCAAAAGATAATATTGATGCTAAACTGGCTGCAAGTTTTGCTGACAGATGTGCTGAAATAATCAAAAATCTTGCAGAAAGTGTGGCTGAACTTCACCAGCGTGTGGACGTGCTCACAGAAAAAGATTGATTCGGGAGGTAAAATATATGGCTGAAGCAAAAATATTGATAGTGTATGCATCGAGAACAGGTAACACGGAAAAACTTGCACAGGCGATTGCTGAGGGGGCAAGAAGTGCCGGCGGAGTCGGTGTAGAGTTGAAAAGAGCCAAGGATACCAAACCGGTAGATGCGGGTGCTGATGCATTCGCCTTTGGTTCGCATTCAGCTTTCGAATACATGGCAGGCGAGCTTAAAACCGTATTTGAAGATTTATATCCTGTAAGGGATAAATTGGCAGGCAAACCTGTGCTAATCTTTACTACTGGAAAAGGAGGGCAGGTATCGGCTCTGGAATCAATAGACAAGGTAGTGGGCGTATTTAATCCTAACTGGGTCAAACCGGGTGTAGCTGTTGAGGGAGCGCCTAAAGAGGCTGATAAAGCAAAAGCTAGAGAGATGGGCAAAAAACTAGCAGAGGCTGCAAAGAAAAAAGCAAAATAAATATATTAAATATTTCGAGCATCTGCATCGGATTCACCTTCTCCTCGAAAACCGTGTTGCTGAGTTCCTCCGGGCCTCGCACGAGGATCTGCAACAGCGTGTCAATGATAAATTCTGATCTTTCTTTATTCAGGTCTAATCTCAGCCAGCATTTGAGAGCAGGAAAGGATTATACTCGTGCAGAAGCTTTAAAGAAATGGGTTTTTTAGTTCTATCTGTCTTTTAAACAGTGAGTTTGCTTTCAGAGTTCGTTGTTCAAGCATACAATTATGCACTCCTCCTTTGAGAGAGAAACGAGAGCAACATGTATATATACAAATTAGTTTTATGATTAAATAACACGATTAATTAGCATATTCTACTGTTTGAGAGTGGGCAATTCGATAAAATGAGATATTCAATTAAGAAAATTGAATACTGGCGAAGGAAATAAAAAATGAATGAAGAAGATAAGACAAAAGAACAACTTATAACTGAGTTAGTAGAGCTTCGCAAAAGAATTGCTGAAATAGAGAAATCAGAAACCCAGCGTAATCAGACAGAAGAAGCACTTCGAGAAGCTGAGGCGAGATATCGTGGCATTTTTGAAAATGCAGTTGAAGGTATCTTTCAGACCACGCCCGATGGCTATTTCCTGGCGATTAACCCTGCGCTAGCCCGCATGCTGGGCTACGGTTCACCCGAGGAACTTATGGCTGAGGTAACTGATGCCCGGCAATTCTTCATCGATCCAAACCGCAGGCAGGAGTTTATTCGCCTAATACAGACGAATGGAATCGTGATTGGCTTCGAAAATCAGGTTCGCCGCAAGGATGGCAGTACGATATGGGTTTCGGAAAACGTCCATGCTCTACGGGATCCCAGAGGCAGACTTGTAGGTTACGAAGGGATGGCAATAGATATCACCGAGAGTAAGCGGGTAGAGCGCGAGTTATTGGCAGAAAAGGAGAAGCTCGACAGCATCCTTAAGGGCATAGGAGCGGGACTTTCTCTACTGGATTCTGAGGCCAGGCTAGTTTGGGCCAATGATATATTGCAGAGGTGGTTCGGGCCTATCGAGGAGCTCAAGGGCAAGTTGTGCCACGAGCTCTATGATCTTGCGGATCCTCAGAAGGAATGCTCCGCTTTTTGCACCCTGCGTACTGGACAGATAGAGCGAGGTGAATCCTTCGCAGAAATTATCGGTGGTGAGAGGAGGTATTTCCAGCTCACTACAGCGCCAGTAAAGGACGATAAAGGAAATATAATCCAGATTGTCGAGCTTACACAGGACATCACCGAACGCAAACAAGCGGATGAGGCTCTTCTGGAAAGCGAGAAACGGTATCGCAGTCTATTTGAGGATTCTCCAATTTCCCTCTGGGAAGAAGATTTCTCAGATATTAAAAAGTACATCGATAGTTTACGTGCTTCAGGAGTCAAAGACTTCAGAACATATTTTAATAACCACCCGGAAGATGTTACCAATTGTGCAGGGATGGTGAAAGTAATCAATGTAAATAAGGCTACATTGGAATTATACAAAGCTAAAAGTAAAGAAGAGCTTCTGGTTAATTTAAAAAAAGTTTTCAGTGATGGGTCAGATGAAGCATTCAGAGAAGAACTTATTGTCATAGCTGAAGGCAAGCCCAAGTTTGAAATTGAAGCCATCAATCAAACTTTGATGAGCGAGAAAAAGCATATTACCTTAAGATGGTCTATGGCTCCGGATTATGAGGCAAGTTGGTCGAAGGTGGTAGTCTCAGTCACAGACTTAACTGAACGCATGCGGGCAGAGGAGGCGCTGCGTGAGTCAGAGATAAAATTCCGTTCAATAACGCAGTCAGCAACTGATGCAATTATTTCTGCAGATAGTGATGATAATATTATTTCATGGAATAAAAGTGCACAAACCATCTTTGACTATACGGAAGAAGAAGCTTTAGGCAAATCACTTATCATGATAATACCTGAAAGATACAGGGATGCCCACAAAAAGGGATTGGAGCGAGTTAATTCTACAGGTGAAACACGAATTATTGGAAAAACTGTTGAATTGGTTGGAATGAGGAAAGATGGCAGTGAATTTCCTTTGGAGCTTTCCCTATCTACCTGGAAAACAGGAAAAAGAAGACTTTATAGTGCCGTCATCAGAGATATTACCAAAAGCAAACAAGCAAATGAGAAATTGAAACAAACATTAACGGAGTTGGGACGCTCAAATAAGGATCTGGAGCAGTTTGCTTATGCTGCCTCTCATGACCTTCAGGAACCGCTACGAACTGTTTCAAATTTCAGCCAGCTCCTGGCAAAGCGCTATAAGGGCGAATTGGATGCGAAGGCCGATCAGTTCATCGGCTTCATAGTAGATGGAGCCACAAGGATGCAGGAAATGATCGAGAACTTGCTTGCATACTCACGAGTTAGTACACGTGCTAAACCATTCGAACTGACCGATTGCGAAACCGTATTTGATCAGGCATTGATTAATGTGAAGATGGCTATTGGGGAAAGTGATGCCCTGGTGACTCACGATCCTCTGCCTACCGTAATGGCTGACGCTTCACAGATGGTTCAGCTATTTCAAAACCTCCTCAGTAATGCTATCAAATTCAGAAAAGAAAAACCGCGTATTACAGTATCGGCTGCTCAAAAAGGAAATGAATGGTTATTCTCGGTAAAAGACAATGGGATAGGCATAGCTCCTGAATTCATGGAACATATCTTTAAAATGTTCCAGCGCGAACACGCAAGTGCAGAGTATCCGGGGACAGGCGTTGGTCTTATAATTTGTAAGAAGATCGTGGAACGTCATGGCGGCAGGATATGGGTGGAGTCACAGACAGGTAAAGGTTCGACTTTTTACTTCACAATACCTCTCAGGAAAGGTGAAAGAGAACGAACATGAAGGAACCCAGCGAAACTGCAAAGCCTGAGATCTTTCGCCAGCTCGACGAGCCCGATGAATCATCTGAAAAACCGCATAATCACTTTATTAATGGGGATATTTACATACGCACTGCACAGGTATGCAGCGCGATTGCATTAATCCTCGGTACCCTGGCGATGACAGGCTGGGTGACAGCCATGTATTATCTTGCCAGCTTGGGCTTGAGTTCCACCCCGATGGCTCCCGGCTCATCACTGGCATTTATCCTTCTGGGAGGCTCATGGTTCTTTTATCTACGCGTACCCTCACGCAGGTTGACCAGGATTAGCGTTCTAGCTTCTCTACTTATTGTTTTGCTTTTAGCCCTCCTGAACCTCATCCAGTTTTTCACGGGCGTTAATACAGGTATTGAAGAGTTTTTTGTTCGCAGAGTTCTGGCCATCGGGCCTAATATATACGGCGCCGGCCCCATGTCTCCCCTTACTGCTTTCAACTTTGTTCTCACTTGCGCTGCAATGCTTTTGTTACTTACTACCGTACGACGCATGGGCGGGTTATCAGGCGGTTTTGCCTCTGTTGTAACCTCAGTCAATCTGGTAGTTCTGCTGGGGTATTTGTATGATACGCCTATACTTTTTGGCGGGGAGACAAGACCAGTGGCGCTTCTTACGGGAGTTACGTTTTTGTTTCTGAGCATGGGGCTTATCGCCACCATAGGCCCAGATCACTTTCCCCTGAGATTGCTGGTTGGGCCATCGATGCGTGCGCTTTTACTTCGCTATTTTCTTCTGGTGATCTTTGTCTTTGTTCTGACCCATGCTGTTATTGAAAAACTGTTCTCACAGCTAATTATAAACGCGGCACTGAGAACAGCACTGGCTCTATTAATCTCTACAGTAGCTACCATCGCCGTTGTTTTGCGGCTATCGCGAACCATTGGCGGCACGATAGAGCACGAAGAGACCGGGCGCAAGAGAGCAGATGAGGCACTGGGCAAGGCATATGATGAGTTAGAGATTCGGATTCAGGAACGGACGGCAGAGTTGGTAAAGACTAACGAGACCTTGCAGGCTGAAATCAGAGAGCGTAAGCGGGCGGAGGAAGAAATAGAAAAAGAGAGGGATAAAGCACAAAAATATCTTGACGTTGCAGGGGTTGTAATTGTAGCTATTGATGTTGACCAAAAAGTCACCCTTATAAATAAAAAGTGCCTTGAGGTATTAGGCTGCGGTGAGCAGGAGATTATCGGCAAGAACTGGTTTGATACTTTCATTCCTGAAAGAGAAAGGGATGAAGTAAAAGCTGTCTTTGAAAAGTTAATGGCTGGAAATATTGAGTCTGTTGAATCTTTTGAAAATCCTGTTCTGACCAGGAGAGGCGAGGAGAGATTGATTGCTTGGCATAACACTATACTGAGAGATGAGGCAGGTAATATCGCAGGTACTCTGAGTTCAGGAGAAGATATAACAGAGCACAAGGGGGCTGAAAAAAGACTCTCTCTTCTGGCATCCATTGTAGATTCCTCAGACGATGCAATCATCGGCAAGACGCTGGATGGCATCATTGTGAGCTGGAACCGGGGTGCTCAGAAGATATACGGCTACTCAGCAGATGAGGTTAAAGGTCGCTCTATCTCTATTCTGGCCCCGCCAGATCATCCAGATGAATCTGTCCAACTACTCGAAAGAATAAGGCAAGGGCAGCGCATCGAGCACCATGAAACCATACGTATGAGGAAAGATGGTAAAAAAATCTGTGCCTCCTTAACCATTTCTCCAATTAAGGATGCCACTGGCAAGATTATAGGTGCCTCAACGATTGCATGGGATATAACAGAGCAAAAGCGAATTGAGATAGCCCTACGTGAGTCAGAAGCAAGATTCCGTTCAATAACGCAGTCAGCGACTGATGCAATTATTTCCGCAGATAGTGATGATAATATTATTTCATGGAATAAAGGTGCACAAACTATCTTTGGCTATATGGAAGAAGAAGCTTTAGGCAAATCACTTATCATAATAATACCTGAAAGATACAGGGATGCCCACAAAAAGGGGCTGGAGAGAGTTAATTCTACAGGTGAAACACGGATTATTGGAAAAACGGCTGAATTGGTTGGAATGAGAAAAGACGGCAGTGAATTTCCTTTGGAGCTTTCCCTGTCCACTTGGAAAACTGAAAAAACAAGACTTTATAGTGGCATCATCAAAGATGTTACCGAGCGCAAACGAGCAGATGAAAAATTGAAACAAACATTGGCTGAGGTGGAACGCTCAAATAAGGATTTGGAACAGTTTGCTTATGCTGCCTCTCATGACCTTCAGGAACCGCTACGAACTGTATCAAATTTCAGCCAGCTTCTGGCAAAGCGCTATAAAGGTGAATTGGATGTGAAGGCCGATCAGTTCATAGGCTTCATAGTAGATGGAACCACAAGGATGCAGGAAATGATCGAGAACTTGCTTGCATACTCACGAGTTAGTACACGTGCTAAACCATTCGAACTGACCGATTGCGAAACCGTATTTGATCAGGCATTGGCTAATGTGAAGATGGCTATTGAAGAAAGTGATGCCCTGGTGACTCACGATCCTCTGCCCACTGTAATGGCTGATGCTTCCCAAATGGCCCAGTTATTTCAAAACCTCCTCAGTAATGCAATTAAATTCAGAAAAGAAAAACCACGTATTATAGTATCGGCTGTTCAAAGAGGAAATGAATGGCTTTTCTCGGTGCAAGACAACGGGATAGGCATAGCTCCTGAATTCATGGAACATATCTTCAAAATGTTCCAGCGCGAACACGCAAGTGCCGAGTATCCAGGTACAGGCGTTGGTCTTGCGATTTGTAAGAAGATTGTGGAACGTCATGGCGGCAGGATATGGGTTGAGTCACAGGTAGGCAAAGGTTCGACTTTCTACTTCACAATGCCTTTCAAGAGAGGTGAAAGAGAACGAACATGAAGGAACCCAGCGAATCTGCAGAGCCCGAGATATTTCGCCAGCTCGGCGACCCCGGTATATCACATGAAAAACGGCAAAATCAGTTTATTGACGAGGATATTTACATACGCACTGCAAAGGTATGCAGCGCGATCACATTAATCCTCGGTACCCTGGCGATGCTAGGCTGGTTGATGGGTATTCGCAGTCTTGCCAGCTTTGTCCCGGGTTACATCCCGATAGCTCCAGGGGCTTCACTGGCATTTATCCTGTTGGGTGGTGCGTGGTATCTTTATGCCCGTACGCCTTCACGATGGTTCACCAGGATATACGTACTGGTTTCTGTGTTTTCCATCTCACTTATTGCACTGCTCAACCTCATCCAGTTTCTCACAGGTGCTAATGTAGGCATTGAAGAGTATTTCACTCGGGAGGTTCTTGCCATTGATCTTGGGACTTACGGTGCAGGGCCCATGTCTCCTATTGCCGCTGCCAGCTTTCTTCTTATTTGCGCTGCTATGGGTCTGCTATTATTTGCACCCGGGCATCATTTAGCAGGGTTATCATCCGGCCTGGCGTCTGTTGTTGTCTTGGTGGGCCTGGTAGTTCTTCTGGGATATTTGTACGGGACACCGCAGCTCTACGGCGAAGAATACAGATATGTGGCTCTTCCTGCAGGGATTATGTTAGTGTTCCTGGGCACAGGACTTATAGCTGCCGCAGGTCCGGAGCATTTTCCCCTGAGACTGCTGGTCGGTCCTTCGACACGCGCACTTTTAATGCGCTCTTTTCTCCTGGTGATATTCGTCGTTATCCTGATAGAGGGCACATTCCGTGGCCTGTTCTCACTATTAGGGCTAACTATGGCGCTCAGAGCAGCGATGTCGGCGTTAATGGCCCTGGCAATCGCCAGCATTGTTATTTCGCAGATATCACGCGTCGTGGGCGGTGCTATGGATAGAGCAGAAGCGGAGCGCAAGCGGGCTGAGCAGGCGCTGCTGAAAAGCGAGCAGCACTACCGCTCGTTATTTGAAAACATGTTGGATGGATTTGCATACTGCAAGATGCTTTTTGATGACAGAGGCCATCCTGTAGATTTTGTCTATCTTGAAGTCAACAGTGCATTCGAAAGGTTGACTGGCTTGAAAAACGTAATAGGCAAAAAAGTCACCGAGGTAATTCCGGGAATCAAAGAGTCATATCCAGAGGTGTTTGAGATTTATGGCAGGGTCGCGTTGACGGGCGTGCCTGAGAAATTCGAAATCGATTTCAAGCCTTTAGAGGCATGGTTTTCCATCTCAGTCTATAGTTCGGAAAAGGAATACTTTGCAGCTGTTTTTGATAATATCACGGAGCGCAAACGGGCTGAGGACGAACTGAAGAATAGAACTGAGGAATTAGCCCGTTCGAATATAGAGCTCGAGCAGTTCATTTATATAGCATCCCATTACCTTCAGGAACCGCTACGCACTGTTTCAAATTTCAGTCAGCTTCTGGCAAAGCGCTATAAAGGCAAATTAGATGCGAAGGCCGATCAGTTCATTGGATTCATAGTAGATGGAACCACACGTATGCAGCAAATGATCGATGACCTGCTTGAATACTCACGAGTTAGTACAAAGACTAAAGCATTCGAACCGACTGATTGCGAAGCCGTATTAGATCAGGCATTGGCTAATGTGAAGGAGGCAGTTGAAGAAAGTGGCGCCCTGGTGACGCACGACCCTCTGCCTACCGTAATGGCTGACGCTTCACAGATGGTTCAGTTATTTCAAAACCTCCTCAGTAACGTTATTAAATTCAGAAATGAAAAACCACGTATTATGGTATCGGCTGTTCAAAGAGGAAATGAATGGTTATTCTCGATGCAGGACAATGGGATCGGAATAGCTCCAGAATTCATGGAACATATCTTCAAAATGTTCGAGCGCGAACATGCAAGTGCCGAATATCCGGGCACAGGCGTTGGTCTTGCAATTTGTAAAAAAATTGTAGAACGTCATGGTGGCAGAATATGGGTTGAATCTGAGATTGGCAAGGGTTCAACGTTCTATTTCACAATACCGGCCAAAAGAGTTGGACGGCCATGAAAGCCTTTGAGATCTTGTTGGTTGAGGACAACCAGAGCTATGTGAGCCTGATGATGGAAGCCCTTGAGGAAAGCCAGGTGCCCACCAATCTCTCGGTGGTGATGGATGGCGCGGAAGCAATGGCTTTCATGCGCCGGGAAGGTAAGTATATCCATTCCCCCAGACCTGATCTTATCCTGTTAGACCTGAACATTCCCAAAAAAAAAGGCCAGAAGGTACTGGAAGAAATTAAGAATGATCCCGACCTGAAACGCATTCCGGTAGTGATATTTACAGTTTCAAGTGCAGAACAGGATATTCTTATGAGTTATAATCTTCATGCTAACTCCTATATAATAAAACCAAGGGAATTGGACCAGTTTATGGCCGCAGTGAAATCTACCATAAATTACTGGTTCACCGTCGTTAGGCTTCCGCCAGGTGAATGAAATGGAACGTATCAAGGTCTTGCTGATTGAAGATAACCCGCCAGATGCTGTATTTATCGAGGAAATGTTGGCAGAAGCAAAGGATTTTTCGTTTGATGTGGAATGGAAAGAAAGGCTTTCGATTGGACTTGAACGCCTTGCCAAGAAAGGGATTGACGTGGTTCTATTGGATCTCAATCTACCTGACAGCAAGGGTTTTAATACTTTTACAAAGGCGCTTGCTCAAGCACCTGAAATACCGATCATAATATTAACTGGTCTTGATGATGAAACGCTTGCAATCAGAGCCGTTAGAACAGGCGCCCAGGATTATCTAATCAAGAAACATGTGAACAGCAGCCTGCTGGTACGTACCATTCGCTACGCTATTGCTCGCAGGATGGGAGGAGAGAGGCGCTTCACAATCGAAGAGTTGAAAGAATATAATGGAAAAGAAGGAAAACCAGCGTATGCAGTCTTCAAAGGAAAAGTCTATGACATTTCAAACAGTCCTCTCTGGAAAAATGGAATTCATGCAGGTAAACACTCCGCAGGTGTTGATCTAACAGAGAGCATGTTAAGTGCGCCTCATAGTGAAGAAATATTAATAAAATTCCGCATAGTCGGAGAATCGGGCAAGGAAAAGTCTTTCGGCCAGAAACTGTTGCTGAAATTAGAGGAGTTGCATCCTCATCCAATATTGGTTCATTTTCCCATAGCTTATTCTATCGGTGTTTCACTATTATCGCTTCTATACGTTTTCACAGGCAAAATTCCTTTTGAAATAGGATCATATTACATGCTTTTTCTGGGATTTTTAGCAACTCCTTTTGCTGGAATCTCTGGGTTTTTTTCCTGGAAAGTCACTTACGAAGGGAAGATGACCAAAATTTTCGCAAGAAAAATAATATTTACTGTGATATTTATTGCTGTTATCACTACATGTTTTGTATGGCGAACCCTGAATCCAGATATACTTGTACCAACAGGTTTAAACTACATTTATTTAACATTGGTATTGAGTCTATCACCTATCGTCACTATTCTTGGATATGATGGAGGAGAAATAGTTTATACTTAATTTTTTGTGTTGCATGACCTCTAATGCTATCGATTATTCCAAGAACAGGAACTATGCGAGGATACACGCGCCTTTCCAGTTTAAACGCAGCATAATTGGTAATAAGATAATAAAGCAATGAGCCGAAGTTGGCTAACGCGATAGCCTGCAACAGGTTTGTGAATAGGGACAAGATTGTCATAATAAATCCGAAAACCAATACAGTATAGTAGGGAGTAGCGCGTTTATCCAGTTTAGTAAACAACTGTGTGAGGTCACGCTCCCTTGCCATGGCAAAAGAAATGCGGGATAATCCCAGAAGCGTTGTCAGAAGCACGCTCAAAGTAGCAACAAGGGCGCCTGGGGAGACAAAGTAAGTAGCCACACCTGTGATACAAAAATACCCGATCCGATGATGGCGCCAATCCCTATTGCAAAGGCATCGAATAATCCGAGCGTATTCTTCAGTTCAGCCATTGTTGCTAAACAGATGAAAAGGATTCTGCAATTTCGGTTTCGGAAAAGAAGATCTTCTTTGTCTTCTTGAATTCCCTTGCCTTCTTCATTGCGCTCGCATATGAGTACATCCACACCTCAGTAATAAATATCGCGCCATCTCTTATGATCTCCTTGCTCAGGCTCCCACTTCCGAATTCCATTAGCAACTGGATTGCTGCCACGACCGCTGCTTCGTATTCATCTATCTCTGTAGTTTCAGTTGCTACATCATGCAGAAGCATCTTGAAAAGGCTTCTGAATTTATTTGCAGGAATGAACTGATTTTCGGCGGTTTTTATATTCGATTTCACTGAGTTCAGAAACAAACACTGGGCATGCTGGATATTATCGATGGGGAATAGAGACTGCCAGAAAAGCCATTATGCTGGATAAGTGCCGACCGATGAGATATTGAACCTTGATGCGATAAAGTATAAAGGGGTTTGAGACTATGTTGAATATTGGGGTGTTAAAAATATGGCTTACGAAGCAAAAAACTTTGATAGCTTACTGGGAACAAAAGGTTTCAGCGATCAATTGCTAAAGAACCATTTTACATTATACCAGGGTTATGTAACAAATACAAACAAATTAGCTGATGTATTAACTTAACTTCGCCACC